>Ga0126336_10001878_pt1 | contig 11517 bp, 10 predicted proteins | sample SidCmetagenome_FD_92530 | JGI IMG/M metagenome (GOLD analysis project Ga0126336, IMG submission 92530) | Coral microbial communities from El Islote,Puerto Morelos, Mexico - Siderastrea C C metagenome | ecosystem: Host-associated > Invertebrates > Cnidaria > Coral | place: El Islote,Puerto... | reverse complement strand
TTGAATAGGACTGTGACTTGGAGATAGTTATTTGTTTACGCTTTATTGGCTTTTCCGTAAGAAGGGAAGATGTAACGATATCCATATTGATTGATTCGCTTCCGGTCTAAGTTTCATGACTGACATTGCCATGGTAACGGTTCAGACCATACTTTCCGCTTTTGACTTTGTAGCCGCAGTCGAGAGTGTAGAATAAACACAGCAGTTTGTATCTCCAGTTCTGGTTGAGTCTTCTCTGTTCTACATATGAACAACGTTACAATTAGAGTTTAAACATTACGTCACCCAGTAGTGTGGGTCTAAACGTTACGTTACTCAGTGTCACGGCACAATCACACTTTTCGTTACGCCGGTTCGCATAAATACAGCATCGCCCTAACATTTGTGAAACCTAGGGGTGGGTAGGGTCAGAACGGCCGGCTAAAATGCCCATTGGGTTTTTTTGTTTCATTCAAGCTTTGGACCTCTTGGGATTGAATTTGTGCAAAAACGGAGAACACCTGCACAGACACCTGTTAAGACCTGCTAAGACCTGCACAGCTCGACTGCCGGAGACAAATGAGCGGCTCGACACATTTTTCACCATCATGCATTGCGTGTACTGATCAACCCCCCCCCCCCTTGGGCTGTTGTGACTACTCAAGTGCGCGACACTTGATCTGCATGCCATGGTGTTACTCGCTTCCTGCGGGTAAGTTAAAACGGCGCCTAGACTTTCTTTTATCTAACGCACCAAAACCCTTGTCTATGAAAGTATTGAACGGCAAAACGCAAAACCTCTCTGATAACGAACACTCAAGGCGGCAGACAAAAGGCTGTTTTGACTGCTCACACGCGCGGCACTTTATCTAGGCCTCTTGCGAGGGTTGTCCAATATACACGCACTGTAATGATCCGTATAAGTGATGTTTCGGTCCGTATAATTTGTATGGACCGTAGACCTGCAGTTGGTCTTTGTAGAGCTGAATACGGTCCGTGAATTGAATCTCATTAATGGGACTTATTTTCATGCTGATCAAAGTGGGCGCATACGGTTTCTTGATCCGTAAGGATCGTACGGACCGAAAACCTCGCAGTCGATCCGTATGGAGCTGAATACGGTCCGTGAATTGCATCTCATTACTGGGACTTAGAATAATAATAAAAATAAAACGTTCTCTGTTTAAAAATTGTTTAAAATTTATAAGCTTTCGACAACCGTCCTCTTATCTTCAACGGCTATGTAAAATGAATATGTAAAAAGTAGAGAAATAATATCTGCGAAACAATGTAAAGTAAGAATGCTGAAAGTGTGAAAGCTAATGTTTGCTTAAAAGGATACGATACTGATTGGGGAGCGGGCATGAGCTTTGTCAATAATTAATGCATTATTAAAGTCAATCTGGTGGTTCTTGGACCAGGCATGGTTTGCCACATTAGAGCCTTTAGTGTGCATTTTCACGTTTCTTGTGTGCTCTATCTTTCTGGTGTTAAATGACCTTGTGGTTTCGCCAATATAGCTTCACGAACATGTGCTGCAGGGAATTTTGTAGACAGCATTGCATTGGTCTTCTTTTTCCAGACGGAATTTAGGAGCCGGGAATTCTTCTTCGAGTGATTTTACTGGTTTTTTAGTGACTAGTATGTCATGACGTCTGAGCAACCGTGTTAGTGGTTCTGTGAGGCCTTTGATGTACGGAAGGGTCGCGAATCCACGTGTATGCAGTGGGTAAACCCATTAAACCAATTTGAAAAACACTCCGACAAGTTCTTCAGGTGTAGGAACTGATGGTGGAACTCTCTTCCTTCTTTCGATGTCGGCAATGAGGTTTACAGGGTACCCATAAGATTCCAATGCGGTGTAGACTCGTTTGATTTCTTTGTTTCTTCCAGTATTGGTGTTGGATAAATTTGTGGCTCAATGTATAAGTGTCGCAGCAGTACTAATTTTGTGATTCTTAATTGTCATGATGGGAATGAAAATCCAGGTATTTGTCACTGTGAGTTGGTTTTCGATAGACGTTTATAATGAGTTTACCGTTGTCTCGAGAGACTGGGGTATCAAGGAACGATATCTGACAATTGCTTTCGTGTTCAATGGTGAAAGAAATGTGATCGATGGAGTTCAATTTGTCATGGAAGGATGATACTGCGTTCTTACTGATGATACAAAAACTATCGTCAACATAGCGTTTCCAATATATCTCGGAGGAATGGGGGTTGAGTTGATGGCTGAATCCTCAATTTCTTCCAAGCATAAATTTATACTGGCTACAACTGGGCTGACATGCAGGGCTGCCCATAGCGCAAACATGAATCTGTTTATAGATCTTATCCTTGTAAACAAAATAATTGTTGGACAGAACAAAGTTTAATAGAGAGACGATGTCATCAATGTCTAATTTGGTTTTGAAGTACAGAGAAAGATCGCCCTCAAGTTTCTTTCTGATGTAATCACAGGCTTTGTCAAAAGGGATGTCAGTGAATAGAGATACAACATCAAAGGATACCATAGTTTCATCATCTTGGATGTCAATGTTAGTTGTTTCTTTAGAGAACTGCAAAGAATTTGAAACTGAATAACCATCGTGGTTTTGAATAGGTGCCAGGATGTTGGTGAGGAATTTAGAAGTGTTGAAGTGGAGAGCCCATACATGTTACGATAGGCCTGAGAGGATTACCAGCTTTGTGGTGTTTGATGGAGCCGCGGATAGCAATCTAAGTTTGAAATAAGTTGAATCATCAAATTTCTGTTGTCTTTTCAAATTCAGAAGCATAGCATTGAGGTTACATTCTATCCTGCGAAAAGGAGACCTGGGCCCGGCCTGGTTGCATAAAACACCCGTAACACGTAAGCGCGTACTTAAGAGTCCCCGTAAATTAGGGGTGTTGCATAAAAAGACTTAAGTGACTACTTAAGAATTACACTTAAGTATTGGATCTTAAGATCGTCGTTAAGTGACCACTTAAGTGGTGTTTATGCAACGGAATTTACGGGTGTTGCATAAAACTCTCTTAACCCCAAATTTCACCCGTAAGGTCACGGGACCTCTAGAGGTCCCGAAAGTCTATACGTCTCTTATTTTTCTTTCTAAAGTAATTTCTTCCAATTTCTTTACAATTTTCATGTTGTTTGGTTGTTTTATTACAGCAAAAGATACAATAACAGCATAATTTAGTTTCTTCGAGCGTAATTTATCAATTACATGATGATTTGAAGTGGCTGTCATTTTAGCTATCAATCGTGCCATCGATAATACTTATTTTTCATACATAAAGCATAATCTTCAAGATAAGATAATTTTTCACTGTGTATAGGCTAAGAGAAAAACGATCGGAAGAATTCAATACGATGTTCTTGTCCCTCGACTCTCTTCGTGACCATCATACTCATCACCGTTGTCGTCGTCATCATCATCATCATCATCATCGTCGTCGTCGTCGTCATCACAGTTAATTGGAAGGTCGCGACAGAAATTGTGCAAAATACAACATACTAAAATGACCCCACAAGTTTTCAGTTAATTTTTTCTAGTCAGTGCTAGATTGACTTTCGCATTCGAACGAAATACTTTTTTTTCATTTTCTAGTTATGCATGCTTTACAAAAAAGAGTGAAATAACTGGTATTGTTTGTATCATACCGTGACACCAAATGTTCGTGTATTTTAAAGGAGTGAAAAGTTTTACGTTTGTCCTGTAAGTGCACACGTAAGTGGACCCGTAAGTTGTCCTTTTACGAGAAAGATAAGTGTTTCGTGCAACACACCTGAGATAACCCGTAAACGTATCTTAACTACTCTACTTAAGTGAGCATTTAAGTGGAGGTTTTATGCAACCGGGCCCTGACACGCATTAATTCATACTTTAAACTAGAAACACGAAGCCAGTTTATCGAACGCGTGATTTTCGGTTTCACGCTTAAAGAACGAGGTACAGACACATTTCTAGATTTCTTGTCCCCCCTCGTTTGTTTATTTAGTTTGTCTCTCCGCTGGCAATAAGATGCACGCTCCGTATGAGTTCAGCATACGGACAGTAAGCAAGGCTGTCGGTTTGTCTCCGTACGAACCGTCGCATTGTGCCATGACGTGATATTGAGATGCATGCTCCATACGAGCGCGTGCATGAAAATGTCAAACAATAGGTTGTTGCGATTGCTCGTTTATCTCCAAAAAGTGTTACTTCTTTTTAATTGACGCTTCTTGTGATTAAAAATCTCTTTAACTGAAAGCGCATAGACCTACTTTTATTTAACTCACTTCTTGATGAAAAAACCTTTCTCTGTGAATGAATCAAACGGCAAAACTCTTCTCATATCGAGCAAACTATGGCAACGTTTACTTATATCCAAGGTGTTACATTTTTAACTAAAACTTACAGGCATAAAAAAAATCTCTGTAAAGAAAACGAGCAGCTCGAAGACTACAGAAGAACTAGCCTGTTCCAGGCTCCGAGATAGTGGGGAAAAGGGCGAAGAGAAAAGGAGGGCGAAAAAACGCGCGGGGGCTGGGGAGACCGCCCCCTTTTTTCCCCAGGCTCCTGCGCACGTAAAATTTTCGTGTTCCCCTTCTGTTCGCGCCCACCCTACTATCTGAGAGCCTGGAACCGGCCTTCAGAAGAACTAACTTAGGACTGGTTTCCATAAAATCGCCAACAATCACTCGATTGTTGAATAAAGTTTCTTAATGATCGGCAGCGATCATTAAGAACATGCAATGCTATACCGAGCAAAAAGCAATTGTTTCGTATGATAATTAATTACCTTTTTAAGATTTGCTTCATAGCGCGCGCATCAAAAGAGATGGCCTGCGATATAAAGAACAATAAAAATAAAGGTTTACCCTGCTTGGTATGAACATGATGAAGACTAACATAATGTTCCTCATGAATGTGTCCAAGAACAAGTGGGCTGGTGTTAGCAACAGGACGGTCTGGACTGATGAGTACTTCACGCCCAAGGCTGCTGACAACGCGGATGTCAGTTCGGTAGTAGTTTGCTGCAGCAAGTAGAACCAAATGATCGCCCCATGTGCCATCTTTGTTCAAGCTTGTCAAGTATTCACGCCATGTTGGATATCCAGAGACAAAGTTGAGGAGCGGTGTGCCATCATGCTTTAAGGGGAGAAAAGTTACGCAAAGTTAATTTCGTGTTTACCGCAATCCGTAACAGACTTAATACAGATTTTCTTAACTTTTATATTTAAAATGATGCTGTTGAAAAAACGTTACATTTATCGGTTTTAAGTGTCGCATATGACTGAAATGCTTTTGGCAGGAATTGCACTAGCCATTGTGCAACGTATATTAAAACTGAACCACACAGATTTACACTTGAGACGACTGAAAGTCAACTTTTACCACTAACTTACCAATATAGGGTTCTCTGTGAGAAACTGGACCAAGGTTTTCCGTAGTTCTGTGTGTGAGAGTTTGATTCCTTTTATCCTTTGCAGTTGCTCGCACAGTGCGTAGAACATGCAATTCCCAGATCCTGGGTTGCCAGAAATTATGAATCCTTCATCTAAAGCAATCTTTTTCAGATCCTTTGACAAGCTAGTTTTCTTGTCAACCTTGTCTGCATCACAATGCATTTCTTGCAGGTCTTTAAAAATTCTTGTAACTGGAAGGACTGGAAGAAAATTTTGCAATTAACAAGGAAGATCATTTTCAGCCCAATGTTTTTGGAACTCTCTGGTGGCTCATAATGACCACTAAAGAATCTATAGTGCTGGAGCTTTACAAAGGCTTACAAATTGACAAAACTAATGCAGTTTTAAAACTGATAAAAGGGGAAGGGTTTCAGCTGATTTTGATAGAAACGGACTGTTTTCAAAATCTGCACATTTTGACAAAACACTTCAATTATTTTCGACTCTTTCACTACGAAAATAGTTTTGTGTTACATTTTTTAACTAAAGCTTATAGGCATAAAAATATCTCTGTAAAGACAACGAGTAGCTCGACGACTTGTTTACTAAACTCCAACAAAGAACTAACTTAGGATTAGTTTCCATACGATCGCCATCGATGAAAAAATTTTCCAACGACCGAGCAACCATTAACGTGCACGCAGTACCTCGCAAAAAGCAATTGTTTCGTATATATATGTTATTGAAATAGCGTGAGGTCCGTATTAGGAAGATATTGGTGGAGTTGGTGGAGCAAAGCGTATTTATATTAGTAAGGGCGCGCTACAAAGACGAAAGAAGAAAACAAACGATTTTCATAATGTCATTTTCGTAGAGGTTTTTGCCAAAATTATAGGCAAGAAAGCAAAAACAAGGGTGAGATCTGTTCCTGAGCGGTCCGTATAAGAAAATTCGGACCGCTCAGGGAACAAATCAGAAAGCTCCTTTTCAGCGCGGATCAGTTCAGCCATGCATATAGAGCGGTTTTCAATTGAGTATCGAGAGTAATTCGTGTTTTGCTTTGGTTTTGCCACAGGGAGTCCACAATAGCTGAGAAAAGGAAAGATAAATAAAATTAAAATTATCAGCATGCGTACGCTGTTTGTTTCCTGTGGTTTTCTTTTGTGTGCAGCATCAAGCTGATTGGTGCTAGCGACTTTACTGCAGTGGTGATAGCTGAGCTGTTTTGTGCGCGAGCGGATCTGAGTTATGCTAATTTTTTTTGCTTATATAAAAATACGACAAGGGGAGCAGCTTTTTCGCGAAGCAGTTTGAACAAACTTTGGGAAATTGCCTTGAACTCGTTTCTAATTCGATTCCTTGCAACCAAACGAAAGCCAGATAATTTGTGAATACGGTTACCTGTCATAATCCTGAAAAGAAACGATTTCTTGGCAGAATTTTAGCTTCCTTTCGGCTGTTTACCATGAATTTTTCTTTTCGTCAGAGCTGTGACCAGTTACCACGGCACAGACGCGTCAGATTTTCGCGCCATCACGTGCAAATCAGCAATCCTCTGTCCCCCGCAAAGATCTCTTCGCACGACAGGAAATAAAATAGCGCGCGCATCAAAATGTGAAACAAAAGGCTTTTTGGGTGCTCGACACTTAATCTCCAAGGTGTACGTAACCATGCTTTTTGCAAGTAAAAAATAACTCGGAAAAAATTAAATGGCGCGTACACTTTATTGTTTAGCGCTCTCCCTAATGCCCAACCCTTTCCTATGAAAGAATCGAACGGCAAAATCTTTCAAATACTCAAACTAAAGAAACGCTTCAATCGGCTCGATTTTTAGTATTTTTTAGTCTGTCAATTGCGACTCTATTCCTCTCCCCCCGGGGAAAAAATGTTCCTTACTTCCGGGCTCGCCGAAGATTCAAATTTCCCGCTTAAGCAATTGTCGGAAATTTGAAGCTTAGGAAGGCATTGTTTCCAAACTAGTGGGTTTTCGCCTTGTATGACCAAAACCGATCAAATAAAACAATGCCATTGTTTCCAAAGTTGATCCGCTTTTCTTGATACGACAACAACAACAAATAAAGAAAGCAATAAACATAAACCCAAAGCGGATGGATGTGGTTGTCTGTTAACTGTCCTTGCTTCAGTCACCTGCAACCTTAGTTGTCAAGCACTTTTCGTAGGATCCTTGTAATTCCGAGCAAGACGGCATTATTATTATTATTATAGCAGAATTCACGACCGTATGCTAAAAGCTAAACTAGCTACACACGGCTGATCCGTTTCTGTTTTGAGCTCTGTACGATATTATCTCAGATCAAGGAAGCTTTTAATACTGAGTGTATATTATTAAATGAAAAACTCAAGTATGCCAACTTAACTATCTCTTTTCCCCATACTCTTCAATTTTCCATTTCGTCTTTCAAAATTGTTTAAAGGAAAACCTACGATGGATCTAACCTTGTCGTTTTAGCCAATTACGCAATCTGATAAAAAAAAAACAATAAGGAAAAAAAAACAAAAAACAAACAAACAAACAAACAAACAAACAAAACGATAAAAACGTTACTTGTATGATCCGTAGTCAGGAGTTTGGTTTGCTTGGGATCATCTTGAGGAGTAGAACACGGTGATTCAATCTTGCAATCATCAGGTACTCGCAACTCATGATCACCACCTATACATGTACAATTTAAAACAGTCTTTAGTTTGCTCAACTTACCTTACGGCTACCATTTATGGCGACTGATTGTTAGCGATTTTGACGAACTGCTAAAATTAGTTGTCACAATAATTTCTACTCGTGAAAAGTTACCCTATTTTGTGCCTTAACATCACGGGGGGGGGGGGTCCTCCCTTTATTGGCCTATCCGGGGAGGCTTCGCCCGAAAGGGGAACCTTTTTCAGGCTTCAGGTATATGAAAGGGTAGGGATTTCACGAGCTGAAGTATATGAAAGGGTAGGGAAATCTGTCATTTAGGTAGTTAAAAGGGTCTTTAATTAAAATATTTCGAGCAGATAATAACATTGTTTTTGGTTAACATCTCTTCCGATAATACTGTTCTCCCCTAATATCGTTCATTAACTGCATTCCAAGGGTTTAGAAGAGGGCTGCAGTGTTCTTATATAGGTATGTGAAAGGGGTACCATTTGTCAATAGAAGGTATTCGAAAGGGGTACCGTTTCTGTCAAAAATGGTATATAAAATGGTAAGGGGTTGGACCTCGGGGCGGAGCCTCCCTGTATAAGACTTTGTTGAGTACCCCCCCCCCCCGGGCTTAACAGATGAAAGATTAGCCACCACATTGTTGAACTGCACTAAGTCTGTTGTTTTTCCTTCACTAAATTAGGTCGCTCGTTAAAAAGAAACCTTTTTAATCTCTCAGGAAATAGCCTTCAAGTAGACTAATACTCATGTCTGTTAACAGTTTTACAAATGAATGAATGAGGAAATAACGACTGAACGAATTTGTAGCGTCCCATTCCGCAGTGGTATAAGTTCAACGTTGATGTACTGTGTGTGAAATAATCCCAAATCATCGATACCAGTATTGTTCCACAAAGCAAGAAAATTTCAGATGCTATTTATCTTTTTCCGAACACTTTGCTTTAGTTTGGCTCACAAGGGTTTGTGAACACTTAGTTTTCACACTGGTCTCTGTTCAGACTCGGCTCCCCCTAATTCATTTTCTTGTTGATGATCAACGAAGATAAACAGAATAAGTGAAGTGAATTAACTATTATTATAACTGTTATTAACTCAAACAGGTCAAATTTTGCTAGTATTTTCTCACTCACTTTCAATGTTCAACAGGTTTTATTGTGTATCGATGCCGATATGAACATGTGAAAGTTTACTTCAAAATAAGGAAATTCAACTGCTGTCATTTTGCAGGAACGTGTAGTCGACAGCTAATTGACTTCACGTGTACCCTCGTCTCGAGAAGTACCTGGGATGTTTCATATTATATAAGAATGACAATTTGTGAATATTAGGCAATGCAAGTTTACTCTAAATTAAGTTTTGATTCTGGAGAAGCGAGGCATGTGCAGTGCAGCAACAATTATCAAAAACTTACCAGGCTTTTCATGACGCATGAGTTCCTCCAAAGCCTACAAAAACCCCGAATAGTACACATTGAAATTTGAGACAGCACGCCCATAGGTAGGTAGGTAAGGTCGAACACGAGCCAAGGAGGCCCAAATGGCCGCAGATTAACCCCGTTTCTGTAGCATGAAGCAACTGAGAGTATTGCTACTCCCCCTGGATGGGATGCTAGTCCATCGTAGGGTTACCCCCAGCAGTGTAATGTCGCCGTTATCCATTTATACACTTGGGTGGAGAGAGACAACGTTGGATAAAGTTTCTTGTCTAAGGAAACAACACGATGGCAGGGACTGGGTGTCGAACCACCGACCTTCAGATCTGAAGTCCAACGCGCCAACCACTACACCACCACAAAACGTAATGGCTAGCTTTGTTAAATTTTGACTCATCACATGCTCGCACGTGTGTAAATTTAAGTCGTGTAAAACCACATTAAATTTGCTTTAGCCTCTCGTGATTTGTTTCATTTTTTGTTGTTTGTTCATTCTTCTAGAATTTTCCCTCTTGCAGAACACCAGTGACCACTTTGAAAACGAGGACTGGGAACGAATGGTGAAAATCGACTGCTGAATTAAAATTATGTCCGCCTTCCGATAACGAACACGAAAAAAGGTGATTTACTCTTTAAGCTCCAATAGTGATCAGCGTTAAATTTCTCCTCAAAAAAGACATCATATCAGTGCATTATAACCACAGGTCACAACAATTAAAGAAATGATCACAAAGGCGGATTGTCTTGATGTTTAAACAAGTTCTCCCAACGAGTACTCAACAAAATGAATGGAAACCAGTAAGGAGAATTTGCATCATGATGCTGAGGCTTTAAGTGTTAAGCCATCAAAAGTGCGAATGGTCAAAAGTGGTGTTAAATCTGCACGGTAGATAAATCAAGTCCAAACGTGGACTATGATGCTCAGGAGTGTTAAGACTAAAATTTGGCAACGTCATTTACTCAAGATAACTGGTTTTCCAGAGATTAAGCTGTTGTGGCTATTATCTCACAAGAGGGGGTTGCATATGAGGTGACGAACAACCAGCGAGGCGCATGTGTCGAGTTCGTTGTAACCATGCACCTCACATCCAAAAAGCGCCAGTAGAATAATTTATTTTATTAAATTCTCAACTTAGAAATCGTTGACGAATTTTTCGCGTACTTTTGCTTCGCGGCGAAATCTTTTGAAGGCCACAGCATTTGACATGGCATCCAATTCTTTAGCCTGCAAAAAGCAGGGTCACTTTCTGACAACCCAGTTGTGCGGTGAACCCAATAAGAAACTAGAAAATTAATAACCGACACTGAGAATTTAATAAGTCCTGGTGTTTCTGTTGCAAGTTCTATCGATAGTTAAAAATTACTATATTGTTTCATTAAATTAAAATACCAGTTTTCATACACGTAAGAAAGCGTCTTTAAGCTCCATTTATTTTCACTGACCTGACTCCAAGTCTTGGGCGGGCGGCAGTTGCGACCTTCAGTGCGAGCGCAACGGACTGGCTTTCTTGTCAAAGAAACATAGTGGGCACAGTCATCATGGAGACATTCTTTTTTTCCATGCCAAAAACATTCACCAGTCTTAGTGACGCATTGGGGAGGACACAAGTTGCATCGAGCACAGAGATCCCAGGTAACTGCACGCAACCAGTGACACTCTTCTTTAAGCTTTTCTAAGCCACTCTTCAAAAAGCTAACAAAAAGAGAATGTCGTTATAAGACTAGCAACTCCTAAACTACCCTATCTTAGTTCCTGTATTTAGGGGTCGTACTTGATGTTGACAAAAGGCTTTTTACTGTTTTCTGTATATTGCACGTTATGCGAAATTGGCAAAACAAAACTGAACCGAGTCATGATTTTAGTTTCCACCGTTTTGTGAGTTTAACACGGTGAGTCAGTTTATCAATGTCTTACTTCACCAATTTTCTTCCTAATCTTTCCTTTATAGTAGTATGGGAATTAGGGGTACCAGCGCATTTTCCAAATTTACAATCAAATTTCTCCAATTTTTCCAAATTTGGCTGAAAAAATCCCCAGTCAAATTTTCACCTTAATCTTCAGCTAAATTT
>Ga0126336_10001877_pt1 | contig 11518 bp, 7 predicted proteins | sample SidCmetagenome_FD_92530 | JGI IMG/M metagenome (GOLD analysis project Ga0126336, IMG submission 92530) | Coral microbial communities from El Islote,Puerto Morelos, Mexico - Siderastrea C C metagenome | ecosystem: Host-associated > Invertebrates > Cnidaria > Coral | place: El Islote,Puerto... | reverse complement strand
TTCTTTCAGCAAATCGGGCCTTTATAATCCATTCAATAACTGAGGGAAAACATTACATTTATTGAATAATCGCTCTGTTTGACAAACCTTTTGTTTCAAACCAAGGTTTTAGCTTTCTATGCCGCACAGCTAATGTTTTCTCTCGAATTCTGAGCCCATCTGGCGATAGTATCGTGAAACAATTGCTAAATATGCCTCCAAAGTGCCCGCCAACTCCATTTAGCCATACATCGCTCTTACGGAGAGCGGTTTGTTTGTCTGAGTTTTGTCTGAGTCACACGGGGTCAAAATTCTGTGACGTCATTAGTGCGCTTCGCTATTTGAAAGCAGTCGTCTGCTCTCTTTTCTAGGAACCTTATAGTCATGGTGCCATTAATGACATGGCTAATGTATTTTAAATCAGAATGGTAGCAAACGGCTACCCATTCCTGATAAGACACCCAAAATAAGAAAAGTCAAAACTTACGCTAATTTGACACGTTCTTTTTATATCACCTAATCCGTTTTTCTATGTCATATGTCCAAATTATATGACTCCAAAACAGTTAACTGGGAATTGAAAAAATGTCAATCGCATCTTTGATTATGCCTTATAATGAATTTATCAACATTATATCTATATGAAAATGCTTTGGACTCAGCATTAGTGAGGTGTTTGGCCACACTGTCTTGGGGGGGGAAATGGTCTAATTTTTAATGCGGTCAGAAATGGTGGTGGTAATAGGCTAGTTGGTCACGTGTACACGTTGGTTGCAAGGTATGGTTGAACCTAACTTTTATGGGAAGGCTCTCAACATTAGGTGGTGCGATTCTCAGTTGATGAGTCTACCTTTGGAAGGCTCCCTTTGGCTTTTTCGTGTTTGGTTTTAGTTGCTGTTGCAGAATCATCCTAAGGTAAAGAAAGAAATATAATATTAAGATAACAGCCGCTATTTGACCTACTAGCCTGGAATTGTGCTAAATGCCAAGAACAAAAATAATTTGACTGAAAGCAATGTTACCAGTGAAGCGTGTGTCCTTTTCCTTCCTTGTTCTTCTACTTTTGATGGAGGAACATTGACTACCTGACCCTCCTGGGTCTAATTCATAGAAATGAAATTTCAGGGCTGTTAAAAAACTTGCTTGTCGCTTGTCGACCTTATTAAGTTTTGGAAGACATTTGAATGAATCATGCTCATTACACCTTATGCACCTTGTTAGTATCCCTTTATGTAGTGCAGTCCATCACCAGATTAATTCCTTCTTTCACCTTAAATAGTAAAAAGGCTTCTTAATAATCAATACCTTTACCATGATAAAAATAATAGAGTTGTCCATGTATCTCATGAGATAGCTCAGCGGTGAAAAAGGTTTGATCAGAGATAGTAAGAAAAACAGGCAGATTTACCGATGGAATGGAAAAAATAGTCACTTTATCTGGTGAGATATATTGGTGGTCCATATAAATGAAAGACTGTTGAAAGTATGGCCCATCTACTAATCCAGTGGGTAAGATAGTCAATTCATCTGTTAAGATGGCTTGGCAGTGAATAAGTTTGATAAGACTTTGTGTAAAACAAAGCTGATCCATGGAATAGGGTATTTGACATTGCACCCTCGCTACCGGTCGTAATATTTGGAACTGCTGACCAGTGTCAAACATGCGCTGTATGTCTAAGACACGCAAGATTACCAGAAAACGCCTCAAAGAAAAGAAATCGTGCTTTCAATGGTTTCGTGGACTGGAAGAGAGAATGCAGCATGCACAGATGCCCTCTTTCGCAACTGTGTTTTAGAAAATGCCAGCATTAAAATTGCACAATTTTTACTTTATCGCCTTATTTATATTAATTCTAGACCCCAAAGCCCTTGGTTGGTTGACAAACTGACATGTGCCTTCTTTGAACCAATCACAGACTGAAGCAAAAATGAAGCAAAACCAGGGTACACATGGATTCCTTTGGATGAAGAACACTCGAATGTTCCTGTTATATGATACCATGTCATTTCTGGAGCAAGAGAGTAAAACAATTACAGTGGAATTAATTACACGATAGGTTTTTTTTTTTAAATTACAACAATTTCAGAGGCAGACTTTTACTTGACCCGAGGTGGTTGCTCACCACTTGTCCAAAAAAATTGGGGCAAATTCCATTAATAATTACTCATCAGGAAAATGAAATCCCTTAAATAAAAGCCCTGCAGGGGGAAAGTGTGCCCGAGTACAACAAACTGCACAAGAGGGCAACGGCACCCTAATTTCCTTTACAATAACTCCCCAGCACCAGTGTACAAGTTGGCAGTATGCAATATGTCTGTTAAGTTTGTGATCTGGACCATCATGGGATTGGTAATATTGTTGCTTATATTGATACCAGGCTGCCTGTAACACCCATCTGTCGAGACATACAGCTTGAAAACCTGGATGCTCAGTGATACAAGATGGTGGTTGCTCACATTCACCCACTTCTACAGCCTCTTTATTCTTTTCCACAATCTGTGGAAGCTCTAAGCAACACTGGCATTCAGCTGCAGTTGGAAATTGCTGACAATTTTCACATGTTCACCTGAGTAAACATTTGCCGAGTTTCAAGAGGTAGTCAAAAGGCATACAATTTGAAATGTGTACCGTTAATAGAGATTTCTATAGGTGAGTATCTGTTAGTTTTGTCTTGGTTGATCTAATTTATCCAGGAAATTTATCGTAATATACTTCCCTTTGTTTGAACTCACCAGCTGCTTATTAATTAGACTGCCAAGCAACAATGAGTTCAAAGGGAAGCGTTAGCTAAAGATGTGTGTGGCCAAAGCAAAATTTTGAAATGCCAATAAGCTAAATCTTTCACAAATAAACAAACGCCATATGCACCTCCGGTTCACAATGTTCTTTTATTCACAAATACCTCGGGGTTTACCTCATACCTGACATACTCACGTCCTACTAAATCAATAGCGAAAACTGCCTTTGGCCATTAATATCACAGAATTTTGACTGTTTCAGAACACGTTTCGTAGCTCTTACCAGTCTAAATTTGTAGTACGGGATTCATCGTTGTCTTCTGGTGGATGTACGATGTCTTCCACTTCTTCACCCAACGAAAACTCTGGCTTGAACTAGTAAGGCCTGATTAAGCTTACATTTATGGGCTCATTTTCCCCACTTTCATCGCCGCTAGAAAGGCACAGTTCACTAGAAACTGAAGCAGTCCTCCTTATGAACGGAAGACATCATATGGTGGTAAAATATTCCGAAATGAAAGTAATATATTGGTTCGAGAACATACAGACAACTCCTATGCAAGGCAAAACAGTGAGCTTCGCTTCTGCAATATGACGTCACATCCCAATCCGCTGACAGTTTCCACTACCGCGGTACAAAGCCAAGATGGCGGACCGGGTCTGTAGTTTTAGCGCAATTTTTTTGAAAAATTCTTTTCCGTGAACACCTTTCATGCTTGGAAATGTGCTTAAAATTGTTTAGAGATTTATATAAAATTTCATTGAAATTAGGCTTTAGTTCTCCTTTAAATGTGGGTAGCAGTAAACCTGAAATTATACATAGCAGAAAGCCAAAACAATTGCCGAAGGGCATGCGTAATGACAGGGTTTGCAGTTGAACCTTTGTTAATAATGTGCACAGCTGCCGCATTATCAGAATGGATGATCACGTTAATTTTGCCAATAAGGGGCCCACCGAAATGCTGCAAAAATTGGGGCTAAAACTTCTTTGTGATTTATGTGAAGCCAGGCAAATCAGGGGAATCTAGGGGGAAATTATGGTAGAACCAATGCCCCTGAAAATAGGCCCCCGCTGCAACTGAACAGGCATCATTTTGGACATCAGTTATGGGCTGCTGACAAAGGAGTGGACAACGGCCATTGGAGTGATGTAAGAAGGAGCACCACCACTTGATGTCTTCATGGAAATCATGGGAAGGCCTGCACTTAGCTGACGGTGAAGCCAGGGAATTCATCATGTCAAGGATATGCGGCAGAAAGGTGCGGCCACCGTAGACCACTCGACAAACCCAGTTAAGCTTCCCTGCAAGACGCTGCAACTGCTTCTTGTTTGTATGTCGTTTGGTGTGGAAAGTGGAGACCAGCAGATGCAATTCCTCCATCTTGATAAGAGGCAAGGACATCTCACATTGTAGAGTGTTAAGCTCGACACCCAGGAAAACGAGCTTCTGGGTAGGGTGTACCACTTTATGCCAACTGATCTGGAACCCAAGGTCCTGAAGCAGCTGCAACAGCATATCAAAGGCTAGTTGACATTCCCCTTTGGTTCTGCCAATGACCAGGAAGTCATCCAGATAGACGACCACTGCAGTGAAACCATGCCTTGCCATCATCTGCCTGACAGATTGGGTCAAGCGATGGAAAATCTCTGAAGAGCTCTTAGCTCCAATGTGTAGGTGGCTGTCGTAAAAATAGGTAAAGTGAGTTTCCCCCGAAAATTGCCATTTTGAAGCTAGTCGCTGCAAAATTTGAGGGGTGAATAGGGACAGAATGATAAGCATGCCCAAGGTCAATTTTTGCTATGAAATAATTTGGCCCAAGCAGTTTAATAACATCAACTAAGGTTTGAAACTTGAAAGACTGAGTCTGAATATAATCATTAAGGCCCTCCCCAAGGGGGTGGGAAGCAATCATGAATTAAACGCATTTCTGTGGAATCTGGCTTGGGAATAGCTCCCAATGCACTAATGATAACAGGCTTGTTATTGGTGACAATATAATTACCCTCTGCAATTTCAAAGCAGATAGCCTGCTCCACAGCTAATTTAGCATTTGCATTTGTAGCAGATTTGTAATTATCCTGCTCTGCGGGGAAAAACTGGGAATGTGGGGCTGCCATCTTTGAGGAAAGCCTCATCCTCATCGTCAACTAATTCTGCCAGCCAAAGATTTGCATTTAGGGGCGAAGAAAGAGAGGGTCAACTGGAAGCATGACCCTGACCCTGCCCTTGGGATGTGGCCCATGCAGCTTGATGGTGGAGATGGAATGGGTGTGATTGCCCACAGGCCTCCCCATTCACCTTATGGTTACACATGTGGGCAAAATTACACTCAAATAGAGTACAACCCTTTGCCCTGTTGTCATTCCTACAATTATCCGGCCATCTGCACTTAAATTAACAGAAGTGGTGGCCGGGGAGGCTCTAGGAGAAGCCAGTTTGGATGTTAAGGGCTCTAAAATAACAGTATGGAGATGGTTAGAATCGTAGCTCCAGGGATAATTATATACAGCTTGTACGTGGCGAAATTCATCATCATTTTTAAGACGGAGGCCCACGTAAATTTGGTGTTAAACTCCCTTACTTTTACCGTATAAGCTAGGTAATACTGCACATCCTGATGGGAAGGCAGCTTGTCAGTATTTAGTAAAGTATAAAAATAGGCGTGTTAGTGTTTACCCACTGGGCCATAGATACAGATTCTAGCTTGGGCTTTTTGGGCCCACATGAAACTACGAGCTTAGTAGAGCCTAATTCTGAAAGTGTCCTGTCCTCAGCGGACGAAACAAAAAAGGAGAAGAATATTTCGTGTTTCGTTGCTAGTTGTATCAATTTTAATTGTCGATTGTATTTACAGAAGGGAACAAAATAAAAAAAATGGACTTCAAAAGAGAAGTGACAATTACAGAACTTTGACTTGGGCCACTGTCCACGGATGAATAAATGTTCTGCAGCGATGGGGTGGCTTTTACAGTACCGGACTATCCATTGCCAGTGGTCCAAGTCTTACTTCTACAGTCACTTCCCTTTTGAAGTTCTTATCTAGGCAGTGAGACCAAAAAAAGTAACAGCAAAATGACAGAAATGAAATTAAAAGAAAGGAACCTAAAACAACAAAAAGTGGAATATAAGCATATGTGGTTATGGGTGCTTGTTTTGACGTGCTTGGTGATGGGTGATGGGTGATGGGTGCTTGTGTTCTGTGTTGATGTGCTTGGTGCTTGGTGCTTGGTGCTTGGTGCTTGGCTGTTGTGCCTGTGCTCTGTGCTTTCTGCTTTTGATGGCTGATGGCTGATGGCAGTCGGCTCTGCTCTGTGCTTGGTGCTTTTGATGGCTCTTTTATAGCTGCCAGGAACAGGGCAAGGTATAGTGCCTGTATACATGGTGATGGCCAGGTTAAAATAAGAATTAATGCAATTAACATAAACAGGGCGGCAAATAGAACGGCATGGTGCAGTGAAACCTCAATTTAACGAACCTCTATATAACGAAGTCCTCGGTATAACAACGCAAGGCATATTCTTCAGCCCAGTGATAGTTAAATGACATAACCCGGCATACTCAATTGAACGTTCGGCAATCGAACGAAATTGAACTTGAATTGGTCTGACTGCATGCTCGGTTACTGTAGACAAGCACTGGTAAACCTACACACGAAGCAAGCCCATCGAAAACAAGTTTTTCCCGTCCTTTTTTACTGATTATTGAAAAAACTGAGTAAACTGTCCACAGCAGTAAAAAGAGCAAATTAGAACAAAGCTTTCATTATGCCCGTGCAGTACTGTGTTCCGCAACCAGTTTACGTTGAGTGATCTAATTGTCCACACTCATTTACATCTCAAATAGCATGGCCCTTCTCGCCTATTTTCTTTAAACCTTTGAAATCTTCGCCCTCCTTCACGTAGCCTATTCGTGTGGAAAAGCTGAGAGCCTGGAACAGGCTATCCCTGACATCAAAGCGGCACTTTTATTACGCATTAAAGCTAACAACCCACAGCGCATCTGAAGCCATTCCTCTGGGAGTTCTGTGGTTACAACAAAAACGTGTTATACTGAACTGTGTTATATCGATTTCATTCGATTGCCGAACTCAATCCATGGATTAAGTTTGGTTGAGTTCGTTTGAGTTCGATTTAAATTCAGTTCGATTGGGTTCGATTGACTATACCGGGGATATAACGAACCAATTTCCCCAGTCCTTTGGCACTTCATTAAATCGAGGTTCCGTGTACTAGGATTCTAGTAACGTTAGACATTTGGTTTGGTTTGAGCAGTACAGCAAGTAACTTAACTTAAAAAAGGGAAAAGGTTAAAGTGAGCAGTTGGTCTGCACAGGGGGTCTGTAGTGGCCCAGTATCGTTTCAAGGTACTTCTCACCTTGAAAAGATCCTGAGACATCAGGCTGATGTTAAGTTCCTACTAGTATGTTATGTGCGCAGGATTCACGATATACTAAACTAAATTAAACTGAAGCAAGTTGCCTGTTTTGGCGAGAGATCCAGTAAAAGGAAACAAGATATAAGCCCTGCCTGTGAGATAGGACATTTTATGCACATTGGTATGGCCAGCTTGGCGCACTTTTGCTGCGAGGCAGCAAAATAACATCTTATTTATATAGGATCACCCCGTCTTTTAGCAATTGAACCAGAACGAATTAAAGCCCGGGAAATATTTATTATATGCCTGATTTTGAATTGCAGAAAAGAGCAAAACACGGGTGAAGCGACATTTTGTGAAAATTGTCTTTGACGTGACTGTAATGACGTTCGACACAAAACTTTTGATTTATTAACTAGAACTTCATCTGAGATGATAAGGTAAATTGGCCACCATAAAGAGATTGAAAGTTGACGTTTCGAGCGTTAGCTCTTCGTCAGAGCGAATCCAAAGGGCTAACGCTCAAAATGTTAGCTTTCAATTTCTTTACGGTGGCCAATTTACCGTATCAACTCAGTTGATAAATCAGCACCACTATTTCTTTAGAAACTAACCCCCTTGTTTGTTCAATTAGACACCCCGGCTAAAATACGAATAAAATAAGTCATAATACCTACATTTCTCATCATCAGCATGATTTCCACTGGAAACTCAAGGAGTACTATTATAAATAGCTACAACAACGCAAGTTGAGATAATCGCAACGTTGCAACGTGAGTTGAGGTAATCGCAACGCAAATTTCCGGTCGGCTCATTACTTGAGATCTGTCAACACTCCCAGGGGATGTTGCGATCTGTCCAAGGTCCGGAAAAGTGCGAAGAAGTTGATGTGGAAATGTGCAAGTAGATATTCAGATATTTATTATCGCAAATGACGAAAATGGCATAAGTGTAGCCTTTGTGGCCAGATCAAAAATGGATTTCACGTTCTTTTAAGTCCCTGCCGAATTTCCAGCAAACAGCGAACCAATCAGAAACACTATGATAAAATATTACATGACTCGTTATAAGACTGAACAATGAAGCGTGCGTGTCAAAACGGTACAGTGAAACCTTGATTTAACAAAGTGCCAAGAGACTGGGGAATTTGGTACCTTGGTGTAGTTTTTGGCCGTATATCAGCCCTACCTGTTTTATCAACTTAGAATACAGTTAACAAACAAGGGGGTTAGTTTCTAAAGAAACTGTGGTGCTGCGTCGGTGAGGACGTGAAACATAAAATTTGAATTTATCAACTGAGTTGATAAGGAATTTGGCCACCGTAAAGAGATTGCAAGCTGACGTTTCGAGTGTTAGCCCTTCATCAGAGCGATGGCCTTTTTACCTTATCAACTCAGTTGATAAATCCAAAATTTACAATTTTATTGCCCAACTTTTAAAACCAACAAAATTTGAGTCTTTAACGTAAACATTGCGCACATAGAATAGCTTTCCGGGCCCGAAAAGTTACTGGGACTTTCGAGAAACGGGCCCCAGGCGTTCGTGGGCTCCTGATACGGGTAGGTCATATTGGTCATAATTACTCGACATTCATTTTGGGTTTATTACAATTGTTGACTAGCATTACGCGAAATTAGGGGATAAACTTCGTTTTCCAAGCGCAAAGCGAGAGTGAAATAAAAAATGTCCCCGAATCAAAACGTTCCGTACCCCCCTCCCCCCCCCCAAAAATAAAAATACTGGGCTCACAAGCCGAAACCACATTCCTCTGTTCGTCCCCCAGGGACGCTTCAGTGTTCATATGTGGGAACCGGCGCATTTTCCTGGAGGTGTAACTCGTAAGCCCTATATGCATAAGCTATTTGTAACAAGCGAAGCTGCCAACATTTTCCTTGTGGGATCATGCGATTACCGGGTGCAGTCACGCATGCGTCCCAACTGCACTACCAGACGTTAAAAGACGGGGGACTCTTATGGTAAAGTACGGGGATCGCGAGAAAAATTAGATTTTAAAACCCATTCGATCGGACAACGTTTCCGTCGGCATTGGAGACACTACTAACAGCTATCATTGGTCCTTTTTTAAATGGTATTTTTAAGAGACAACAGAGCACCTCCCATTGTAACATTCTAATTTCCTGAATAACAGACTCACTGAGCGAATAAAAAGCTTTCGACGAGTATTTATAGCTCGAATAGCTGCAAACCGATAGTTCTTCCACGACATATTATCCCAGTGTCACGCAATGGCCTCTCCGAAACTAAATGATATTTTAAATTCTTTCTATGTATTGAAAATTTTTACATTATTATTACCCGTTTTTTCTTTTTACCCTGCCGTCAGGACGGGTCTAGTAATACCTGTTTTTTTTTTACCCCGAAGTCAGGATGGGGTCTCGTAATACCCGTTTTTTTTTAACCCCGCCGTCAGGACGGGGTCTAGTAATACCCGTTTTTTACCCCGCCGCCAGGACGGGTTAACCTCTAAAAATCCCTCCAAATCTCTAAAAATCCTATAGTTTTCTAAAAATCCCGTGAAGCTCCATAAATCCCCCCAAAAAAAGGATTTTTGTAGCTAGGCCTAAGCCGATTCGGGGAATTTCCTTGCTTTCGCTAAAGCATTTATCGAATCGTGGCCTAAAAGTAGACTTTTACGTTTCCTTTTTCAGTAGATAACCGTTCGCTTTCGATTTAAGGATAATTTTTCTTTATCGATAAATCTATTTAAATTTCCGTGCCCTCGTTAAATATAAAGAATTACGCTGAGATGTCAGTTCGTTAAAAAAAAAGAACATGTGACGTAACTGAGTCACACCATGGTCAAAACTATTTCGTCACCTTCGCGAGTACCAGGACAGGTGGGTGCCTAAGGAATGAGGGAAGGGAAAGGTGTTCATACTATGAGGGATTCATGACATCACAAGGAGACGGGTGCAGAGAAGACGTTGGGGGGGATGGCAGCACACGTCAAACGTAAGAAAAATCACCAGCTCCAAAATTTTATACCACCTAGGCACATATCTTGAGTGACCGTAATGTATTTTGCACCCCGAGGGGAGGGGGAAGAACGGCGGGGTCCAATGCCCCTGGGGCTTTTCTTGTTTTTCCCGTAGTTTTCGTTGTTTTTTTTTTTGGTGGTCACTTCCCCCAGACCTCCGCTCAGTCAAAACAATACTTGCCGGTAATCTTCATTCGTTTAGCGTTTATTCGCCAGAATTTTCATGAAATTTGGTGTAGAAAATTACTTGAATGAATGAATGAATGAATAAATGAATGAGTGAGTGAGTGAGTGACTGAGTGACTGAGTGAATGAACAAACGAATGAATACGTAAGTAAACAAGAAAGCTTATACAACAATGAACATGAAACGTGCGAGCATTCTCACGTTTGCCAGTGTATAGAGAAAAACACTCATTTTTTTACTTTAATGAAACTTGACATTCAAATTTAAAAAGGAAAGAAACGAAACATACCTAAATAACGTTAACCAGACAAACTGAGGTAGCACAGACCAGTGTAAATAATAATGGGCTGTTTAATAGAAGCGATATAAAACTAAAACAGTACAAAGTCACTCTTTGGGACGGCACAAAGGTGGCCGTTCCATAGCGTTCCATAAATTACTGAGGGGGACAAGCACTTAAGGTAAGCACTTGGATTGTGAAGCAGTTCAAATGACAATTGCGTAAATTCTGCTCGAGATGTTGCTTGCCCACTCGTGAAACACGCCCAGCTGATGACTGTGGATGGCAAACTTTGAGTCTTTTTTTCAACAAACGAATGAATACGTAAGTAAACAAGAAAGCTTATACAACAATGAACATGAAACGCGCGAGCATTCTCACGTTAGCCAGTGTATAGAGAAAAACACTCATTTTTTACATTAATGAAACTTGACATTCAAATTTAAAAAGGAAAGAAACGAAACATATCTAAATAACGTTAACCAGACAAACTGAGGTAATACAGACCAGTGTAAATAATAATGGGCTGTTTAATAGAAGCGATATAAAACAGTACAGTCACTCTTTGGGACGGCATGAAGGTGGCCGTTCCATAGCATTCCATAAATTACCAAGGGGGACAAGCACTTAAGGTAAGCGCTTAGATCGTGAAGCAGTTCAAATGACAATTGCGTAAATTCTGCTCGAGATGTTGCTTGCCCACTCGTGAAACACGCCCAGGTGATGACTGTGGATGGCGAACTTTGAGTCTTTTTTTCGTTACCTGTTGAAGGAAACAAGCATAGGTGGTATAAGAAATTGCAAAAAAAACTGTCTAGTTGACTAAAAACATTGAGTAAGGGAAATACTGTGAAAAAGAAATATTTAACATGTCACGAGCATGGGACGAAAACACTAGGCCCCATCTTTCTTTACTTATCACACAATGAAAATGTTGTCTCCGTGTAAAAAGATCAAAC
>Ga0126336_10001876_pt1 | contig 11520 bp, 6 predicted proteins | sample SidCmetagenome_FD_92530 | JGI IMG/M metagenome (GOLD analysis project Ga0126336, IMG submission 92530) | Coral microbial communities from El Islote,Puerto Morelos, Mexico - Siderastrea C C metagenome | ecosystem: Host-associated > Invertebrates > Cnidaria > Coral | place: El Islote,Puerto... | reverse complement strand
TGATCCAGAACAAGTTTGAAAATTAATTTAAAATAATGTATTTGCATATTTGCAGCATGTCATGGGGGAAGGGGGAAGTGTGATCCCCTAAAACCCCCAGATACATCATTGGACATGGGATTTCCCACAGTTACATACTTATTTTAAGAATACATTGAGTTTTTCCTTTAGAATGTCAAAATACACCGTTAAATACAATATTTAAACAAAAAATAAATTTAAGGTCATGTTTATTTATTGTTGAAAACAAACTTTACATTGTAGCTAAAAACCATTTAATGGCATAGTCTTATTTTAACAATTTATTCATGTATTATTTACAAACTCAGGGTCAGTATATTACAGTACGGATGCCAAACATCAAGGGAACTAATGGTCATAAACTGCTACGTACTAAACAAATGTAGCACGTTACTCGTTGTTTGATCTACAATCTCTTGGAAATTGTATAGTTTGAAAATGATGGACAGTTTAAGAACATCATAACTGTTGCATACAAAGCAGACTGGATACAAGTCAGCAGAATGGAAGGCTAATCCACACTGCCATCTCTTAGCTGTGTTTTCTACAGCATGTAAAACACCTTGAAGTGTCATCCATAACAAGGTTAGTTTCACCCAAGCTCACATGTAATTTTGAACAAATCTGGTAGAGCTGCTAACTGATTGGAGAGAATTAAGACGTGTCCAGAAAAAATGGATGATGCAAGAATAAAAAAGGGCTTTAAAACCTTTTATTATATAGACAAGAGTGTAATTTTAGTGGAAAATAGTCCGCTCGTAAAGTTTATATGAAACTACATCCGGGACTTGAAAGGCGTATTTTCCATATCCTCACTAGTGAGGATATCGATGATGTCATTTCCCACGCTTACACTGTTGTTTGTACAAAAATACTCTTGTCCATATAATATATAATAAAAAGAAAATTACAGGGTGGCTTGAAGATATGAATTTTATTTTCTTGTGGTAAAAAATAATGTTTTACTCACTCGCTGCTCTTGTTTGTAAAAAATTGTTTTTACCACTCAAAAATAAAATTCATATCTTTGTGCCACTGTGTAAAAATATCCTCTATATATTTTGTTCCATAAGAAAAAAGAAGGGTAGCAACCCCCTTGGGCCCTTTCCTTTCCCAACACAAGGGTGGAGACCAGATTTTGAGACTTCAACCTTTGACAGGTTGGATGTAGTAAGCGCTTGGCGCTTAAGCACTCAATTTCCAATTATTTACAAGAGTGCCTGTGTATTATGTTCATTTCCTGCTTGTTGCTAGATTCATCTAAAATGAATGACTCAAAAGCCTTCAGCTTATAAGGGATACTTCTTTCCATCAAGATTCCGAACAAACTTGTATGTCAATCTCTGGCCTGGTACTTTTCTGAGGATGTTTTTGCTGTAGTAGTATCTAAGGGCACGACTTAATTTCTCGTAGGTCATGTTTTTCCTGTTTTTCTGTCTTCCCCACAGACGTGCTAGGCCATTGTGGTCAATGAGGCGAAACACACCTTTGGACTGGTTTTTCCAAGCAATGTATTTGTTTTCTTTTTCCAACAAAATGTGATGAAGAAACTCCCACAAGTACTGACAGTGAAAGTGTGGAAGGTCTGGAGGCAAGAAAACAAGATAAAATTACTCCGACCAGAAAGTCATGAACAATATCAAAAACTGGATGTAAGACTGTTTAAGGATGGTGCCTCCTGATACAGAGTTATTTTTGCAGAGTTTATGGCTACGCGGGAAAAGCAGTTCTTACCAAGGGCTACTGGAAACCAAAAAGAAAATTGTGGGTAACCGCATATTTTTCAGAGATAATTAAGCAACCATAATTCTAAAAAGCTTTAAGATACATAAGAATGACTGGCATTTTCTTTCCAAATTTAAGCTACCCCCAATTTTTATTTTGGATTCCAACAGCTCTTGCTAAGACCTGCGTTTCCTGCAAGTCACAAACTGCACAAAGATACCATGACTGTATTAGTAGGGACCGACTTTAAGAAACCCAAGTTTCTCAGACCATCCTGAGATGCGCAGAATGTATGCACATTAACAATAGAAGGTGCCGTCCTTAAAGAGTAAAAATGTACATGCTTCATTTAACTTAGAGTGGACCTGTCCTAATAATCTGTTCTAGCTAGTGTAAGGGCAATCCACTTAAATAACTGGAATGAAATGTACACTAAGTTCTAAATAACAAGGTCAAAAATCCCAACAGTCAGGAGGCAGTCCAGTTGGCTGATTGAAAGATCTATGCACTGACCACTACACCAGCACTAGGCTCAGCTGCTGATAAAATAAACTTAGATTTGTTGATGTTATTTTCTTGTTATATTAAACAATGATCCTCACCATCATCATCGTCCTCATTATCTTCATTATTTTCATCTTCTTCTTCATCTTCATTTTCCTCCTCTGCTGTTTTACTTTCCTTGTCTTCTGGCTTGTTGTTTCCTAATCATGATTTTATGTCGATTAGTTTAAAAGCAAAAAAGCACTGCATTTAAACTATGTAAAAAATCATAATTTGACTTGACTTAATACAATAAAAATAAATATTAGAATAAATTGCTTGTTGTTTGAAAAGAGAGAAGCACAATTTAAAACAGTTATTACTGACAAACCTGTGGTCCTCAGTTTCTGGATTGAGATTTTAGAAATGCTGGTTTTTAAGGAGGGAGGAAATCCACAGATGTCAGAGAAAATTGTCGGGGCAAGGACGAGAACCAACAACAAACTTAACCCACATGAACCCAGTCTGCATCAGTGGGAGGTGAGTGCTGTCACTACAAACTGCCCCCTCACAATCTTCTAAAAAAATATGACAATTATTTTTAAAACACTTACTTGTTTGTGGTTTTGATGTACTCTGCTGCTGGCTAACAGATCCTTCCTGGACTGAATCCTTAGAAGAGTTCTTGTCATCAGAACTCTTGCTTTTTTCCTTCTTTTCATTCTCGTTTTCTGCCCCATCTTTTCAAAGAAAAACAGGGAAATAAATGAGTGAAACTCATGGCAACAATAAGTGCATGGATATTGAAATGCACCAATCACCTCTTAGAGTTTTCACAGTGAATGACATTGCAGTTTAACAGACAAATGACCGACAACATTGCGACTTAACAGAACAATCAGGTCAATAACCAGAGACAAAATTCCATCAACTGATAACAGGCAATTCACTTTGACTCTGATTTTGACTTCTGTACAGGTTGTAAAAAGCATCAATGCTGCGAACAACAGTCCTTTTCAGGACTACATTCACCCAGGCCAGACAATACTAGCTTCCTTAAGATGTGACTCCTGGGTTCAAACCATTTACTGTATTTAATTCAGTCAAGGCATTAATTGCAGGCAAAAAAAATTATTAAGTGTCACATTCTTACCATGAGGTTCATCCATCTCAGCCTCAATTCCTGAATCAAAGCCAAAATCAAGCTCAGCAGATTCAGAAAGTAGTGGAGAGTCTGGACTCAATGGTAGATCTGTTTAGAGAAAAAAAGTACCGTTTACTACCTGTAGATCATAGGTTACTAGTGAAATATTTAGACATCAGAATGGTTTTAAGTTAATATGAGTTTCTAACAGTTTTAAAGTGACTGAACCAGAAAAGAACGTACACAAGAATCATTATAAATGATTCAAAACATGTCTTCAAAAATCAAAATGTTAATAATGCAATCCTATTTCTACTCAATTTACCTTGGAAAAAACTAATGTCATCTTCTGAAAAGTCAGAGCCGCAGTAGCCATATTCTGAACAAGCATCCAGGTCGGTGAGCTTGAGTTCTGGAAAAAAAAGATACTATCAACTTAATACAAACAAGTAAGACCAACAAATTATTAAAAGCAGTTTCAGCAATAATTTTATTTTGCTGCTTCCTAATTTGTTAAAGAAGCTTGACTTTCATGGCATTAAGTGTGATCTAGAAATTGAGGTTTTGTTAGTGTAAATTCACTAGCACTAACCAAGTGAAATCCATTGATGACTTTTTAAAAGTCTAGGATTGAAAATGCTAATATTACAATATTAAATTTTAAACAACAAGTGAAAATATAACACCTGTGTCCTTGGTGTCATCAGATGTTTCAACATCAACAACTGCATCAAACTGCGTATCTTCAAATGGCCAAGAGTATGTGTCAACATGACAGGGAGCTGTCAAGAATGATGAAAAATTTTCAGTGAGCGTGGTGCCAATCAAAGAAATCTTACTACATTAAATTACTTCCTATGGGTTAATCAACAAAACCTCCCTTGAAAGACAGGCAATGAGTCTATTAATTTAAGAACCATTTTGTTTGTTCCAAGAGACAAAGTTAAGTGAAACGTTCCACTATTGAACATTCGAGATGAATGAAAGACTGGAGTGTGACCAGTGAAAGAACTCACCCGATCTAAGCTTATAAGCTAACTGATGACAACTTTTCTAACAGAGACAGCTTTTCTAATACAGACATGCACTTGCCTCATGCCAGTAACTTTTCAGTATTATCTATGGTATCTAGTCAATATGCTTGTTACAAACACATCATAAGATACCTTCTATAGGGTATCCATTAGCATGCAGGAGGTCCTGAATACCTTCCAGCGTAATTGTGGTTGCTATGATGGGTCCAGCAGAAGTTGAAGGGTAACCATATGATGAGAGCCATGATTTTAACATTGGCAAGGAAAGTTGACCAAGAGCCTGGAAAAAGGGGTGAAACTGTTTAAAAAATGATCACTGTCACACATGTTATGCACTTGAGAATACACAGCTTGAGTTGGAAGGTTTCAACGAAACGTTTCCTGTTCAAAAGGGCCAGACTCCATTAGCCATTGCAACCCTAAGGTGTTAGTCTACCACTTAAGCATCAAATGACATACTGCTTTTCTATGACTGTTACTGTGCAATGAATGATGTTTATTTTTTTGAAACAGTGTTGTTAAAAACATTTACTTAGAAACTTACATCTTGTTTTAATGAGGTAACAGTTTTGTTTGATAAGACGTTTAAAAATTCACATGAAGGTCAAGACTACACCTTGCTGTGACTGAAGGACAAAGTTCAAAAATTTGCATCTTCTCTACTAGACCATTAATTATTTAGTTATTCATTATAATTTGACACTGGACAGCTTAGCTTACGGTAATAATTTTAAACTTACAAATCTTAAATACAGTCAATACTTTGTTTTATTTAATTTTTTCTATCATTTCAGCCCTCTAGAGGGTTGACCTGACTTCAACAGCAGTTTGTTTTTGACAGAAATTAAGAACTAATATAGCGTACGTGACCCTGCCTGTTTATGAGATGGCGGTATTTTACTTGCCGTTGTCATGCGTGGCAAGAAAACAAGGTTCATTGTTGTCAGTATTAAAAAAAGGACTACAGAACTGATGTAAAAAAACTTGCTTTGGCAGCCAAATGTTTTAACATAGCAAAGAATTTGTCTAGGTTTTCTCTGGTGAAAGAGAAATGTGAATTAAAAGTCAAAGGCTTAACTTAAGGTCTTGCATGCCCGATCACAACTCTGAGAAATATCGTTTTTAGTTAGCTTTACTTTGAATCATTCACAATAGATCATTTCCAAGAATCTAAGATCCAATTTAGCAATTTAACAGTGAATTTTAAACACCTGACTTCAAAGCTCTCTCTCTAAGTTCCAGCAACAAGAAACAGGAGGGCAAAGTGCTATGAGAAGAACTGTACTAAATATAAAACAATTCCCGAGAAATAGATTACTGGGTGCATGTTGTTATTGTTTATAAAGAAAACGTTTTTTGCTTAGAGACGAAGAATAACACTTTTCACACTGCTGCAAGTTGCAAAGAATTCTTTGAAAAAAAAAGTATACTTTATATTTGATCTCTAATATTACAAAATAATTTAATCGTAAACTTCCCTTGCATTGTATGTGTAAACAAGTATCGCGTGTGGGCGAGAAATGTCTCTGACTTGAAACCAACACGTAACAAGCAACTTTCACACCTTCAGTTAAAACATTGCGTTTCACTTACCGGTTGAGTCATCGGATGAAAAGGAGCGTCTAACAAACTGCCTTCGGACATGTTTGCAAAACCTGCAGATGAAACCATACGATCGGTCAAGCGCCATTCAATTTCAATGACGCTCGCTGCACTAATGTGGCGCGCTTCTAGGAAAACGATAGAGTTGTACTTTAAAATCTTACGTACAAATAAACGTACAGCGCAAGAGAAATTTAAAATGTTCTCACATTACTTAGCAGAGTACTAAAGCGATTGCGTTTGGACCACATTGATCCGTAGAGAATTAACTCCGTTACACATTTGGCATTTCGCGTAGAAAACGTGAATATTTGACTCTGAATGGAAAGAAGCCAAGTTAAAAACAAAAACATTTGATTCCACCAAAGCTGATGGAGGTATTCTACAGAAATGCAACTTCAAGATAATTGTTCCATTAGAGAAGGAAGGAAAATTTACCTTTTATCGCTGTGGAAGACTACAAGAGAATGCTTGAGTCGTTCGCTATGCTCTCTTCTTATGCGCCCAGACTGTCCCATTCTCGGAATTACATGCACAAATCTCGTAAACAAACTCCCAAAAAAGTCTACTCCATTGTTGTTTTTCGGTGAAAACCCCTCAGTTCTAGGAAACCCGCGCTGAATCTTCGCTTCTGATTGGCTCCACTTGACCGGAACACGTCACGGCTTGTCATGTGACTGACGTAATCCATCTGAAAGCGCGCCCTTGTTTCTCCAGCCAATCATAAACAGCGTATCAAATTCCGGGAATCCCCTCTTTTGAGAGTTTTCAGATGGTAATTTTCCCTGGGTTTTTTCCCTTTTCAGTTTCAGTGCACTCGTCAGAAGATATTTATAGCAAAGATCACGCATACACGTATAATTCCCAGAAAGCAAGGAAGATATAAGCTTATTGCGATGAAAATAAATGCCACATTTGTCAAGTAAACAAATAAATGAAAAGTATTGTTTCTGTAAAGAATAAACGGTGTAAACCAAAAACAGAAGACTTTCAAACATTTTCAGAACTGTTGCCACAGCAGTACTTGATACAGACGGTTACAGATGTTACAGATGCTAATAAGAAAGAAGAGAAGAATGTATGAGCTCTGAATTAGAGCATTTCAGTCCTTTCTCCGCTAAAAAATAGGCGTCTTTCAGCAACATCAACATTAATCGAGATCAGTGCTTTGACCAAAATTTAGTTCCCTTTTTTTCGGTGAAAACGCAGGATTTTCACCGAAAAAACGTCGAAAACGTCACTTTGGTTTTTCTTGCCCGGAGCTATCGTAATTAATTAAAAATTTTAATAAATACACGACATTACATTAACGTCATACAACTGTTTAAAAACGTCGGCTACAAACAGTTACTTATGAGCAAAAGTCACAGTAGAAAGTAAAATGATTTTGCATTAAACAGTGCGCACTTTTTACACCTCCGTAACACAAAGAAGCAGCAAAACGCATTTCACAGTATTTGAGTTTCTAGATTTATCTCTTCAATGAACCAACTGGAGGAGAAAATATATTCGAAAACCTGCAGTAAAACTTCCATTACAATCACACAGTCTACCAGTACACAAAAAAGTACATGAACCATGTTACTCATTACGATAAAATATGACGGAGAAAAAAAAATCATGTAACAAGCAAACAAAGGTTCAATAAGTATTAGAAGTGTTATTTTCCTTAAAAAAGAAGTTTGGCTGCTTGAAGTAATGGTCCATTCCAGTCAAGTAACTTCTCTTGTTACCCTATGAATCCCAACATGTTAAAAAGGTCAAATCTCCCTCCTGACTGTCGAACAATGTTACTTGTGAGAATTTGATTTTACTCTGCCTACTTCTCAGTAGGAAGAATTTGGATGTTCATCACTTTGAGAGTTGATGAGTTATGGTGACTGAGCTACTCCAGTGATGCTGTTTCCTTCTAATTGTGGCATACTTCACATGATGTCATCCAGTTCAGTCAGCTTATCAGACACTTTCATCATACCGTATCTGTGATATATTTTCACTCCACGTGGGTCATCACTCACTGATTCATTCACTCTTTGTGGTAACTGAGAGAGTCGAGGGAGCAAGTCTGCTTGGGCCAAGTTTTTTCTTGTTTACAACCAAAACAACTGGACTGTCAACTCGAATGGACATAAACTTGAATGTCTGAAGGAAAATGATAAAATATCATGCTGAGAGGGAAGCACTGCAGTGTGAATTAATCAGAAGTCGAAAAATATAAACATGAAGTAAATTAGTTTCAACAACATTGGATTGTGGTAGAGCAAACAAAAACAGAAGGGCAAGTCAAATGATGAGATGATATTACCTGTTCATTTTCAGTGAAGTCAGTTTCTTGACAGAAGGGTTCAGGGATTGCCAAAGAATCTCCAACGGCAAACCCTGCTCCTACTGCCATATTATACACCATGACTGGCCAGCACTGATTCTCACTGTCCACCATGGCAAAGATGCTAAAAACAACAACAGCAATGTTATAATAACAAACATAAATATTTATTGATGTTTCACCTCCTAGAATAACACCTTTTTGACAGCTTTATGGGACAAGTAAAAAAATTACAAATAATAATTATTACATGTAAACATGTACTGGAAACATGTACTGCATGCAGTTTATGCATTATTGCTTGCATGTAGGATTTGAGGAAAATGGGATGTACATGAAAAAAAAAACAAACGTAAAGTGGAAAAAGTGAAAAGGAAAACAAAAGAAAGAATATAACAACAACAGAAATTATTTCTATTTATGACAGGAACAAAGGACCAAGAATGGGCATGTAAGAACCAAGACACATGCAAGGTTAGCCATTTCCAGGCTGAAATGACCCGACTGCCAGAAACCGGAGTCCATGCTCTTGGCAAATTTGAAGACTGCTTAGAATAAGTTGACCTACAAGTCATGTAGCTACAGCTCATGTGAATCCAATGCTTCTCTCAGATTAATACTCACTTCTTAGTGTGTGTTCATAGTTACCTATTATTATTATTATTATTATTATTATTATTATTGGGGTACCTGTGGATAACACAGAAATCACTATACAGACACACTAGTCTTACTATGGAACAGGATCATCCATCGGAACAAAACCAACAACTCTTCCAACTGTGACCTTGTTAGGATTAGCACCAGAACCCAGTTTGGACAAAGGAACAAGATCAAGCTGAATGGTCTGACCTGATGGGCTGGTATAACTACCTCCACCGTAAGGACCCAAGTCAGATGGACCCAGCGACTGCACCATTGAATGTAGCCTCTTGGCTTTTAATTTACCCTGCAGCACAAGACAGAATGTTTTACTGATGAGTCATATTTAGTAACTTGTATTGCCAGCCACAAGCATAAAAAGCAAAAAACATCCGAGTTCCCAATGGAAGATGAACCTGTGCCGTTCAACACACCATTTCAGACAGATCCTAGATTACATATCATCCACGGCTAAATGTGGAACACTGTTGTACATTTGTTGCCTTAATGAATGTTGGAGTGATATTAAATGATGTTTAGCTGCATTGCTGCATGACATATGTTGTAAACCAATGTTGGAACATCCAGCCATGGCTTTACATAGTTATGAAATAAATTCAAATGAATCATTGCAGTTATGTAGCAACTTTACCTCTTTCGGAGCTTCGAAAATTGAGGCTTCTATGGGACTTGAACCCATGACCTTTGCAAAACCAGTCCAAATGCTTTACCACTTGAGCTATGATTAGCCACTGCAGTGGAAGCTGTTTAGATTTGCAAGTTCAAGTATTCATTTGAAATGATGTTTATGTACACGTATGGTGATCTGGGTCATTTTTACTGGGATCAGAAGTAGTATAAAAAAAATAACTATTGTGGTGATAAAGTGAGAAACTGAAAGATTTTTCTTAAGCTTGCACACTTATGTCAAACTGAACACATTTTACTAGATGACCAAGCTATAGCTAGCTTAACTAGGTCATGTAATATTTAGTTTATCAGTTTCTATAGGAACCTACGTTATATACAGTGGTAACTGATTACAGTACAACCTTTCCTTCCACTAGGTCGAGTGTTTTTGTCAGTAAGTTAAGTAGCTTCATCTTCTCTTCATTAGGTTCAGTCCAGGCTGGATCCAGTGCCTCAGCTTGCTTGAAGTCAGCAATGGCTAACTTATATTCCTCCTGAAACTTGTATGCCTACAAATTCAAGGGTTGAAAGGAAAAGGTTCATTTCAGTTCTAAGAATTGAATGAGCCAGGGAAACTCATTCATCTAATTTTCACTGTCAGTAGTGCCTGACATTACACAAACCCTGAAGTTCAAAACCCCACTAAGGACGGTGCCTCCTAATACAGATGTAATTTGGCAAAGGTTATAACTATGGGAAAAGAGTAGATCTTATCTAGGGTTATTGGAATCCCAGACAAAAAATGTGGGTAGCCACGCATTTTTCAGAAATAATTTAGAAACCATGATTCTAAAAAACCGTTAAAATACAAAGAATGAGTGGCAATTTCTTTCCAAATTTGAGCTCAATTATCTCTGAAAAATGCATGGTTACCCCCAGTTTTCTTTTTGGATTTTGATAGCCCTTGCTAAGATCTGCTTTTTCCACATAGTCACCAACCGAGCAAAATTGTTTTTGTGTTAGTAGGCAAATTCCTTAAGAAAGCCGAATGCCCCGAGATGCACAGAGCCTGTGCGCAGCAACAAAAGGAGGCACCGTCCATAATAACTGCCATCAAACATCAGAAAATTAAATGAATCAAAATCCCAACCCATCACGTAACCTTTGGAGCCTGGTCAACTAATGTCTTTGTTTCTAAAGCATCAAACAAGGTAACAGTTGACTTGGTGTGGACGTGTGGTTAGCACTTGGTAAATTTGATTGGAAGATTGGCAAGGAGAGTCAGCGGGTGGAGGCTGGTTTCCTGTCCTGTCTCAATCCACATTGCCTCTCTCTATCCAGGTGTACAACTGGGTACCAGTGAATCCCTGCACTGGACTAGCAATCCATCAGGGGGGGAGGGGGGGTGGGTTGGGGCAGTATAAATACTCCTGGTACTTCATGCTACAGAAATTAAGATAAGATAAGATAACTAAAGATAACTTTATTTATACACGAAACCAATTTTCAATGTGGATTGAATGCTAAGGACCAGTTGCACTGCCCATGTGTGACTTCATCTCTACCTACTCTACCTACTCTACTCAACCTGGCATGGTTGAGTTTAAAACTTTGGAGAAGCACAGCATCATGTATTATTTTGTATATAACTATTGAACGTAGACTTTCAGAATCAGTGAAATAGGATAAATTATTTACTTGTGAAAAATGAAGCAATTAGGTAAGAAACTAAAAGTCTCACCATTGCTCTGTTAAAGTGAAGATCTGGATTATTTCTTGCCACTGGATCTTTGCACTGCAAAAACAAGAACACAAAACTTAAGGACAATAGTAACAGACAGATCCACAGATGGTCTGGAATTTTTGGTTTTGAACCAATGCACTCTTGAAAGTGGAGTCAGGGTGGTTAAATG
>Ga0126336_10001875_pt1 | contig 11520 bp, 7 predicted proteins | sample SidCmetagenome_FD_92530 | JGI IMG/M metagenome (GOLD analysis project Ga0126336, IMG submission 92530) | Coral microbial communities from El Islote,Puerto Morelos, Mexico - Siderastrea C C metagenome | ecosystem: Host-associated > Invertebrates > Cnidaria > Coral | place: El Islote,Puerto... | reverse complement strand
TTTGAAACGAAAAATTCAAGAAACCACACTGAGACCTGCAGGCCCATGTTAAGAAGAAATCAACATCGAATGATCGAACAGCAGTCCAGATGAGAAACTGATTGTTTTAGACCACCGAGAAATGATTGATTGCCTTGCATAAGACTGGCTGACATACGTCATTGTAATTTACTGTTGTAAGACTTTCAAAATCTATAATGCAAAAATACCCCCAATACTAAACATCAACATCGCCTATGAGTAAGCCAACAGCGTTTCGTAAGGATTCGCACCGGGGAACTTGGCAAATTCGTGGAAAACTAGGGTAACGTTAAACTCGAAGAGAGTACAGTTGAAAAAGGTGAAGCACTTGTATAAATGAACGCCTTTCAGTTATTGGTAAGTTTGACCTTTACAATTAACTTTTTGTATTTTATTTTCGAATTATATCTTTTATTAACGAGTTTGAAAGTATTTGGTATGTAAAGTTTAGAGGTATGGATGTACTTACAACTTCATTTTATTTCAATTTATATATGAGATACGTTAAATTTTCGCGACGTCGATAAAATTTTTTAATCGCCAAAATTTGCTGTTGGAAATAGAGAAATTGCTTTTTATTGGTCTTTATTAGAAAAACGATTCGACCTATTCTTCAATTCGCGAAGGCTATGTTTTTCACGAAATGGTACCCCTCCAAAACCGGCAAGATTTTAAGGGGAATATCAGGCGTCAACATAAAACTCTGAATTGACTCCTTTCGCAGTATTTGTATGAATCACAAACTTGTTAAAGAAATTTCTTCAATTTTACACATTAAATAATGTTTTTGAATAAGCGAGCTAAACTTTTCACAGTTCCTGACTACGCATGGAATGCGAATTGCCTGGCCTCCAGTAATACTGCACTATAATTTTTTTCACAAGTTTGCAAAGTTACCAACCTCAAAATTGTCAAAATTACAATACAGACCCGGGCTTCAAAAAATGCTTCAGTCAGTTGCATTAATTATTTAGTTACCAGTTGATATGAATTTCTTTGGGGAGTCAGTGCAAGTTTCTAAAAACAAAATGTTTCCGTTTAAGTCGCGTGTTGTTAATTTTACTGAATTATCTTTTCAAGCAATTCAAATCGTTTTTTTTTCTGGAATAATTCTCGGAACAAAAACGCGAAATTTTAGACGTAACACAATTTTAATTTTCCACCATTGAAAAATATAGTTCTTGGTGGTTCTTCAGCGCTATTTTAGAATGAAAACAGTTACGTTAGCTGAAGATGCAACGAACCTCTCCATAGGTTAAAACAGTAATATTAAAAAACATAAGGTTTGTGCATGTTTCTGCAACGAACTAGTTAAACTGCATCAAAATATGTATTGTTTCCTTTTCGACATGTCTAATAAATGAAGTGCAAGTTTGAAATTTTTTGTTTAAAGTTTTAGTAAACGTTAAATAATTAATTAAGACTATAATTGTCATGACAACGAAATAGCGATGCTAAACTTAAAAAGACTGAATCTATCGTTTTTCTCAAAATGTAATGAATGCAGCGGGACGCGCGTGGCAGTCGGGAAGCTCAGATGTTTGTAACCAGGTAACCTCTGCTTGCGTGGCTCGTGAGCATCATTCTCATCCCCAGAGCCCAATGGCTAAGAGGACCAGGCGATACTGGGGCCGAGGATGCGCGAGCATTTGCATGGTCTATCTTCCCAGTCCCGCTCCATTTTGTAATCCCCCTGCAAAATGCATTAAGACGACCAAGCTACAAGAGACAAGGGACCACATCACAGACTGAATATAGGAAAGTTATTAATTGTACTGTAAAATCCCTGGCTAAACGAGAATGGGGGTCGACAAGAGTTGAAGTTAAATCTTCTTTTACTTTCGTGTGCTGTTATTGAGTTTGTGTCTGCTCAAATTTTCACAATAATCAGGCACTGATTTTGCACCTTCCATCTTGTTTGTCCATTAATTCTTAATGCGCCCACAAAGCGGTCTGAACTCTCGCCGCCTTTAGTTCAGACGTGAAATGTATCAGATTTGTTTTGCTTTCAGGCCGTGTTCACACTGCTTTCAAACGTTCCAAGCTGTTATACTTTCTACAATGTGTCGTGCGTTCCAGAAGGTTGGTATAATTCTTACGTTTTTCAAATGTGTTCTTCATATTGGAGTCATCATCATCATCAATTTCCATGTTTCCCCAAGCGGGGAATTAGGCCGCTCATATTGGAGTTGAATGGCCAAAATCTCTTAACGTTTTACTGGATACAGGCAAGAACGCCAGTAAAACGTAGGCTTGGCCATTCAGTATCCCCATTTACCTACGGTGATACCCAACTTCTCTGGTGCATCCAAAACTCGATCCCGCAACGCACATCTAAGAACACTCAGCATTTGTTTTTTTAGATAGCGACTAAAAGGAGAGAAAAAAACTTTTATTTACTTACAAAGAAGCCTCAAAAAACGAGGCTTAATTCCCATTCTCCCAACCCTGATTAAAGCAAACAGGTCAGACCGTAACTCTGAGGAAAACGTTCCCTACACTTTTTGTACGTAGCCTACGAGTAGGCTCACTAAATGAGATATTCGCTCGCCTCACCGACTCGGCAACAATCTCGTACCTAGAGTCCGCAGGCTTCTTGATCAGAGGGTGGTCGCCAGGAGCAACTCTAAAGTAATGGAATTGTTACGGCAGGAATCCTGCAGATAATGGTTCATAGTTTTGTTACAGTGAACAGCCCAGGAACAGCCAATCAAAAAATCAAATTCTTCCTTCATTACCCCAGAGTCTCCTCCGGCGACCACCCGCTGACCAAGACGCCTAAGGACTCTGAGCACAAGATTGGCTCGGAAATCGTGGCTCCGTAGCCAATAACTCACTAAGTGAGCCTGCAGGCAAGCCAAAAGTGCTCTGGGTTCCTAGACGTTCCCTACTAATTAAGTGTAAGAGGTTTAGGATAAAGGACAACGGCTTAGAGTCACCGCCCATTGACGGGATCGTCTGAACTGAGGCACGTCGTTCGTCATAGTCCGGACCCTATCAACAGAGCCAAACAGTTGTGCTAATTAGAGTAGTTTTCAATTGCTTTTGGTTTTTACCACGCTTTCCGATTGGTAAAAAATTTCGCGCTATTTTCTCAACGAATCAGACGTAACACCAAAACCAATCATGACTTGCTGGCACGCGTTTTCACGTGCTTGGCGCTAATTACATGCACTTGCGCAGAGTTTTGTTTGATTCATTGTGTTGTTTGTATCCTTTGTGATTGGCCAGAGTAATTACTTTGGTTTTGGGTTTACGACACTCAGTTGAAAAGCATTCTGTGAAATATTACTGGAATGATGCCTCAACAAACCAAATCGCCATTTTTAGCTGGTTTAGAAGACTGCAGTGAATTTAAGCTGTATCCTTTTATTTATGCTTGTCAGTTTGATGAATTCAAGTTTTTCATTCTCAATAAACTTACTAGTAGTTTTGCTTATTAAACAATTGCCATAGTGTGGTTAATTTTGAGACAAAAATGTCTTATTTTAGTCATCAGGATTTTTTGGGTGGTAGTAGTGGTGGAGGAGGGGGGGATCATGGTACTTTGCCCACGTTTTGAGTTATGCAATGAGGGGGGTGGGGCAATGAAAAAACACACGAAATGAGAGGGGGGTCTGCCACAAAATGCAAGGGAAATCACTACAGCCCCCCCCCTCTACATAAATTATGAACCCTCCCTAATAGAGGCGCTCTTATTACCTAGAGAGATGTACCTTCCGTTCAACAGCCCCTTACACATATAACGTTTCTCATTTGCATGTATTTGAACGTGGATGTGAGGCAATGTCAGACAGAAACTGCAAAATTGCCCGAAATAACCTCGAGTCCCCGCTCGATTGTATTGCAATGAGTGTACAAAAAATGTGAATTCATTGAAAAAAATCTAATTTCTCCTTACAATATCGCTACTTGATCAAACACGTTGGTCATGAGAGCACGGGAAGTAAATAATAACCAGAGATAAAATGTCTTGATGTTTAAGCAAATTCTCCAACTTAGTACCACAAGAAATACATGAAATACATGAAGAACAGTGAGGTGAATATAAATGCTGATACTGGTTCACTATAATATTTACAATACTCAACAGCCGACAAAGGAACTCTGAGAGAAGCTTGGGTCGACAAATCAGAAATAACCAGTGTGGAAGCATTAAAAAGCGTTATTAGTGAAGGCACATTACCTTCCATGACACACAAACGTACAGAAAACCATTTCTTATTCTCCAATAATAATGCAAAGGCGCACTCGGCTGGTCGTCGTACGCGAGCCTTCTTCCTGTGCCCTTTAACTGGGAAATACGAGTTTTATTTCACCTGCGATACTTCCTGTGAATGGTTCATCAAGGAGAGTGAGCGATCCAGCGGTGACATCACCGGAGGTTCATCACACCAACCCATGAATGAAGAAGAGTATAATTCGTAAGTCACTCCTTATTGGTGCTGAGAACATGCTTTTAGTAAAAGCCCACTCTTTTTTATTATAACCCGTGATTCTATCTATGAATTAAACAAATTTTAAAATATCTTTCACTGTTTCTTTACAATCGATAAAAACACTGGTAGTAGTCTGGAAGAACTCATCATGGTATTTAAACCATTTGCCCACGGTTCGTATTTTTAACAGTTTCTCATTCTCGTAGTCAGTTAAGGTGAGGTGAATTTTTTGTTCTCCCCAACTTCTACTCTTGTTTCAGCCAGGTCTATTGCAAACATGCGAATATGACATCATTTTCTACAGAAACAGTAGAATGTTCTGCGAGGGACTATCGGCTGGTAGCTGCCTGTGGAGATTTGATGTTCTTAAGACAAATATTAGCCTGAGAAGTGAAGGCATGTACATTGGCTTCAAGAACAACAAATTTCCGAGGGGAATATTTCAGACTGATAGTCCTGAGATCAAAACCAATGTATCGCCTTTATTTTTTCACTGAGCTGCCCTTTCGAATTTTAAACTCACCAATTTGACCTTTTAGGCAAAATGTTGCAACAAACAAGACGAATAAGGTTGTTAGACAGGCTAAGTGATCAGTATAATTTTTTTTGTTAACCTGGACTTTTTGATTCTCACTTCAGAACTGCTGCAAACCTCACCGAAGCACGCGCATACTACGTTGAATTTCTCCATTATAACATAGAAGGGCCGTCACATTTCAAGCTTAAGGTGAAGGGTCCTGGTGACGATACACCCAAAGAAATAAGCCACGCAAACCTCGTTGTCTACGAAAAAGGTAAATAAACGTCACTCTGTAAACTTCGTTAAAAGCTTATCTAGAGATAGGTGCGCAGCAGATTGTGATTACTGCGCCTGAGACCTTAATAAAAAGTACCCTAGACATCAATAATACCACGTAAAAAGTATCGCAAAGTATGCCATTTTGTAAAGTTTGAGGGTAACAGTTTTAAAGGCAAAAACGTTACTGGTATAGATCGTTGAAATTAACAGATTTGCATCTCACCAATCAACCTCAGCATCAGCATAATTACCATCACTATCATTGCCCTTCTCCTCCTTCTCTTCTTCCTCCTCCTCCTTCTACTCCCCATCCTCCTTCTCCTCCTCCTCTTCCTTCTCCTCCTCCTCCTCCTCCTCATCGTCGTCGTCGTCGTCATCATCATCATTTTTTTCGTTATCAAAATGTGACTTATTAGTCAAAGATTTCTTTTTCTCTGTTCCCCTCTCCAATCTTTCCAATCACGTCATGTTTGTATTTTCCATTCAGTCAATTTGAATCGCTCTCATTGTTGGAAATCGTAAACGCCCAACATTGAAGTTCAATGCGTCTTTCTTTTTTTAATTTCTTAGATGGAGACTACAGCACTCTACATCCGGGTGAGTGGGAGGCCTGGTCACCTTGCAGTGTGCCTTGTGGACCAGATGTGGGGCGACAAATCCGAAACCGTTCGTGCCTTGCTTACCCCTCATTGTTTAACCACACTTCGGGAAGCTATCAGTTAACCATGTCACGACAATGCAACCGTGAAGGGTCACCATGTATAAACGGTAATTATTTATCGTCAGGGCAAGAAGTATAGTGCTTGGATGGTGTAGCAGATCTTTGTTTACTCTGAAGGAAAAATCGTGCAATGTTAGTGCGCGTTTCTTTTAGCATCGGTCAGGAAATGAGCTCCAAGCAAAGGGATTCAAGCTCAGGCTAAGGAAACTACAATTGTGTCGCATATCCGGACATAAATTTTTGTCTGTTTCACCTTTTCTAATGCTGAGATCCTTTAAAAAAATCTTACTTTACAATTCACTACAACAAAATGTGTGACATTTAGGACGGTGCAGTGTGATTCATATTATGTGTAGTGGCATTTTATCACAGTTGATATCCACTCTATTCATCTGTTCCCTTGACGTGATCAGCTAGCTTGTATGTCCCTGACTCAGAGATATGCCGAAGGTTTTTAACCCCCTGACAATTCCTCCAAAATCTTAAGGATTAGGGGCCAGACTAAGGTCAGTGTTCAGTAGCTCTGCTATGAAAATGAATTTGTCGTATTAAACTTCTTTTTAGGTTGAAATGATTCTCTTTATTGTGCAAAGTAGGTTCAATGGCTTTCTAATACTACCCTGGCATACTACTTCAGGGTTACAATTTGTGTGCCCAACATAATTCTGCCACTGGATATACATTGTTAAACTACCGATTTAGGTTAAAATGATTCTCATTGCGCTCGCTAAAAACATTCTCATCTATTTCCTCTTACAAGGTTTTGCAAAAAGCTAACTCTTAGCGCACCTTGGTACTTTAACTGAACTACTTAGCATTACAATCTGATGCAATTAATGGATTCATCTTACTAAAATTGTCTTATTGAAATTTTTTTTTTAGGTTGTAAGGATTCCCTCATAGAACTCTTGAACAGCAGTGTCATCAGTTTTTACATTCCCGTCAATGCTTCTCAGCTGGCTGACAACTCTACTGCCGGTGAAACCTTCCATAACCAATCCCACAATGTATGGTGTTTCAACGACTCAGTGGCTTCATATCTAGAGATAAATCTGACAACACTATATCAAATCTGTGCAATCGAAACACAAGGCGTACAAACCTCCAGTAATGAGACCAAATACGTGTCCTCGTACCTTCTTGAGGCTTTTGTAGAAGTCTCTGCTAATTGCAGCGAATGGAAATTTTATAACAGAACTGGAAACATAACAGTAAGTTTTCTGTTGATAGCACATACGTGTTATGGAGAAGGTGTTTATAGACAATTATTTTGGTTACATTGCAACGATTTCTTCAATATCGTGTTTAAATTGGCTGTAGTCAAACGGTTGTTCAATTGCAAAGCAAAAGTGACGGTTTTCCCAATCACTTTAATGGAATATTTCAGGGTAGTAACGAAGTATATGGTATCGGGGATCAAAGGGGTGGGATTAGGGATCACGAGGGAGGGCTCTGGGATCACAGCCCTGAGATCAGACCATAGGATCGGGATCAGCAGCATTTGTAGGGATCAGGAATCAGGCTGTATACAATATTTGTTGGATCGGGAACCAACATTGGTCACACTTTTGGAATCAAGGATCAGAAATCTGCGTACAAAAATGGGATCAGCATTGACAAAACATACCTTGTCACTACCCTGATATTTTGTGTGTGATACGGGACTACGAAGCCCGAATAAGGAGAAGGGTGAACTAAATATCGCGCAAAATACAAATGACAGCCGACTTTTCATGTAGTTAACTCAGAGGCAAATCATTAATTGGACTCAAGAGAAGATTCGCGAACAGGTTTTCAGGCAAAGCTAACTTTGATATCAGACGCTAACAGAGATTTCAAATGAAGTGCTTTGTCAGGTTACTTTTAAATTGAGGCTTTCGCTATTAAATAAGTACCAACAAAATTGACGTCCACAAATATTGACTCCCAAAATTCGCAATGATTTGACATTTATTGAACGCAATATAAAATTAACTGAATCTTGCCGTTAAACACGATTTTGCAGGTTTTTGAAGGGAACACATTTGAAGATCCTTTGTCCAAAAAGAAAAATGACCTAACAGATGCTAACCTTGTCTCTTCACTGATTCGTATCTGGCCAGTGCTCTCAAATGGAAGTTGCACGCGTCTTAAGCTTTATGGAGAGAAAGTCGGCTCTGGTAAGTTATAGTGGTTTGGTTCAAAAAGGCATTGATGTCCTTTGATTCGCACTGACAGTGTTGTACGAACATCAAAGGTATTGGACTAAGCATGTTTGTGTGGCTTTTTAGAATGCAGCCAACACTACCATCATATAAAAATTTGTTAGAATGTCTTTTGATACATTTTTTATGCGTATGAGTGGCGCCAGACTGATAGAGTTTATTTATTGTGTAACGTTTGCCCTACCCTCAACAACGTCAAAAGCGTACCCAATTTTTTTGAAGCTTTATGACATGCCGTGTTGTCGAAAGGTTTGCACAAGTGGCCTCAACCACCGTCCAGTCCTAGCAACATATTAACAAAACAAAAAGTTGATGAATCCAAACTTTTATTTACCGTAAACAACTTTTAAAAGGCGCGTATCACAGACCAAAAAATTAACTTGCGATTTAAACGATGTAAAGTGGCCTTCTTATGAGTAGATTTAGAACTTATTTAAGGACAGTGCCTTCTTTTGTTAGTGCGCATATGTTCTGCGCATCCCGATTCTGGTGCGAGATACTTGGATTTCTTTACGACGGTGCCTACTAATGCAGAGGTATCTTTGTGCGGTTTTACGGCTATGTGGGAAAAGCAGATCTTAGCAAGGGCTATCAGAATCCAAAGGGAAAGTTGGGGGTAACACGCATTTTGAGAGATAATTGAGCTTAAATTTGGGAAGAAAATACCGTACATTGTTCTGTGTTTTAAAGTTTTTGTTTTTAGAATTATGGTGCTTAGTTATCTCTGAAATATGTGTGGTTACCCACATTTTTCTTTTCAGATTCCAGTAACCCTTGTTGAGATTTGCTTTCACCCGTAGTCATAACCTGTGCAAAAATACTTCTATATTAGGAGGTGCCATCCTTAAATGCTCTTAAACCAAGACTTAGTTAGACCTCATTTGTGTCATCGGCCCGTTGTGTTTATCATTAGGCTCAAGTACACTACCTGCACCAAAGAACCTCCAGGTGTACAACGGTAGCTCCACCTCCTTGGTCATCAGCTGGGATAATGTTACGGATGATGCAGTCACCAGTTACTTGATAAAGCTGGCGCACAGCAGTGGTGCAACAAGCGTTGTGAAAGTCTCTGCACAGAAAACGGAAGTAGAAGTGGGTGGACTGTTCAGATACTCACAGTATTGCGTTACTGTGCGAGCGACAGCAGAAGGGAAGCTTGGGAGCGAGAGTGGCCAGATTTGTGCATCCACAGCGATTGACGGTAAGAGTAAAGTTAGAAAAAATGTTGAAATAAAAGCATGAAAAAAAGACTCTTCTCTCTTCGGTTACTCGAGCAAGAAAACACTGGACTGAATTACCTGACGCGCGGAAATCTATCTCGTGCGCGAGTTGAGATTTTCGCTCTACTAACCCTAAGATGAAATTGGACAGCTCTCATTATACATGGTAGCAATTATTAATGGAAGTGGAGGAGAGTAGTGGTATAAATTCTCACTTATTCCACCACCGTTTACCGACACTGAGGTAAATCGCGGAAAGCCATTTTGTTTTGCTCGTAAGTGAATGGCAAAGGATATCGAGAGTGATATCCTTAAAAGTAGCCAATCAGAGCCCTCCTAATTACAAACCACTGTTCACCTGTGTGTTATCCCAAAAAACTCGCACAGGGGACCCAGGGGATACTCAGGTTTACCAGTGACGGAGAGGTGCGAATGAGACCAAATTTTTATACCCCAAAAAAGTCCCATTAGGCTAGAAGTGGACTTCAAAAAAGGCCAAAGACCCAGAACAAAATCTGTAAAAGTAATAAAAAGTCCTTTTGCATGTAGTTTTACTACGTTTGTAAGTGAAACTAATAGAATTATTTAACATAAAACACTGAGGTGAGTACGCTGTTTATCTTACCTGAAAATAAAATTCTTGCCAAAATCTTTTTACCCAAAGCCAAGTCCACCAGAACAAATTTTTAACCTCCAAAAGGGAAAAATCACAACCCAAAAAGACCTTTGCACCTCCCCGTCTTAAACAGCCCTGAGTACAATACAATTCAACACTTTATTAGTTCTTCCAACTTGGATTTTCAGAACTAATTCACATGTTAAGGGGCTTATATGAAGTTTGAGTACCTCGTCCTCTAGGCCAGTGTTATATACTAATTAAACCATAGAGTTCTTCTGTCGAAGCTCTATCGTGTGATAGGTTTCCCGAGAAATTTGATGTTCACAACAGATATTAGCCCGAGAACGTAGTTAGAGGGCTTATATGAAGTTTGAAAATCAAATTTCCGAGGGAACCTATAACACACAGGGTCTGAGACAAAACGACTCTATTGTTGTTATTGTACAACGCTAAATTTCGACCAAAAATTCCCACAAACGGACGCTACTGATGCGCTTATAGCCGCCTACTGAGGGGAGTCACTATCGCATCACGTGATCGATTTCAACCAATGGAAGCACGCCAAAATTTAGCGTTGTACTACAACTAATAATAGCGCACTACTACCCAGCTTCGCGTCGGTTTTTTCTTTTGTACAGCTCCAACTGATGCTCCTGAGAATCTCACAGTATCCGAGAGTACTCTTACCTCGCTACTGTTCAGCTGGGATCATTCACGCCCACACTTTGCAAACGGAGCAGTAAGGGGCTTTCTGGTAAAAATAACAGATAACAAAGGAGACCTGATCAACACGCTTACCGTCCTAGACTTGGAGGAAACAAACGTTACTGGACTGCAAATATACACAGAGTACTGCTTGACTGTGACCGCGGTTACTCAAGGTGGACCCGGGAATGAAAGTAGTGAAGTTTGTGCTTTCACAGATGAAGATGGTAAGATTAGGGACTTTAAGTGCCATGGCAGAAACACTAAAGAACCGTTGACACTATTAAGGACTTAAATAAACCACGCAGGGGGAGCGATGGTGTAGAGGTTAGCACCTTGGACTTCAGACCTGAAGGTCGGTTGTTCGAGGCGTCGTCCCTGCCATCGCGTTGTTTCCTGAGACAAGAATCTTTACCCCACAATTAGCTTCACCTTTATACTCTTGCTGCTTATTGTTTTAAACGTTCGACTAATTTGTACCCAAACAAAACCCAAGCACAAAGAAGTACCACAGTTGACAGAAAAAAACAGAGCTCATTTGCATTAGTGTTAGACGTGTTCCAATTGGCGCGATTCCGTAAGTTCATGAAACGTCTTAGCACGGGACTGAGTGCTGATCTCAACTTCGCCTGCTTCTGCAGAAACAATCTAAAACCTGAATTATACTAGAGAAAAATCAGGAAAAGGAAACCTTCAAAATCAATAAATACGATCACAAAACCTCTTAACAGCGGGGGCAGCTGTAGTGTCAACTATACTAGTGTTATTGAATATATACAGAGCTCATCGCGC
>Ga0126336_10001874_pt1 | contig 11523 bp, 7 predicted proteins | sample SidCmetagenome_FD_92530 | JGI IMG/M metagenome (GOLD analysis project Ga0126336, IMG submission 92530) | Coral microbial communities from El Islote,Puerto Morelos, Mexico - Siderastrea C C metagenome | ecosystem: Host-associated > Invertebrates > Cnidaria > Coral | place: El Islote,Puerto... | reverse complement strand
ATATATATATATATATATATATATATATATATATATATATATATATATATATATATATATATATATATATATATATATATCTTAACCTCTTTTTAGAGGGGCAAGTTTCCAGATATACCCCTCCCCTGTGTGAAGCCAGCAACAACCTGGCCATGTGATAATGCTACATGTGGGGCTTAAAACATGAAATGCTGTAATCAGACTTATATAAGTTTAAGCTTAAAGATAAGCCTAAAAACCTTTTGACAAACCTTGGCGTCTTGTTGCTGTCAAGTTCGATCCTTACCATTTGGACAGACAAACCGATATCCTGTTTTCTAAAGAAAGAAACGAAAGCTTTTTTTTAAAACAAATTTCCAGATCAACATTAAACAACATAGAGACCAATATAAAGTCCAATCAAGCGATCCATGACAAGGGACGAGATTACAGCTGATGATATTAAATGAAGCAGACGAAGAACTGAACAACCGAATCATTGTGATCTTTTGGCGTACATAAACTTAAATGCTCGCGCTGTGATGCTAAAAATGCAGATCCTTCTGCTCACATCTATATATGTCTACATATTTAATTGGCTGTCTCTGCATTTTTCCTTTTTTTCATATTCAAAATAAGACGTCGAAGACCTTACCTTATGAACACATTCGCAAGCGCCGCCATTTACTGAAGATCGATTTTGACCGCGAACCTGGAACGTCGACTGTGAGCCGAGGCTCAACCTCGTCCCCAATGTCTTCGCGCTCAGAAATTTCATGCTCAGTATGGAACAAGTTCCACTTTCGTTTTAACATTTGTTCGACCTCAACAGAAACTATAAAAGCTACACTCAGAAAACTTTCGCAAATCACTTGCAAAGTGAGAATCAAAGTGACTGGTGATCGAGCTGGGGATAGCTGTTGACTTTGGTCCCTGGCTTTGATTAGCATTTTCTGCGGGACACACCATTACTAAAAGTGAAAGTGCAACGTAGCATAGAGATTGTCTAATCGTTTCTGCCAAAAATCGAAGATACTAGAAATGGTAAGTGTTTCATTGTGTTTTGCCTCTTTTTGCTTTTAAAACCTCGACGCGACCGCTTTTATATCGTTGAATCTCTCTAATCCTTGCAACAGATAAATTGCCCGTGAAATGAGACAATACCAGTACCTGCCGATCGATCACAGAGTACGATGTCATAACTTGTCCTCGTTGAATTTACAAGCTAGAAGAGGATGATTCGAGTTTCAACATGCACTAATGCAAGACATTCAAAGAACCAAAACAAAAAGCAAGAAAATCTCACCTTGCAGACATGTCTGACCGTGAAGGGTAAGGTTAAAAATTTGTAATTTCTACTTCATTAGATACAGATAGACCAACTTTATAAATTTCATAGAATAGATAAATATGGCGATAGATATCGTTGACCGTCAGAAGAGTATAAAGCGTTTATAATAAAATGCTGTGGTTTAGTAGAATTTATTTCTAATAATTCTTCACTCGTGTCCGTATATAACCAACGGGCTGTGTTATGGTTACAGACGAAAACAAACATTTGTCAAGTGAGTTCGTCATGGATTCGGCAGCCAGTGTTTGTTGCAGATTTCTTTAGTTAGCTAAGTGAAAAGTGAAAATAGTCTCAAAGAAGAATAAGCTTCAATTTTCAATTCAGTTTACAGTTAAGCGCCATTTGTCGACATTTGGACTTCAGTACTGGATTCCTTTTGTCTAGCTTCAAATCCCTCGAACGATCGCTAACTACAGTGGAGCCCTAAAATAATAAGGCAAAATCTGTTCATTATAACAGGGCTCGTTATATCGGGGCTGTTTTCCATACATTTCACTATTAATGGGCTGAAGAATATGGTTCGTCACTGTATACCGCGGTGTTCTTTGTTATATACGAGATTCGTTCATATCGAGGTCAGTTCCACTGTAGAAACACGGTTAACTTTACCTCCCCCTGTATCGAACAAAATCCGGTCTCCAAAGGATACGATCCTATTTTTACCATTGCTTTAATACTATCAACAAACTTGAACCCCCGCTAACTCGAAGTATTTTTTGTTTCTCCTGGAATTTAGCAGTTTTCTACTGTTAATACTTTCTGTTACTGAGTGAAGACCCTTTTTAGCAAGGGAAACATAAAGAATGATAAACTTTCAATCCCGTGTTAGTTTTTATCTACTTTCGAACCGACGATTCAAGGCAAGCAAAATTAGCTAACAATGGGAATACTATTAGTGTTTGTTTTACTTTATGTAAGGTTTGCGCAAAAGAGTGTTGTTGTTGAGAAAGGTAATCAAAGGGTGCTAACTAAAAGGGTTTGTGTGAAAACACCAAAAGTTTGGTGTGAAAACTGTGAAAGTGTGGGTCTTTAGTTCTGGCTCACAGGTTTGTGATCGATGAAAAAAGTTAAACGCAGTCATGCGTACCTAAAAGGACTGTTGACAGTTATATTAATAATTTATACGCATAAGCTACTAAAAACCATTGTCACTCAAGAACTGATATAGAATACTGAATATTTACCGATTATTCTTGAGTAAACACTAGATGATAGTGATTTTTTGGTTTGTGTGTGACAATGAGTGCGTGTGTGCGCGCAGTTTTCTTTTTCATTTTTTTTTCAATTAAGGGAAACTGGAAACTGTTTCAAAAGCGACATTTTCGTCGTTCAAAAACTCTATCCAAAGTCATCATTATAAAAAGAAAAAAAAACCACCTCCCCACCACTCCATTTCTTCTTTTCTCTCTCTTACAAGTGGTTTCAAAAGTTATTGGAGTAATGATACATGGTTTAAACGAAGTTCCAGCATAAATGCTCAAACCTTTTTCACAAGATCAAACAGGAGATAAAATAATCATAAATTATTTGTGGTAAAATGTTTAAGATAAGCCCCATTTGGGGATCAAACCTTTTCCAGGTTACTCAGGGTAACGTCATAGTTTATCAAATTGTATTTTACGAATACACGTCCACATACTGTATTCCGTTAGTATTTATTAATTTGACGTTTTCCTAGATAAACCGCATACAGAGGTTAGAGATTTGAAGAGAAAAAATCACTGAAAAGAAAATTGAAAAATAGAAAAGGAGAGAAGAAAAAAAAAACAGAAAATTAACTATGTTAAAAAGTCTGTCAGGCGAACTTCGGAGCGAGTGCACGTGACGATGCACATGCAACGAACAACATAACAGCGAAAAGTTTAAAGATTAGATCTAAACATCATCCAGATCCTCAAAAGCATCTTCTGGGGGAAGTTTCTCTATACATAGGTACCAACTTTTTTCATTTGTTTGATTATGTAAATTAGTAATGAGGGTATAAATTTCGCGTGTGTAAATTTCCCGAGGATTTTATTTCGCAAGTCTTTAATTTCTCGATTTTTTTTTCAATTCGCTAAAATAAGACGTTCGAAAATAAGCACGAATAAAGTATATTGCGCATTTTTACATGTGTGATCATATGTGCATGAAATACAATTTAAAATTGTTTTAAGAAAAGCACGATAGTTTTCAGATTCGGCAACATGATTCGACGGAAACTTCTGTCATCTTCAGTTCTTTTTCAATCAATGTTATTACAAAGAATAGAAAAACTGCAGTACAAAAATGTATAAATACACGTACTAATGACGTGATAACGTCTATAAAAATGCGAATTTCGAGAAATGGGTACGTCACGTTTTGCGTCTTGATGATCGTTAAATATTGGCACTGTTTTCACTGACAAAAATTGTATGCCGTTTGAGTCTTAGCCTTTTTCTGTTCAGGTCACGTGACCTGCCAAATATGGTTGTGACTTGAAAATCTTGAACACCTTTCCCATGAAACAAACATGGCCAAGCAGCTTATCTGTGTAAGTCAGGGTTTCCAAGATATAGTGATCAGGAAATTCCCATAGCAACAATATGGTAGTTAAGAGTTGACCTTTCCCAAGGCTCAACTTTTTTTCAAGTTGTCAGACGCTTTTCGAATTCCTTTTATTCTGGTTGGAGACACTTTGAGGACATTGTACATGAAGCCTGGTGTGGTGTATGATCATAGCCATCCACTTCAAGTTGCATAGATTTATCCATTTCGTACTGATTACGACGCTTCGTAATGAACGAGCCTTCGGCTCACGAAGCAGCTCCGCTAAAAAATGCCACAGTAGTTGTAAACCTTACTACAAAACTAACACGTTAAAATCGCAAAAATGGTGTTTAAAACGGAAAGGTAAAATGACCGGGAAATCGAAGGAAAGGTAACAAAAATTCAACATCCGATGGAGTGAGGTGACTAATGTCCTACGCGATTTTTAAACCTTTTACCCAGAGTATTCCTTGTGTTTGCTGTCCCGTAACAAAATGTTCTTTGACTCGAAACAGATTAAAAACATGGAATTTAAAGTGCGTTTTTGTTACACGTGAACAAAGTATGATCGTCAAGCGTTGATCAAACTCTGGCAGCAGGATACGCAAAGCAGCTAGCCTTCCCGCTTAGAGGGAACAAGAGAAATAAAAGAACGCAAAAATAAAACGCGTTGACGTGGTTGAGACGTGTATGTGTTCGCAGTCTCGCTATAAAGTTGTTGCTATTTGCGCCCGGCCGCGATGGATCTTGTACTCAAAAATTGGATTCAGATGGTAATTCTTATCAAATGTCGGAACTGTCTTATAGGTACGTGCTGAACTTCAAACAGGTAATAATGTCACAGGTGGAAAAAAGGGTCCTAAAACACTCCTCCCACATAACGTAAATGCGTCATGAGGTTACTGGACGACTTACAAAATGCAATATACGATTAGAACAAAAAGCAGTGCAATTGTCCGTACTTCGAGCTATCAATGAAATCAGTAATTTTTTCCCATTAAATGTCTTTCAGAAGGAACATATTGTGCATTTTCAAGCTGGTTTACGGAGTTGGTCTTCGAGCACTCCGGCGGTTATTTATGGAAATTAATCCCACATGGTCCAATCAGCCCTCAGATGCAGCTAAGTTTAACAGAGGGAATATGAAACTCAACAAAGAAGAAGAAGCCAGTTTCAACAGTGGGAAGATAGACGAATGGGACTTTTCGTTGATGACAACTGTACTGCTGTTTTCTGCGAGCTGTGTATTGGAGATAAGCAAGAGAGCAGGGTATGACGTTGCCTTGCAAGAATTAAAGAAGTGTCGTAACAAGTTGCTGGGACATCCTTCTACGGACCGAATGTCTGATGAAGATTTCAACTATTACTGGCCTCTGCTGTCAAATAACTTCATTACACTTGGAGCTGATCAAAAGGAAGTTGCGGAGCTTAAGCGTAAAACTGGTAAGCATTTGACACCAAAATCTCACTCCTTAGCACCCATGTCGAAATTTAATCCTAATTTTAAAAAACCTCTACAAATAGGTGGAGAAGTGCAAGAAACCTTGACGACTATTTTCTAGGCTTTGATTTACTGGTTCAACGGACAACGGAGCATATATTGTGTTGAAAAAAATTGAAATTTTATACTAGTGTCCCTTGCATGGTAAAGACAAATTGAATAACTTATTAATTAACTGGTTCAACACTAGAGGGTTGTGTATGATCCTCCGTGTAAGTGTAGGCCTAGAAAGACTCTTGATGGTAACAGTGACTGATGTTTTCACAGCCTGTGCGGAGGTCATCAAAGCCATCAAAGATGACGAATGATAATGGTTCCGTACAGAATGGCGAAAAGTCAGTCAGTGTCACTAACAACAGTCTTTATCAAGATTATACTCACAAAGACGATCATAGTCAACTTTATACTTATGACATGACTTCTGTGGGCCATTAGTTTGAACAAAGCTTCGTCACTTTGCTAAATTCCGTCTTAATTTCTAAGTATATCTCTTGGTCCGTAAGCTGCGTAAGGTCAAAGATTTGTTCTGTGTATCCATAACTTGTCAATTTGTTTCAACTTCATTGTCAGATTGGAAAAGTAACGTGGTGACGTTGGTGTCAGCTAAGTGTAATTTTATGGAGACGGAATTGTTAGCTGCTTTAAAATAGCTGGGTCTACACCGTCGCCTCACATCGTTGAAGATTAGAATTACTTTTGGCCGAGAAATTACGAAACTGATCAATGAAAATTTGTAGACAATACTACCTCATCAAGAAAAGAAGCATATTTTAAACCTATTTATCCAGTTGTATTACGCCTGCAATCTATTGATTTTTCAGATGAAGTCCTCCTCGCAGCAGAATACTATCAGCAGCTCTTTATGGCTGAACAAGATAGATATAATCGTTGCGAAAAGAAGCTTGATGCCATTGATAGGAAACTGGACTTCATTGCAAATCAATTGGCTGGTGGGGCCTCTAATCCTAACTATGAAGATCGCAGTGGTCCTCAGTGGGATGAATGGTTGAAATTTCGTGATGTGGTTGGAGATTTCGATAGCCAGAAAAATCAGTACATTCTTGTTACCGATGCCGTGCCGCATGAGCATCTCGAGTGCTATTCCATGTTGAGAGGTGTTTCCTGGAAGATGATCTTAGATTTCGATCCATTGTCGGAAGAAGAAGGGTTTTATCGACAGTTTACATCAAAAGAAGGACAAAGTAGCCTAGTAAGCATGTTTACACCCGAAGAGTTAAATCAAAGTACGATGAAAAGTTTGATACGTCTGGTCGATCCCAATAAGACCCAATGGTTGTTTGTAAACGGAAGGTCTGGTGACAACGAAGGAGGTTCTAAAGAGTTTTCAGATTGGGAAGCGTCCTCAGTCAAAGGCATCAGTAGTTTGTTTCGATGTTGTTGTGATAAAGACACATTCGACCAGCTGAAGCCAGTGATCTGCCTTATTCTTCCTTTCCGTGAGCAGAGTCTGCCCTATCTGCAAGTCACATTAACTCGACTGACTGAAAACTTTAACAATCTGAACTTAAGATTTGTATCTGTCGACAACAAGAACCGGCCAAGTGAAATTTCCGAGATATTCAACGTTCAAAGTTTTCACTTGTGTCCCAAGATTCTTCATCTGGGGTTGATGGAGGTGCTTGTCATGTCAGGTGGTCAAACGTTGCGAATGCCGACTTCTCATGCCGGAGTTATGGTGAACCTCAGTCCAAGACAACACCTATACATCAAGGAACACCTAGATATTCTGTACATAGGATGTGAAGATTTACCAGACGACTCTGATGACCCCTCTGAGTCTACGGAGAAAGACGAGAGCTTCTTGGAACAACAGAGAAGGTCGTTCTTGTCAGGGAACCAAATCTCGTTTGCCAGTCTCTTCGACAATCACGATGCTAGAAGACAGATTGAGAGACATTCAGATTCACGTTCAACGTCTTCTTGATCAAGGCCTGGTAAAGCCCGTGATTGTAGACATCAGACATTCTCCAGGTACTGGTGGGACCACAATTGCCCGACACGTGTTGTGGGATCTACACAAAGCATATCCCTGTGCCTTTATCGACATAAGCTCTCATCGCTACTCTGATGAAGACAACATCTATGCCAATGAACTTGCAGAACGAATAGCGTCACTTGAAGAAATATGCAACACAACACCATTAATTTTGATCGATGGAAAGCAATCTAGCGCTATCGAAGGCCTATCAAACAAGCTTTCCCGCATCCTTCAGAACAAAGGGAAACGAGTTGTTATATTACGTTGTCTTCGAGGATCAAAAGCCTCTTCAAAGGGAATGGTGGAGTCTTCCCATGTTCACAAAGTGTTTCATGGCAATGTCAAATTAGAGGAGTCAAAAACTGATCTCCGTGAATTCAAATCAAAGTACAAGGATTACATAGACACCATCGATAAATCGTTGGCCAAGAAAAGTGCGTTATCTGGCCTTTGTCGTGTATTTCACTTCCCCCTTCTTGCCATGATGCAAGAGTTCCGTCCTAAACTTGAAAAGATCATCGAAGACACATTCAACGAACTTGGTGGAATTCAACAAGAAATTGCCGTAGTTGTGGCCTTCTTACAGAAATACACATATCTTCCTACCCCAGCACTCCTTCTGCACGAAGCTTTCAAACAGTTCATTCGTGTGCAAGAGTCGAAAAGTGCCACCTATGATGACATCAAGCAACTCTTTTCGGATTTCCTAATGAATTTAATGATACCCGCAAAACCAACACGTTTTGCATGTGAAGTTCCACCAGAAAGCTACACTTTTCAGCATCCCTTAGTTGCAGACCTGATACTGAAAAGGGTTTATCAACTGCAAAAGCGTGACTTGTTTAGTATAGTGGATAAATTTCTCCAGTTCCCCATCTACCAGCAAGAAACGCTGCTACCTCTCATCTTTGAACTCTTTGTCTACAACAAGAAAGGAGAAACTGAGAAGTTCAAATTCTCTATTCTGTTCGAAGAACTGAAAGAAAATGATTCAGATCGAGCCGCAGAAATCTTTTGTAAGGTAGCCGAGAAGTTAAACGATCCCGTAATGTACGCAAATGCAGCACGATTTTGCGCCAGGAAGGAGCCTCCCTCGTTTCCAAAAGCGAAAGAGCTGATTCAACGTGCACTGCAAGTTCACGGATCCAAATCAAAAGCTGGTTACAAAAACTTGTGCCATACCAAAGGCGTTGTTCTATACTTTGAACTGAAATTTATGATCAATTCTGGTGAAGTCGAAGACTTGAATGGTCTTGAAGCAATGGCCAGTAAAGTCCTTGAAGCACATCGCGAAGCACGCAATTTTCCCCCAACCTACCCTCATCCTTTGATTGGCGAAGTAGAAGTTTGGCTGGAATGTATAAAATGGATTACGAACAATATCTGCAATGGTGATACAGAGGAGACCTTGGCATTTTTGACAGGACTGTCACCACCTTTCTTTCGGACTTGCGTAAGTGACTCCTTCCATCTTCTGGACATTGTTGATAGCATTTTCCAAAGTGTGCCACACCTAGCCGATCCTGCTGAAACAAAACGATTGTGTAACCACTTAAGGTTGTCTTTAATGACGTTGTGTCGGACAAAGTACTTCCCCACTGGGAGACGCAAAGCTGGCGAAGATGTAGTCCAAGCTTGCAGAGCAATTTGCACATCGAAGCATTTCCGCGAATCATCGCAGTTGGAACTTAAACGACTTCAGGCCCATTTTATTTTGAGTTACAGTGAGTCTCTCGACAGTTTGAAGAAAGAGAATCTTGAATATTTGCTAAAACTTCTGGAGGAACTTGTTTTGAAAGAAGACGAGTACCGCTTAGCTCAGCATTTGATGAAAGTCTGCATGTTAGTAACCGGACCACGATGTTACAGCCTTGAGCAAGGTCTTCATGTGTGTGAGAAGTGGCGTGCGGCCTCAAGTCATGGCTGCCTGCCAGACTTTTACGAGATGGTCATCTGCTTCCTAGAAATTCTTGATGGAAACTCACTGGAATTCATGCCAAAGTACACGCAAGCTTTGGAGAAGTGCCAAGAGAAGTCGCAGAACGATTTACGAAGATTCTACTCGACACACTACGTAGGCAATGAAGGACAAGGTATGTCTCGCCTGATCAGCCGTCACACCTTATTCCGCGGTGAAACCGACTACTCCTCAGATAGTATTGAAAAGATTTCACGATTTTGGCAAGTTGGAAGTAGGAAGAAACTACTGGAGTGTAAAGGAAGAATAAGAGTGAAGCAGTCACCTGGACGTGTAAAATCCCACCCGTACATTGAATTGCTACAAGGAAACCTCGAGCTCTACGTCGGAAAGCATGCAGACATTGGCAAAGTAGAGATCGACTTCACGCCCGGAGCTCTGGTGTATTTTGTCGTTAGTTTCAACCTTCAGGGTCCTGTCGCGAATGGTATAACCTTTAAGCCACAGAATCAATCAAATGACTAGACACTGAATATGAGAAAAGACTGCACCAAGCTCCCTTGCTAATATTCAAATCACGAACTACTAAACGTGTTAGCTCGTGAACACCGCCAAATCATCCGCAAGTCTTAGCCAGTGCGTGTTTAACTGTATGACTTTACCAGCCGCAGGAGAACAGACTCTAAAACTTTTTTTTTCCTCAATGCTACAAACTTTCATTGAAGGAGACATTTAGTCACTAAGGAACAATAAAACTAATATATTGCCATTTTTGAAAAAGGTAACAGTTTTGAATTGTTGGTTCAAGTTTACAACATCAATATCTTAGAGTTCTTTAATTGTTTTTAGCCATGTACAATGAGTATAATAGGAGTTTCAAGACAGCTGCTATGCCTAACAGTAATTGAAAAACAAAAGGAAAAGTTGTAGAATGAGAAGGTAGAATGAAACGCTGGAAGTTTCAAATGTCTATTACACAGCTCCTTTCTATATAAGTAAGTATGATTCTAGGTTACGCAAATATCATCACAAGTGCTGAAAAGCGGCCACTTTTACTTTTCAAACGTTTTTAAGGTGTGGTTAAAGATGGTAACGTTCGATTTAAGGAGAATCAACGTGAAGCCTAGATTTCAAGCGTGAAATAGAAAATAGCCATGCGCTCTTAAAATGTCCGTTTTAGCTCCTTAGAATTTCTGTATGTCATAAAAAATTTCGAGTCGTAATAAGAATTGTCCTATTTTACCTTTTCGCAGTTTTTTACATGCACATGTGTTTTGTAGTTAAAGATATCGTTCGATTTTAGGAGGATCAACGTGTATATCTTTTTGTTTATCGGATGAATTTTTCTGAACAGTTTTGCAACAGTCGGTGGTACAACAGGCTACTAAAACAGGGGCTTAGAACAAGTAGCATATTTTTACCTTTTGTACCCATATTTCATAATAAATTGCACTTAATGCCGGCTTCACAATGTTCGCGTTTGTGTTGGCTTGCATTTCAGTAAAAGGAGGGTACGGAGTAAAAACAATTCCCCCCCTCCCCTCCCCCACTTCAGCTTGACCTTCGAACGTTAACGGATCCGGCAGCTACTAGAGTAAAAGGTTTCCTCAAATCGTCTCTAGATTTGAGGCTTTTCCTTCCCAGGGAAAAGGTGAGGAAAGCAAAGCGATACAAAAAAGCAGCGCGTACAATTTGACTGTCCCCCACGCCCCCCCCCCCAAAAAAAGTCATCAGTTCAGAAACTTGGCCATGACTGCTCAGACGGGCAAGCAAAGTGGCACTGTTAAACGATTGCCGGTTTTTCTTCGATCGATCCGCCCATATTTAAAGGTCTCAGAGGCAAATTTCCCTTACAAGAGAACAATACTCAGTTAGCTTGGGGAATTAAGTAGCTCTTTGGGCTCTGGGACAATTCTAGATTCAGGCCTCCGCACATCTGAGGTATTCTGGTCATTTCTCGACCCTTTTTGGCACGAGTGCCACACCTGCACCTTTGTCTAGGTTAATCCGCCAGTACGGGTCGAAACCACCTGAAGTCAATGCTAAACTGCGCCAAACCCATAATCCTTGCCTGGACGGGGGGGGGGGGGGGGGGGGGGGGGGGGGGGCCAAACACCCCCCCTCCCCCCCCCCCCCCCCCCCCCCCCCCCCCCCTTCCTTTTCCCCCCCCCCCACACCCAAAAAAATTTTTGTTTTCCACAATTAGGGAAACCGTTTAAAAAAAAATTTTAAAAAATGAAAGGCTTTGGGTTATTTCAAAATTT
>Ga0126336_10001873_pt1 | contig 11525 bp, 7 predicted proteins | sample SidCmetagenome_FD_92530 | JGI IMG/M metagenome (GOLD analysis project Ga0126336, IMG submission 92530) | Coral microbial communities from El Islote,Puerto Morelos, Mexico - Siderastrea C C metagenome | ecosystem: Host-associated > Invertebrates > Cnidaria > Coral | place: El Islote,Puerto... | reverse complement strand
TCAGTGAGTTGGCTGTCAACATTGACTGAAGGAGTGTTAGGGCATCAGTGAGTTGGCTGTCAACATTGACTGAAGGAGTGTTAGGGCATCAGTGAGTTGGCTGTCAACATTGAAGGAGTGTTAGGGCATCAGTGAGTTGGGTGTCAACATTGACTGAAGGAGTGTTAGGGCATCAGTGAGTTGGCTGTCAACATGGACTGAAGGAGGGTTAGGGCATCAGTGAGTTGGCTGTCAACATTGGAAATGGGAGGGGTGTAAAAATTGGAAAAAAAACTTATATGACAGTGTTGCAACATTTCTGCATTTTTAGCGTAATTTTGTAAGTGTCACAAAAATTATTGGCCATGATTGTAGTAGATAATTAGATCTTGTTAGAGCCTTAGCTATATTTTAAATTTTTATGTAAACTATGGAATAAAAAAAGAATGTGACATTCAATCAAAAGCAGCATTTTATTCTCACTTGCTAAATAAAATCTAAACATACCACTTGCAAATTACGAAAGATTGCTATATACTTGACTAGATAGTATAACCAAAAGACTAACATTTACAAGCGTAGAAAGGTGTTAACAACATTGATTTTTTTCTCCATGCCTTGATAATAAACACCAGTCATTCCGCAAAAAGACCAAACATGAAAGAATACCATAACTTGTCCCAGTAAGACACTAAAAAAGGTGGGCAGAAGATTGGTTCCTAAATGATTTTTTGTTGAAAGATTCTGTTACTGGTAAGACCAGTTTGGTAAGAAAAGCAGGGAAACTAACCTGAATTTGTTTAGAAATTTTTCTAGAGGCTAAGAAGAAACTAAGGGTCATTTAAACTTAGGCTTGTCAACATTTTAAACCCTGAAACACTCAAGAGCCAGTAAAAAATAATTATTACGAATAAATTACAGTATTATTCTTGTTTGGCCTAAGGATAATTATCAAACCGGACCTTGTAAATGTTATTACTTGTCAATTACTTGTTATTACTTGTCAACTTTTTACATTAGTGATGTTTCATAAAGAAATTTAAAACGTTTTACCCTCTTTCCAAAGGGTTAAGATAACACTCACAAGTTAAAGCCTTGGCTTGTGTTTTCTCACCATTTCTCATTCTCCTAATCTTTCACTTGTATTACCATGTGGGGTCATACAAGTGTCTGAAATGGTGCTTTTATGTACATGCAAGTTTCAGGTACAAATGTTGTACGTGTTGTTTCATAAACATATATTATTTTTAGAATTAAACTACAGTTCTGGCCACTGGATGTCCCCAAAAAATGGCCACTGATCAGTTATTTATAAATATAACTTTAAAAAATTGATTTGTCTTAACTGTTAGTTTGAAACAACTGTTTGACAAGTTGCATTTCGAGATTTTTTTAAAACTGACTTTCCACATTGAAAAATACAGAATGTGAGAAACAAATGAACTTTGCAAACAATATATATTTGTTGGTTTTTGTGTATAATTCATCATTGAGTGGACGTTAAGTCATAAAACAACACTTGAACCGTCACTTACAATGTATTTACACTGTTACCTAATAATGTTTGTACATATTTACATTTGAAGGGTACTATGCAAAACTATCTTAGGTGGTGATTTTTTGAAAATTTATTTTACTTGGAAATGCATCATTTTTGGCACGCTGATTTGTATTCATGATTTGCTGTGCAACTGCGGTCGGTTGTTTGAAATCCTAATCCACGCTAATCCAAGATTAAAAGTTAATCATGGTTTTCACCATGCTCATTGAAAGTGTTTGCAAAAGCTAATTTTAAGCTTAAGGTAAAGAAAACTCTTATTCAAAACTGAAGGGAAAAAATGCTTTGGAAAAGTCTATATTGATTAGGAACCAAACTGAAAATCAAAGTTCATGCTAATCCTGAGTTAGCTTAATTGTGCTTTGAACTCCTGAGCCCCTTCATTTTAGCGATAGTAACAGCCACACAAACTCAAAAAACCGAAACAAACGTCAAAGAGCAACATGCATTTGTTTGATTACTTTTGGTGGTTCCAATGAAATGATAGTCAACAATGTAATATCTTGCTTCACTAGAGTTGCAAAAATGATGCATTTCTGAGCAAAAAAATTCATCTAAATCTTACTTACTTTTGCCTTGCATAAAACCCTTCAATTTAACAAATATATGACATCATCCTATATCCACTCAGCTCGGCAACCACCCTCACATTAATTGTTATTTCCTATGGATTGTCAGTGAGTAATTCACGTTGTTTCACTGTTGACTGTCAGATGAATACTCAAACAGCTTGTATCTTTCTTGTCGTTGTTTAACTCACTCTTAGGGTGTGGTGTCATTTTGACAATGTAGATTTAAGGTGTTGCAAATGTCATATATTTGTGCAGCTGTCAGTAAACAAAGCCAAAGTTTTACAAAAATTATTACAACAATACTTAACAATTTAAGAATAAAAATTAGCAAAAAAACACAACTTTTCAAAGTCGCCATGACATCATTTTCAAGTGAGAAAATAAATTCAAATTGACTTAATATATACAGGGTAAGGTGATAAAAAAAGTTAACAATAAGTAGCATATTTGGCATTGTAATTACGTGTGTGTGCATTTAGCACCACTGACCAATATGAGCATTATTCAGCAATGTCTTATGTAGTACAAACTTAAAGGGTGTCACTTTTCATTGTGCTTTTTTTATCCTTAAACAATTCTCTTGCTTTATTTTGATATCATTTTAAGCCTTTCATATATTTGATATCAAACTAAAAAAATTAATTCCTTCCATACCAAAACTAGCTTTGGCTTTGTTTTCTGACAGTGCAAGCCCTTATTGAGAATTCCACATTTTTTAGTTCATGGAAGCAGAACAATTACAGTATTTGAAAATCCATTGTTGTCACCATTGCCAAAAGAGCTGAAAAATTGTTACTAGAATATTTACTAGAAATAGGTTTCTCTGCATTTACAACTTGAAATTTTAGTTACAATGGATGAAAGGTTCTAAAGATGTGGAATTCTTAAAAAGGAACACTTAATGATTTGCCGTAGGCAAATACAAAAATCATTGCTAGCAGATGCTCCTTTTTTTAGTGCAAAAAAGAAATTTGTCATCTGCACATTACAATTGTTAACCTTCATTATAAAGATACTTTGTCCAAGCTTTTGGACTCATTAGAAACACTTGTTGTTATTATTCTGTACCTCATGGACCAGTTTTGGTTCACTGGTCCCATTGTTTATACACACGTAACTTCACCTGTTTTGGAGTGAGTTGGTTGGCTGTAAAGTTACAGACGAGTGTCATTTTCATTTTAGCAATGAAAATCTTCATGCCAGATTGGATGTCTTACATGTACACCCAATGCCAAAGTGTATGTCTTGAGCATTTTCTCAATAAACAAGTATCTTGATTAAACTTGATACTTTATCTTGTCTCTCAAACAAGAATAACTTATGGTTATGTTTTGAAAAGAAAGAAAGAGACCTTGACATTTAAAAGTAACATGCAGAGCTTAACTGACACGAAAATAATACTTTTTATGTTGTCAAATGGCAAATTAAATTATATAAATGTTCATATTGACGAATACCGTGACATAGCTCATACTATTCACCTTCACATTTTTCTTCCAATATGCTTCATACAAGTGCATATGCCATTACAAAGCAGCATTTAAATGACACTTAGAGCCATTTTAACTCATTCAAAGATGGATCTTGTAGTGTTCACTGTTGATATTTTGTTACCTTACAGGTCTGCCAAATTTGCAGAACAAATGAGTTAACTTTTCTTACTCAACTACAGATCACTTGTGATTGTTAGTTGCCAGCTGATTTGCAGATAGCAGTTATCAACTAAGGTAAAACCCACTGACTACACACTTTGTGCACTACAGTTATCAATTACCCATGGCTAGACATTTTTACAGCTTTAGCCTTCATTACTTATTATCATACATAACCCAATGACTATTGGAAAACAAGCAATCTGATTGGCTACAAAAAGGCATTCTAATTTCCAAGAGTCTGCCCTTGAAACATGCCTTGACAAAAGCACAACCATAAAATGAAATAAACAGCTTTTACCAACATTCTTAGTTCTAACATTCTAAAAAGTGATTCATTGTTTTTGTTTTTGTTTTTGTTTTTTTGTTTGTATTCACTTTAATGTAAAATCATGTAATATCTTTTTACACAAAATGATGTAATATATAAAACACGAGAAAGGGTGCTTCATTAGGATATCCAAACACTGAAAAGTGGGTTGAAAAACCCACCGACTTTGAGGCATTTGGATAACTGATGAAACACTCTTTCGAGCTTTTGATGTGGCTTCTCAAACCATTCATAATTCTTGGAGAAATTCAAAGCAAAAGTTCGCAAAATTTTATTCTAATTAAGGATAGTGCCTCCTAATGCAAATGTATTTTTGCAAAGGTTATGGCTATGGGGAAGAATTAGATCTTAACAAGGGGTATTGGAATTCAAAAAAAATGTGGGTAACCACGCATTTTTCAGAGATAATTAATCAACCATAATTCTAAAAAAGCGTTAAAATACAAAGAATGAATGCCAATTTCTTTCCAAATTTAAGCTCAATTATCTCTGAGAAATGCGTGGTTACCCCCAATTTTTTTTTTTTGTATTCTGACAGCCCTTGCTAGGATCCGCTTTTTCCACAATCTTAAACCACGTAAAAATATTGTTGTATTAGTAGACAAAATTCCTTAAGAACCCCGAATATCCCGAGATGCGCAGAATGTATGCGCAGTAACAAAAGGAGGCACTGTCATGTCCTTAAGATCCCGTATCCAAACCACTCTCACAGTAGTGATTTCCTTTGTTTTATCTTTATTAATTATTAATGAGTTTGGGAAGTAAAATTCTAATATAATGTATTATCTTTTTTCTTTTTTTGTTATTTTATGTTGTAACACTGCAAAACCTTACATTGTAACATGTATTGGTCTAATAAAGATATTACAAAGAAGTTATTGCCAGTGAAGAATGACAACTAAAATACCACAAGGAACTGTGTTCTTTAGGAATATTATGTTATACATGTATTTGCCAACTTTTGTTTTACACATAGATGAAAGTAGAATATATCTGGTGGCAATTTAAATCTGTTTACCTCCATTGAACAAAGTTTATCAAATGGCTTCTTAAAACAAAAGGAAAGAAAAACTGCAGGAACGTAGTTGGAAAGCTTTCATTTGATTAGTCAGTCTTAGAATTTCATCTACGGACACCAAGGTTAAATATGACTCTGACTTTGACTCTTGGAGGGAAAGGGGTAATGGCAACCTACTGAACATGACGCTACAGTTAGACCACAAGCATTAAGAGGTCACACGACTTCACTTCTCTTAAAATCAAACTTTGTGAATTTTTGAGTTCAGAAAACAACCAGGGGTAATGTTCTAAATAAAATGAAAAGAGTTTCCATTGGTTTGGAAATAAGTGTATTTTTGAAGAGATGTTGTCATATCCTTCAACATTATTAGAATGTGATTGACAAACATTTACTGTATAGTTTCTAAGCAAGTCTAAACAATGAGTTGTAGTTTTTATAGCAACCATGTCCAGGGCAAACTCATACACTCTAACACAGTGGCCACAGATATCCTCATTTGTTGAAAACTGACATTGCCATAAAATCTCTTTCTTAACTAATTTTTTTTTCAAATTTGGGATTTAAGAGAACATTTATGTGCTTTCTAATGCCCACATCCCCTTACGAAACACGCTGCAGTGAATCGTAGGACGTATATGAAATGACATATGTCTAGCCATTTTCTGTTCAGTTGTACTATTTCCAGTGAGAACTACTCTTGAAATATGAGCAAAATCTGTTAAGACTTGCACATAAACTCACGATAGACATGTCATTCTGAATACAACTACCATCCCTGCAACACAGGAGTGTTTCATAGAGGGAACTGGCCTTTCTGGCGTCATCAGGATTCCAACTTAAAGGGGCATGGGTGATGTGACTTCATAATGCAAGTGGCCTATTCATGTTACAAGCACCTTGTAGGGTGGTGGCAGGACAATGCCAGTTACCTAATTTCAATACAGGTTCAACTGACTTGCAGATTTAACCTGACGTGTAACACTGCATCACCAGCCTTGACAATGTTTCCTCTGAAATTATTCCGTGGTGCTTGGACCAGGGTATCCTTTCCCGTGAGTGGCATACAACAGCTGGCTAAAAATGACAAAAATGAAACAAAGTATTGTGGTGTGAACGTATTGTCTGAGGTTGATAAATACGTGCCCTGTGCATACGATGGTAGGTCGGTGGGTACTTCTCTACAGTAAAATGGCTGGTTTTTCTAATCCTCTATAATACATGCAACAAAGATTCCCTTACTACACAGATTGTATTTAACAGTTGTTGCACAAAATTAAGTCATACATGAACTCATAACTAATGAGAAGCCCACTGAGCTGTAGACGTCGTAAAGACAAAAGAAATGTTAGTATTGTTGAACCTTAATTATCCGGACTTGTTGGGGCTACCAAAAATAGCCTATTAGATAATCGAGAGTCCAGTCAGTGCTCTTTTTCAGAGGTGTTGCTCTTTTAAGTGATTGTCCTGTGAGGGCTAGTGTGTTCACTGAATGTCAAAATAGAAACACTGTGGTACTAGCAGTATGGATAGCCAATATTTACAGTAGGTCCATAATCTGGCTTCAGGTTTCTTCTAAAAAAAAAATGACACCACACCAACTTTCATAGACCTACGCTATCTTGAAAAGATTTCTATTTCCCTTCGTTAAAAAGTTGAGATAGCAGGGTTCTCAGTACTGTATGTTTTCAGGCACTACTGATTATCCTTCTATACTGGATATCTTCTATCAAACAGGTCAACGAGCTTTTATCTCCTGGACTTACAAGTCTTTCCCACAGACTTGTAAGTGGGCCCCCTGTATAAAGATTGTTTAATTATTATTGTAAAAGGAGTTCTGTTCGCTCAAAGTTAGTCAGGGAACTGTGTTAGGAATTTGTTTGTTTTGCCAGCACTCCTACCCCTACTCCCCTTTGGGAGACTACTTGACTGAAACCATTTCTTTCTTTCTTTCTTTCTTCCTTCCTTCCTTCCTTCCTTCCTTCCTTCCTTCCTTCCTTCCTTCCTCCCTCCCTCCCTCCCTCTCTTTCTTTCTTTCTTTCTTTCTTTCTTTCTTTATTTAGTTATTGAAATCAATATCTATACAGGAACATCTAATTTAGCATTAACTGTTGGTTAAAAAAGACTCTTGGGTAAATTATATAAGAAAGATACAGATGCATGATGCGTGACATGAACATTGCTTGGGAGCCTTGGGTTCGCGAGCTGAGAAAAATACACCTGTTCAAGCACCAAATGTGAGTCCTTGACTGAGGGATAATTTCAATAGACTGGTTATGAAACCTTGCAAGGTTCAAAGGCCATAGCAGAGGTGTCGAGATTTATCTTTAAAGCACTACAACAGTGCACAATCTTTTGATTAATGTTCACACACTATGACTGAATAACGTGACAAGCATTTGTATTGGTTTATAGTTTCTTTAACACAGGTCCAGACCTACAGTGGTTCTAAAAACTGTGACAAAAATGCTTCACACCCGCGATTCCCCCCATTCCCTCCCCTTTAGGGTGCCTGAGGCTACATAAAACAAAAAAATTTCTTGGGCTTCATAACTGTTTTCTTTTAACAACAACAACAACACTTTATTTAGACAGGGTAAACTAAAGCTAATACTCACCAGATAAAATACTAATTCAAACATCAAAGCTGTCTTGAAGACTGAAATAAAGTACATTGTATTAATCTAAATTACATTTGATTTTAGTAATCTTTCTCATGACGTCATCAGTGCAAAGTGATAAAAGTCATCTAAGTTAGCTTGGAAACACACTTACTAGACAAGTGCACTCACAAAAGAAGTAAAAACAATGAAAATAAATAAATAAAACTTATTAAAAATTGTAGCTGAAAAGATCGATAGCTTTCATATAAGTTAAAAGCAGAAGGTACCAAAAATTTGAAATACCAAAAATTTACTTATACATGCATGGTTATTCCAAATAACAATCGTATGGCAACTTTAATACCCAGATTGGGATCAACATGTGGCGAATGGTGTCTCCATATTGCAGTATCATCCTTAAGTGGTCTTGACATATTTCTCCAGGTTCAGCAACGGATTCCACAAACACAATGGCTGTGGCCCCAGGAAATATCCTGTTTTGGCTTAATGCCAGTAAACGACTCAAAGGAACCTATAAATTCAGGGAGATACAAGTAAATGTCATAAACAGAAAAAAAATTCAAACTTGTTTTTTTTAAAAAATGGTCTCCAAAAGGGTTGATCTTTTTCTACTTGCCTTTAAAATGCAGTGTCAATATGATAAAGGAGGATTGTATGACATTTGTACTGAAGGAGGATTGTATGATATTTGTAGTGATGATCCTGCCCCTATAAGTTATTACATCTATGTATATATTCTAACGTGTCAATTTTAGCTAACTTACTTTGTCAGCTATTTGATCGTCCCTTATTCTGAATTTTCTTTCTGTTTTCTTCACCAGCTCAAAGTTGATTGTAATGTGATCGTCTACAAGTGCCGTATGAAAATGTTTATTCTCTTCTTGAGAGAGGTATTCCTCCCCAATGGGAACAACATGTAGCTTAACATGTAGTTTTTCCTCCATTTCTCTGATCCATCTTAAGACTTTTCCCTAGAAAAGGAGGCAAGAAACATACCGTAGCCTTTTTTTTTTCATTCAAAAGCCAATCTGTACTCAGTTACGCATTTTAAATTGTGACAGGTTGTTTTGTCAGTGCATGAGTTAATCTAATACGTAAAAAATCGATTTGTGCCTTTGACCAGCTACAATCAACATGCTTTGAATTCCCATAATCCCCTTGCTCTCTAAGTTTAGGAATTACTCTGCACTAGACATTGGCACACGAACTCTAGCCAATCTATGGCTACTACAAACATTAGGTATAACGATAACGCATTACATATAACTTCTTACAGTAACAAAGTATTGTCAGTAACGATATCTTCATGGTGAGTATTGATAATTAACAGGAGCCATTAGAGAAAGTTTGAACAACTTGGATTTACTGTCACAGCATTACATATTCATTACGCAAACGCTTTAGTCTGATTTGGAAACTTATACGTAACATTAGAACTCTACCTCCTGAAAACGTTCTGTAGTGACAAAGTGTACGTAAAAAAACATTCCATTTGCTTCTGGCTGCTCTTGCACTAACGCGTAAAAGGTAAACAGTTTTCCTTGGGGTGGTATTTGCACTGATGTGTCCCAGTTTCCTGCAAAAGAAACGTTAACATCATTTGATGACATCTTTGTTGGTTAAAAAAGACGTAACCATGTTCCACATATTCATACCATTGAATATTAATAAATCTATTTAACTATTTTAGTCCAACAAGTATGGAGACGAACCTCCTCTACCTCCGATTCACTGTACCAACAACTACAATTTCCCACAATCTCTTGCCCAGTCTTTCGACATTACTGACATTACTACGAACTTTTGTATTCAATTGCTGTGCCACTGACCACACATTCTCGTTCCATACACAAATAATATAATTTTGCTATTCTGTAACGTAACCGTTACAACTCTTTCTTACGAAAGATGATTTAATTAAAAGGCAATGCACTGAATTTGACCTTGAATTGCCATTGACTGCAGTGATAGTGTTTTCTTTACCACAGAGGCAACCGCCCCGCCAGGTAAATACTAAATGTCGTAGGCATTGTTTAGAGGTGAAGTATTGTTTCCATGTTGCTAGGAGTATAATTCGTCATATCAACGTAAAGGTAAAACGTTACTGACTGTTATTACACCGTTAGCGTTGCACACTATATTATGCCCATTATTCAAGTACGATGCAGGTGTCGGCCATGCTGTACGTGGGGGCGTGATTAACTTTTATTTGCGAACTAACATATTGTGGAGACTAAAATGATATAGGCTAAAATAAATGAACAAGGCAAGTTTTTCTGTGTAAATGCTGCTTTTGTCATTGAGTTTGAGAGACCTCTTCAGTCTAAGTATAAGTTTAAATTTATAATACTGAATCAGAGGGGAAGAAGACTTACCGTGATGAGGGGTTTGTTCCCCCATCGCTAAATGTTCTTCTTGGTGAGTTTCTGCGCTTTCAGAGTGTTCGTTTGCGTCGTTTGCCGGATGTTCAACTTCCATCTAAAAACAACAAACAGATTTAAAGATGGTTCTGCCAGATTAGAGCGGTGTTTGTACCGTACGACTTTCGATTTTCTGTGCGGACTCAAACCGGTCAGTTTCTCAGAAGCAAGTGAACCCACTCAAAAGAAAAGGGGTAGCATTTTGGACAAAGGGAGATTTAGCTATTGAGAATTCTTTCTCTTCTTCTGTAAACGTCCGCAAATGTGATGGCAGGCAAATCGAAAGTGAAAGCTAACGTATGCATCTTTCGACTCTTGTCAGGTTTGTTTCCCCGTATCGTTAATCGAAAAACAAGACGCCTAAAAACAGCCATAGGTATGCGAAATAGAGAAAATTGCCTTAAATTACCGCGTTATGTCCGGTGTTGTCCACTTCGGTTCTCTTGTACTGATTCGCCAGACTGTACAGATGCTAAATGAAAATACGATCGACCGCTTCAACTTGATACTAACTTCGTGGATATTACGTCCTTAACACGGACCGAAGGGTGCTTGCTGATTGGCAATAGAACAGAAGGATTATCATGACAAACCAATCGAAACAATCAATCAATCAGCTTTGCCGTTCAAGGTTAACGGTTAAAAACGTTTGATTGGTTCATCAGGCCGCGGGGAAACCCCCACCTGTATATCTTCGAAATCGAAAGTAAAATAGCCAAGAAAGAATGTAAACCTACCAACTCGCCCACTGAACTAGTTCACAACGGTCTGAATTTAGTTCATTTTGTCGTAAAACAGCTCTTCAAAGGTTTTTTTGCAGGACCCGAAAGGATCAAACCTCATTGAGAGGGAACTGAATTTATTTCTGTTTATCCATATACGTACTTTAATATTAACACGTAATTCTAGTTGTTCGGTGGACCGTTGCATGCACAAGGACGCGGATTTGTGAAATGAAGATTGTTCTTATTTGTTTTTTGGTGAGTTGAACTTCGTTACTTTTAACTAATCTTATAATAACTGGTCAGGCACTTTTCCGTATTAATTTTACTGTTGAATTACGATTGATTATGAAAATTCTGCATCATGGTCAGTTCCGATGTCACAGTGATATGTGTTCCCCCGAACACTTATCACTAGTGATATGCGTTTCCCCGGTAGGGAAACACAAAACACGGAAGCTATGCATCCAAACCTCTAAATGGTTTCAAAACGACCAAACACAAAACGCAATTTTCTGTGTCTCGGAGAGCGCTTACCATTTGTACGGAAAACCCGGTAATTCCGGGGAGAATTCAAATGGAACGGTTCATTCCGGTGGAATGTTTTCGGAAAAAAGGTAATACCTTTCGAGGTATTCCTTTTTCTCGC
>Ga0126336_10001872_pt1 | contig 11526 bp, 6 predicted proteins | sample SidCmetagenome_FD_92530 | JGI IMG/M metagenome (GOLD analysis project Ga0126336, IMG submission 92530) | Coral microbial communities from El Islote,Puerto Morelos, Mexico - Siderastrea C C metagenome | ecosystem: Host-associated > Invertebrates > Cnidaria > Coral | place: El Islote,Puerto... | reverse complement strand
CGTTTGAACGTAAAAAATCCGGACTTCGACAGTTTTTTTTTAATTCAAAAAAAGTTACAACTCCGTAGCACGTGCTATTATTGATTCAGAAACTGTCAGTTTTACTGAAGAGCCTATTCATGAACATTTCGCGGTACCATTCGTCGCACTTCGTGGATACGCTTTGAATAAACAAATACTGATGACTCAGTTCTCACCCGCGGCCTTAAGGTAAAACAAATAAACTTAAACACCATTGCAAGTAATATAAGTAATGTAAACATTGTAAATAGATCATTGTTACGTAAGTGATTTGTCTGTATTGAAATCGTCTCAGTACCCCATTGTAATTTTAACTAATGTTAATGCTGTCCGGTAGGGTACAGTACTGTAAGTAACGTTCAAAGTATTGTATTGATTGTAGCAATGTTTTTAAGTATTGTATTGTAATGTTAGTGATTGTGGTGCATCAATAAAAAAAAAAAGTCCGACGTTTGGCCTTGGCCTTAGTGTTTTTAAAATTTATTTTCTCTCCACAACGTCTTTTCTGCAACAGATCCACTCCAGATAATTTTTAAATCTGACAAAGAAAATGCTGACTGTAACCTTTAACAAGACGACCTGTGGTTTGTCAAAGACGGGACCTTACAAGCTGGTTTCTTGAACAACATGAAGTCTTAATTTAGCTATTAGGGTAATATGTTTTGTGGGATCTGTTTTGGAAATTGCAAAAACCAGGTATCGCAAAAATGATATCAAACCGTAGTTGCTAGCCTAAAACCTTTGAATTCTCCTGGACCCTTGCATTTTCAATATTTTGCGATATAGTAGTAAATGCCACACGTTTATAAAAATTGCGTTTGCTGTATATCTGCGTGACTACTGCTCGAAAGGCGATATTCTTGTTATCCTGTTTAATGCCCGGGGTCAAAGGCTTGTCTTAAAAACCAAATCTTTTGCATCTTGTTCAAGTCTGAGTTTGTTTTTACCTCCAACTTTTTGGATTCAACAAAATTAACCCAACGTAGATCTCGCGTTTTTGTTCCCTCTTTGCATGAGCGAGTTTTCAAATGCATGAGTTAGCGTTTCAGGTTTAAACTTAGTGACAGACAGCTTCTCAAAAACGATGATTGTTCAGGTAGATTGCAATGGAAATCTTGGACTCTTTGTCTTGTGCTTAACCGTATTTTGTGTTCATTCGGGCAATCATATGATCATAACGAAATAAATTCATAAATTGCGTGTCATTTACTGTCCTGTTTTGATCCCGAAAAGACCGGCTTCAAAAAGCCTCAGAAAGTCAAAGGATCGAAATGTATATGCCTCATTTTTCAGTTGCTGACAGCCGGACATGAGAAAAATACTATATTCTGTCTTCGACGAATTATTTCCTCGCTTTGAGCCCCCTAATTTCCACTTCATTTGTAATCGAGTCTTCTTTGGGGCTTTCCCATCTTGCTTTCAGCTTTTAAATGGCGTATTTTTACCAGTATAATGTCCAAAAACTGAAAACCTCTTCAAAAATTGTTCAATGCGATAAGCGGTCCTGTCACCATTTCATTAAAAGCATGTAACGTTTGATCGGCTAACTCTTTCTAGGGTGCCTTAAGACCTCCAAATATAAGCGTATAGTGGTTGGATTACAATAACCTAGCCACGTCCCCAAGAAAACCAAGGTCAAAACATAAGACCCTTTCCGTCCCCTCTCCCACAGAATATCGTGACCTTGAATACCCTACTCAGAAGAAACTTTTCATTTTGTAAGCCGGCGCTCAGACTCCCCAAGGCCTGGGCACGCCTAACTAGAAAACTAATATATAGATTTAGACAAGCCTAAAAGCGGAGCTCCCAAGAAATAGGCTGGTGTTCGTTTCTCAAGAATAGTTCTGACACTTTTCGTCCCAAATATATTTCGGGGCTTTTTTGGCTCGTTCTCTTTCAAAAAGTGATTCTCAAAAAGCTCAAAACTGTTCACAATTGTCTTCCAATATTTTGAGGATCTGCTCTGTGAATCCGAGCTCGAAAGGTCATTCTAGAAGCTGAGCACAGCTTGATTTTTTTTTGGGGGGGGAGGGGGGTATCGAACTGAACACATATTTTACTCACGAGCCGTCTTGCTTGGTTTTTGCAATGTTTCCATATCCTGTCATTTAACACCAAAATATAACTTACTCTGGAGTAAATGGGTTATCTTTCTGGGATCTCATCATGTTCGGATGTTAACAAATAACATGAACTGCCACTATTAGTCTAGTCAAAAACATATACTGGCATTTCACTGGCATTTTACCGAGATTACCCGAAAGAAAGGAAATTATCAAAGACATGTCGCGCAAGTTTAGCGACAGCGAAGAAATTCGGGCACTTTGAGGAACACACAGACCTGTTTTTGGAAGCTTATTGGATAAAATGGCTTTAACCGAAAACTGCGTCGCTTATAGTTTCTTAAACAACTTTTATACTTCGTTCTCTAACTCAAGACCATCGAGCTTGAAAGCAAACAAACACCAAGCATGCTTTAAACTATGGCATAAGTTTTGCGGCTGCGAAGTTTATGAAATTCGGGCGCTTTGAGAAATGCACAGAACTGTTTTCGGAAGCTTTTTGGATAAAATAGCTTTAAACTGATAACTGCTTCGCTTATAGTTTCTTAATTAACTATTAATATTTCGTTCTCTAACTAGAGACCATCGAGATTAGAAACAAACAAACACCAAAGATGCTTTAGACTATGGCATAAGTTTTGCGGCTACAAATTAAGTTATATAAATTTGGGCGCTTCGAGGAACGCTCAAAACTGTTTTCGGAAGCTTTTCGGATAAAATAGCTTTAAACCGACAACTGCTTCGCTTAAAAGATTACTACTGTTGAAAACGTCTAGCACAAGAAATCGACAATTGCACAAACTGAAAGAGATGGACCTGACAGTCAAAATTGAAAACAATTATTCGCCAACATCTCACTGAAGTGATGCTTGTGCAAATTAGATGTTGCTGTCTTATGACTGTGCTTTGACCTACTGTTATGAATAAACAAACACGAAATAATGGACAGAGAAATCATTTTTGAAAAGTTTTATTAAAAAACCCGCAAGTTTATTCTTAAATGAAATTTGCATTACACTTCCTGCATCGTGGGTGCGTCCACGCAAGTGAAACCGGATGAGCATGGCAAAATATTCAAGATTACATCTGTCTCAAATCTCAGCGCGTTTTCTAATACAGCCAACAAAGAACCTACGCAGGAATTAAATCTACTGCGGTTCTACCCTGCATAAAAGGTGTATCAGAGTTTCTTCGCCGCTGCCTACTATGCTCCGTCTTCAAATCAGACACAACTCTTAGGTCTCACTTAGTGCGACCGAAAGACGCCCTTGAACCAACTAAACAAAACGGTGTCGCCTATAAGATTCCATGTGAGTGCGGCAAAGTATACATCGAGGAAACAGAGAGAGCGATGCAAGACAGGATAAAAGAACACGACAGAGATATACGGCTTGCTCGTACGCAAACCTCCGCGGTTTCGGAGCACGCTAACGAAACGGGGCATCTTCCTGTTTGGAAAGAAGTTAAGTTTATTGACCGTGACCCTCACTGGTACACACGTAGGGTCATAGAAGCTATGCATATAAGACTTCATGCTAATAACATCAATAGAGATAGTGCAATCGAAATTCCTGAAGCTTGGATACCTACGATCAAAAAGCACAAGAGCCGATCAACCACAAAGCGGACCTGTGAGGGAACAACATCTAATAGACGTAATAATAATAAGGATCCAAATGCACCAATAGAAGCGAAACAACATGCTACAAATAGCGACACGTAAACAATCGACCTCATCACCTGATGAAGACTAGCAGTATTGCAGTCGAAACGTCGCAATCAACAACTCAAAGCGATTCCATCATGAGACAAACGAATAAACGTTCATCTTTCCGAACTCCACTATAATGACAAAGAATTTAACAAACTAAGAATCTAAACTTGCTGGACAGTTCAGAGGGATTTCAAAGAAACGATTAGCACGAAAAACAAGCAAATGTCTGAAGTCTTTCCCAGAACAGCTGATCTTTGTTGCTGTCCACCTCAGATTTATATTTGACACAAGTGAAATAGTGTTGATCATCAGACATGAAGTCACCTCCAACATGTTAAAACAATTTGCTTGCGTTAAGAACCCTAGTTCTAGGATGCTAAAGTTTCTAAATGTCTCCTCTGCAATATGCAAAACACTGTGGAATGACCCTACATCTGAAAGCGCGTTAGATATTAGGTGATGAATAAAACATATCCAATAAGCGCAAGTGGAATAATTGGTTTTTTTTTTTTCAAATTTTTAACTTCGGTTATCACTGCTGAATTTTTTGGCCATATTTTTTTTTAAAACTTTTCCTTTGGGGTGAAAACTTTTGAACGCCGCTGCACTGGACATGGCATCCAATTTCCTTGTAAAGCATGATAACCTGTGTGCAGTGAACTAATCTGAAAGCTAGAAACCAAGATTGAGAATTTAATAAGAGAAGTATTCGACAAGCACTTGTGAGATATGAGGTGGTGATAGCCAACTCGTTGTGATTAATATTATTTATGACCAGGAACTGGAAACAAATTTCCACACTCAGATCGATAAGCACCAAAATGGAATAACAGAATCAAGTCGCACACGAGTTGTGAGCTAAGGCTGGTTTCCATATGATCGCTACGATTACTGCAATCGTTGCGATCGCTACAAAACAAAGTTAAGCGATTCTTGCCACTTTCTTCCCTGAGCAGTTTCCAAATGTTCGCTAGGATTGCTGAGGAAATGAAAAATGACCGAGAGGACCTGGATAAAACAACATCTCGTTCGCACCTTTTCTCAAATTCAACATGGCTGCAGTCAATCGCAGATTTGTACTCGAAGCTTGTTGTTTACTTGTTGTGGTGGCTCTACAGAAAACAGATAGCAACTGATTTCTTGTTTTCTCAAAAATCGACCGTTCGCTGTTCTTGTATTTTTTATGTTCTTCTTGGCATCTTCGACAGACATGCTGAACTTTTCATGTATTTATTCTTTATCTTATTTTTTTGTCGTTGTAGTAGCACTACTTTACTTGTTCCATAAATATTATTAAGTCTGCCGCGCTGTTTTCTGCCATCTTGGATTAAGTATAGGATACAGTGCAATCTGGTATATTTACCGTCACAAGGATCGCTGTGATCGCTACGATCGCTTAAGAGTGGTTTCCATATGATCGCAACGATCGCTCCTGGGTCGCTACGATCGCTGAGGTAGAACTGAAGCCTATCTCAGCGATCGTTGTCTCAACGATCGCTGCGATCGCTATAATCGCCGAGGAATGGTTTCCATATGATTACAACGGTGGGTGGACCTTTTTCAGCGATCACAGCGATTGTAGCGATCAAATGGAAACCAGGCTTTATAAAGGAACCCTAACAACAACAAAAAAAAGTTGCTTGCCCACACTTGTTCAATGGGATACCTGCTTTAAGTTTGCAAACACTGAGTAACTATGACTAACCTGCTGCTCAGATACACCAGGGATTGTTGCAGTTGTCGGCGTTGGACTTCTTTCTGCAATTAGAAATATCAAAAAATGTCTACATGAAAAAAGAAATTATATAACTCCAGGAACTGTATGGATAGATGCGTGACTGAGTTATGTACACCGAGTAGTTCTGGTGAACTTCCTTTTGATGATATTTGTACAGTGAAAACAGCTACATTCACTTCCATTTCCAGATGAGAATTTCAAAAGTTCATTTTAGGCATGTGTACAATGGAAAGAGAAAGGAAGTACAGTTAATTTATTGTGTTTTCTCTGCTCTATTTTGTTCTTTTTCCTTTTCTGTAGTTTTGTTGGCCTTTTAGTGGTTTTCCTTCCTGCTGGAAAAGTTTTAACCCAAAATTGGAGCCGGGAAAGGGTAAATTTGGCACAAGCAGTAACGCAGTACAAATGTAGGAAGGCCAAATGTTCCTTTGATTTTTTGCAAAAAAAGCGTGCTTCTTTTTAACTCTGGCCAGATTCATCCCATGGTTCTAATTTAGGACTTGCTATGAAAGAGTTTTTTGACTGTATAAGGTGATTATCAGATACATCCTCTGTTAACAAAAGTGATGATGTGAAAAATGGTACAAGGACCACGGCTGAATTGGCTCTAGAAAAAGAATCAGTTTGAAATATGACATCCACTTCACTTTTAGTCATTACGCAACATCAAAATAAGAAGATGCAGAATGTGGCACTCAGTTTAAGAGTGCAGCTGACGGTATTGTTTGTGTACTGTAATGTCTCATCAAGTAATATTGAAAGTAAGCAAATTAAGGTACAGCTCCCAACGGACCAAGAGACCTCAATAAATGTCTGGTTGGTGTACGTATTTTGAATAAATGACAGTTGTTGCTCAATCCTGTAAAAGCACGCATAACTGCATGCAAGCATAAGTTGTCTAAATAAGAGAATGATACGTGTGCTTATTGTGCAACGTAGCAAACAGAACCCATAACTGAGCAATTAGATAAATGTAAAACTACTGTCTACAACTTCGCCCACATATTTAAGAGGGAAATTAAGGTAACATGCTTAGCGTGTACCTTGAATAGTTTCCACAACTCTTGCCCCTGGAGTAGTAGGCCTGGTAAGGGGGTGATCAGGACCCATGTATGTTGAAATCTACGGTTAAATAACAATACACAGACAGGGTCAAAATGGTCATGTTGGTGCTCAATTCACTCTGTTTCATTTTTAAATACAAAACACATCCAAACTGTCATTTATAACAACCACGGGGGCAGGGGGAGGAGGGAACTCAGGTACAACCACGGGGGCAGGGGGAGGAGGGAACTCAGGTATATAAGTGATGGGGAGGTACCTTTTTTGGTTTGAAATTTTATGGTGGACTCATTTTTTATGGTGGAAAGATTTTGGCAGGACCTTTCGTAGGGTTGAGAAAAGCGTGCTTAGCTCCGGGTTCTCAATTTTATGTCAAACAATTGTATCAGTTTCATTTACAAATTAAAGAAAGAAATGTGGAAGCAAACTTTCTCAGACTCTCCATGTTTTTTAATGTGGATAAAAAGGACTTTTTGTGCGGACGCAGTACGGACCTATGCGTCGCATCTTTGTTAGCGCGTTGAAGTTTTGATCGTTTGTTTGAGTTTGGTAACGGTTCCTGAGTCAAGAAAGTCGGGGCAGCGGTTTTCATTCGAGTGGGGAGAGGTTTATTCAAGGGGTGACGTAAGGGTGTGGTTTTTAGAAACCTCAGGCCACTTGGTCAGCGGATTAGTCCTGGCGTAACTAATTGATGAAAATCGACCATCGGATTGCTAATCGATGGAATTATTTAATGTCAATTAGTATTGGTAATAGATGATTAATCGCACCAAAACTGCTCCCTTAATTAGATCGATTGCCATTGATTACCATCGATTTCATCGACTCGCATCGCACTCCGCCGAAGGCAAAGCTTCTCCCCGTTAGCCGTCAGTTGATTTTGTCCTTGCTCAGGAGTTGTCATAGTAATCGGTTAGAAGTTCCTATCTGTTTAGTTTTCAAGCGTGAGCGTCTCAAGCGGGATTAAGAACAAGCTGGCGAACGCTTTTATACACGCATTTCCTTTACAAATTCCACAGAGGACACGAGCGATTAATCGACTAATTGATATGGATTGTTATCGATTAACATCGATTTTCTTCGCTTATTGGTTTCATCGGTTAATTACGCCGGATTAGTTTCTTGACAACCAAACCGCTGATCATCAAATTCTTGGAAAGTTGGACGCTTCTGTTTTTCTTGATTCCTGAAAATGCTGCTGCAAGCTATGGAGCTTGCGTGGTGTGAGTATGATATTACGTTCGCCTGTTTCCGCTCCATGTTTACAATAAACTGTTAACAACAAATAAATGAAATAATGGATTACTTATTTTATTTTTGCTCACTTTTTGTAATTCAATAGAAATTGTTCACGCAAAGCTTCAACATGTTGTATATGTTCCCCAGTATTCTGGTTTGAGTTCTGAGATATTCATAAATCAACAACGGAGAACGTAAAATGTTGTTTTTGAAGCTTTTATATGTACTTGTGATGTGCACATCGTGAAATAAAGGAACTGCTCTTCGCTTGTAAAACAGCTAAAACACAAACTTGTTTTGGTGTTTTAGTTTTAGTTAGCAATCAATAAAAGCTCAAATCTGATGTGCACATCCTAGTCCATCCTAGCGAACTCACAAAACTGGAGAAACTCATTTTAAAAATTTCCATTACTCGATCATAGTCGAATTGTGTTAAGCAAATCGCAAACCACCAATCACGTTTTGAAAACCCTTGTGTGCTCGTTGCAATAACAGTCGGCTGAAAACCTGTTTAAAACATAATTTCAGAAGTCCGCACATGCCTGCAATACGCAGGCCGTATATTTAGCTTATGGTCTGGGCCGCTGGACTAATTTTGGGTACAGTTTTAGCATGGTGGGACTTTTTTGGGTATATTAAAATTTGGTCTCATCCCCACCTCTCCGGCCGTCACTAAGATACCCGAGTATCCCCACAACATCAAAGGGTCTTTGACAACATACAAAATCTAAATGCTGGTTAAAAGTGATAATAGGCCCTTTGCATGACTTGGTCACATGGTACAAAATTTCGTTGTTCTTCGATGTCCCACTGCGCCATTTGCCATCTAGCATAGTGGATTTTGTTCCATGTGACCAAGTCATGCAAAGGGCCTATTAAAAGCAAAATGAAGGTTGCTCGCCTTGATTTTGCTCAGTCCATACCACCCAACATTTCAACGGCTAATGATTCACTGTCAAAGCTCGATAGGACTAGAGATTTCGAGAAAATTGGAGATATGTTAAATGCATGACGTCATCACCGTGTTGCTATGGTAACACCGATGTCAATCAGACTAACTTTTTTGAAAAGTTTATTCAATGTTTAATAGATGAGTAAAGTCGCCAGTCCTACAGAGTTCTGACAGTGAAGTATCAGCTGTTTAAGGAAGCATGCTCCTAATCAACCAGGGCCGGCAGAGCAGGTGTGGAGGGGGGCGGGGGATGAGGGGGTGGGGCCCTTTTCTCATTCTTCCGATGGGACTGATTTGGCTGTCCCAAAGCGCTACAGGCATTCACGAGTTAAAAACTAGGCGTGCACAGTGCATGCAAAAATGACGCCACTTACCACTGGGAATTTCTTGCAATATTTCAGTTGCTCCATGCAAATTTACTTGAGTGTGTATATAAGGGTAGTTCACGAAAGGGTTTGAGTGAATAATTAGATATGGGGATTTATTGGAAACGAATTGGTAGAATTAAGTCTAAAAAAATGGAGATTGTGAGGTGGTTGAATACTTGTCTAAGAGATGGGAAAGTGTGATGGATTTTGCAGGTAATTTGATACTTTCTTTGGTAACTGACCCCCTCCCCCCCCTAAAAATACTGAGGATTTTTAACCATTCAATTCAAGTGAATCAGCTGAGCTGAAGAAACTAAACTTGACATGCATTACTGATAGAGAGACAAGTGCTGGGTTTCTAGAATTACGTTTATTTCCAGGGTTCGTATGGCTCATGGAAAACCTGGAAAGTCATGGAAACTAAGTGTATGTCATGGAAAGTCATGGAAAATGAAATTCATTGTAAAAAATATATTCAACAGTTGCTTTTTTTTTCGTGAAAAAACAAAACAAGCAGTGACAATTAGTTGGTCACAAAATGGATCTAGTTTACAGTTTTTGAAAACAAAAAGCGAAAGTTGGGAAAAAGTCCTGGAATTTTAAACTCTTCAAAGGGTACGAACCCTGTATTTCCCCTTGAGATAGAAGTCTATGAAATTCTTTCTTAAGATCCACTTGAAAACAAGATTAAAATAATTTTTACAAACACACACCATTTGTTCCCCTCAAACAAAATTGAAAAAAAAAAAACGTTAATTGGTGCATAAACTCGCCTTACAGTTCAAAATATTCTCACCCCTAATTGTAAATAACCACACACTTCCTTTTAACTGGTTCAATTATCTAACATATATAGACGGGCTACTCTAACAGCAGAGCTCCTCAAAACCTCCCTTGAAAAACGAAAGAAGACTAAGAAAGATAGTGCATTTCCGTTTCGGTTTAAAATTTACCATTTATGATAATAATGGAAATAAAGACCCATTACAAAGGAAGGGAGGTGACGGAATGGAGGTAGGAAATCAAAACGAAACAACCCCCCCCCCCCAAAAAAAAAGGGAAAAACTACATGAAAACTTAGTTAAAACAGTGTTCGTTGCGCATCTAACCACTGCAGCACCGAAGCAAACTTGATAGGGAGGGATTTATCTTATGTACATAAACTTAGTTAAACAGTTTTCGTTGGCATCGTACGCCTGGAGATGGTTGTATTGTGTCACACAGTATATGTCTTCTGAGTACAACATTTTCCGCTTCTTTTAGGGTAATTTGTCGCTTTCAATGCCCTTCTCAACATTCTGTTCAGTGCGTTGTGACATTTTGGGAAGGGGGCGAAGGAATGACGGGCTTTCCATTCAAATGTGACAAAAATAATTTTCGTTGAGTCTTGTCACTGGGCATTTTTAGTCTTTTTCTCTCTTAGAATTTAAGTTAAGCTTATTGATAAACTTCAGGCTGAACTCCTTGTTATTAAACACAGACAAACTTGTGTTTTGAAAGTTTTCGAGGGAAGCTTATTCCGTGATTTCTTGCATTCAAGATGCCGATTTTCTAGAGACCTCGCGTAAAGAAACTCCGTACTTTGCGGTTGAATAGAGAGACTCTAGGATCAAAAATGCTATTCTTCAACTTTGTAAAGAATACCGCCCAGCAAAGAAAGAAAAATTACCGTTAAAATGGTGTAGAAAAGCCCTACATTTGAACCAAAACAAACTGTTTCCACAGCGGTCCGCATTTTGTTTATGCTTTGTTTTTACGCACTGTCTTCGCGTTTTTATTTACAAAGAACACAATAAAATAAGAGTAATTTAGCAGTATTTTATTAAGGGTCTACCACGAGGACAAATCACGTTGCTCTGAATGCTGTTTCCTTAGTCGTTTCCTTATGAAATCTCACCTATTGCAAGAGGCGAAGCTGACCGCTAAGATTCGGGAATTACTATTTTGTTTCAAACGTTTAGAAATTAGACAAGGACATCTTTTATAGAGATGTAGTGTCTATCATAGTTCATAATTTTCCACCGGCCACTGAAAACACAATCATAGGCCTAATATGCTAAAATTCATTGTGTCCGTTAATTCTAATGTGTATAGAGCTTAACTGTTAGACTACTAATTTTGGCGACCGAGTGATATTTCGGTTGTTCAATAAACTAGCCCTCACTAAACAAACCAATCTGCAATACAATAGCGCCAAAGAACAAAAACTGACTTGAGAAAACAACACTAACTCAAGAGTAGAATTCTTAGTAAAGGCCCAGTAATACGGGCAACATTTTCGTGCAACTTGTCGCGCAACAATGTTGCCGTTGCAAGTTGAGATTGTTTGTTGCGCGTATTACCACCTTCTCGCGCAACAAATTTTCATGTTG
>Ga0126336_10001871_pt1 | contig 11526 bp, 9 predicted proteins | sample SidCmetagenome_FD_92530 | JGI IMG/M metagenome (GOLD analysis project Ga0126336, IMG submission 92530) | Coral microbial communities from El Islote,Puerto Morelos, Mexico - Siderastrea C C metagenome | ecosystem: Host-associated > Invertebrates > Cnidaria > Coral | place: El Islote,Puerto... | reverse complement strand
CCCCCCCCGCCTCTCTGCCCCTCTCCAAGTGGACCTTATGTGGCTAGGCACTGGACTGGCACTCAGAGAGCTGTTGTTGTTGTTGTTGTTGTTGTTGTTGTTGTTGTTGTCCAGTCATGTAAAGTCGTTAACGGGAAAATTCTCCTTTCCTTGCAGTATACCGAGTTTCAGTTTTCCGTCAAACCGCAGGGACATAAGGTGAGCTCACTTGGCCAAATAAGTGAGAACGGTTTGAAGGTAATCATGAAAGAGACTGCAGAAATGTGTGATGCTGACGCCCTGGTACAGGTAATAGAATAATTAGACTCCACGTACCAAGACAATCTGGGGTGTATCCAGGTTTTACAGAAGGGGTTTCGGGCAAGCGACTGCCGCAGGCGGGAGCATGTAGGGGGGTCTGGGGGCATGCTCCCCCGGGAAATTTTGAAATTTTTGTCCTCGGAAATGAGATTTTCAGCGTTCTGAATAGCCTGAGAAAGCAGTCGACGTTTCGCGCGGTCACCACTTGAGCCCTCGCAAATCGCCGGCTGTTTTCTCAGGCTACGTTCTGAAGGGTAAACGAAGTTGTTTAATTGCTTTGAAATCATCTTAATTTGGCGCTAACTAGTTGAAAAAAGGTCTTAAATATTTACATTAATCGAGACCATTTTGACTGTTGAAATTAAAACTGTAAATTGTAGTCATTTATTTGTGTTTCCTGTAAGCATTCGCTCTGAGAAATCACACTTCCTAAAAAATTGTCTGGATCAACGAGCAACATTCTTTGAGGTTGCTGTTCTGCAAATGTCTCAGCTACAGCGTCATAATCCACGGGTCTTTGACAGTGTATGTTCATTAGCCCGAAGCCAGGCAGTCTTTATGTCTCGATTACGTCGTCATAGTAGTCTACATATAGTTTCAACAAAGCCGTGTCCAAAGCCGTGCGTTTGCCTGCTCGTTGTCAGCTGAAGTGACTGGAATAGTGCAAGCAATTTGCAACAAACCGTAAACGTTTGAGAGGATGTTGGGATCAACCGACTTCAAAAACGCAGGGTTTTAGACGTTTGTGATTTTAGTTTAGGGGGTACCACCCCTAGATCCGCCCCAATAATTGTCAATTATTGCTGATAACTGAAAAAATTAGTGATGGAAATATAAGAATATATTAGTCTGACAAGGGCAATATGAGATGTTTTGACGTCACTGACTACCCCTCTGGCTCCTTATTATATAAACAAGAGTGTTTTAGTGGAAAATAGACAACTCGTAAAGTTCACACAAAACTACATCCGGGACTCAAGTGGCATATTTTCCATATCCTCACTAGCGGGGATATCGATGAGGTCATTTCTCGCTTTTACAATGTTGTTTACCTTATTATAGGTAATTAACGCTCCATGAAATTAACGCGAATTGTAAAATTTCTTGTTAATTCTAGTCGCGTTAATTTTTGTGAACGTTGATTTTCGCGTTGTTAATTAAGTGGAGCGTTAATTTCCGCGACCTTAATTTCCATTATTTTAATCCCAGTTTCTGGATACAGTCGAGGCATTCTTGACACTCACAATATAATAGCTTTCCTACATTTAGGCAGAATTTAACGCACATTGTCGATAAAGAAATTGCCTCGCACAACTGTAGACCTGTGTAGTTCGTGACTTTTATATTCAGTTGGAAATAAATTTGTTCCAGTTGTGACCACAATGTGTTCCTTTGTGTTAATCGCGATAACTTTCCTCATTTTGAAATTTTACTTCTACTTTCGCGTTAATTTCCTTTGTTGGAGAGCAATTTTCCCTTCAATTAGCGTTAATTTAAGTCGCGTTAATTGAAATACGTTAATTAACACAAGTGTTAATTTCCTATGAAAAAAATACTCTTGTCTATATACTATAAAAAAGAAAATTACACAGCGGCTTGAAGATATGAATTTTAATTTCTTGTGGTAAAAAAAAATATTTTACTCACTCGTTGTGCTCCTTTGTAGAATATTGTTTTTACCACTTAATAATAAAATTCAGATCTTCGCGCCGCCGTGTTATATCCTCTGTTTATGTTAGCTGAATGTCTAAACCATGTGAATGCTTTCCAACCAGCAATTTAACTGAGGCATACCTTATTCTTAAATAGGAAATTAACGCTTGTGTTAATTAAGGTATTTGAAATTAACGCGACTTAAATTAACGCAAATTTAAGGGAAAATTACTCCCCAATAAAGGAAATTTGCGCGAAATAGGGGCTAAAATTTCAAAATGAGGGAATTAACGCGATTAGCACAAAGAAACACCTTGTGGCCACAACTGGAACAAATTTATATTACAGGTGTGTGAGGCAATTTCTTTACAGACAATGTGCACTAAATTCTGCATAAGTGTAGGAAAGCTATTGTTTTGTTGGTGCCAAGCGTGTCTGAACTGTATCCAGAATATGGGATTAAAATGATGGAAATTATGGTCGCGGAAGTTAACGTCCCACTTAATTAACAACGCGGAAATTAACGCTCGCAGAAATCAACGCGACTTAAATTAACGCGAATTTTTACAATTCGCGTTAATTTCATCGAGCGTTAATTTCCTATAATAAGGTATGTCTTTAAAAAAACGAAATGCCCAGGAGGTATGGCTGTGCGCATGCGTAAGGTACTGGCCATACCGCTGGTTGGTATTTGTGTGTGTCACTTGCCTCACTGTTAGCATGTATCTTAACGTTGTATAGTACATCTTTTCCAAAGATCACAATTTACTAGGTTTTGAGACCATTTAATTTGGGTGAGAAAAATTGAATACCATGACCACGCTGGAACTTCCAATGAGCTTTTTGCCGAAAGGAATGAATTTTTCTAGTCCCTGTCATTCAAACTGCCAAATTTGGGTATCCTCTGTCGAGTGAATAGTTCATTTATAAAAAATGGTTTTGAAAGGACTAATCCTCTTTGTCTGTTCATCGTTTTGTGGCCTACGACCAGATTTTTACCCTATCAGCCATCTTGAAGTGGTTGCTAAATAAGTATGTTCACCCGCCTGAGAAAACAGTACTAACCGGTCAATCCGCAAAGAAGAAACACAGACAACTCAGTGTCTGATTATTTTTATTCGCTTTGGTCATTAAGTTATGTGACAGTTCAAGTGGTCTTTTAATTAACAGGTATATCTATGAAGAAAATGACGGTTTGGAACTCCCAAAGGTGTTTGTTGCTCATTAGCAACTGAGGTGGTCGTAAAAGGTCATTTGCGAGGTGTCTTGAGCCTCTTTCAAATTGAGGCCTGCCGCACAGCCCTCCACGAAAATGAAATCTCATTCAGATGCAAAAGAACAAAACAAAACAAAACAAAACACTTCAACAGGTTTTATATGAAAGGTTGTGCACCAACCCTCGCTTTGGAAAAAAGGCTGACTAAAGACAATTCGGAATGACCTACTGACGATAGGGGGCTTCTTTCGGTCGTCGTATTGACAGGATAGTCGTAAGGCGGACTTCACGTTCTGTTTTTTCTTATATTTTATTATTCCATTGTTTATTGAAACAGAGAACTTTGGCTGCTCTCCGTAAACTACAAGAAGATGGCGAATTTGGAGAATATGCCAAGGAGTTTTTTCTTGAGTTCGAATTAAAGAAATACATGGAAAAGTGCTGCAAATATGCCTGGAAACTAGTTTGCCAGACTCCAGCCTACGTAATAGAGGGAAATTTTTCCACTCAGTCGAAGACGATTGTGTTTGACCCAGCTCGTCACCAGCTCTGCAGAGATTTCTCGGAGACTGCGGGTACTTTGGAGTATGTAAGCTGGGTAATGTGGCCAGGATTATTTGAAGGATCGTCAGGAAGAGTAATTCGAAAAACTGAAGTGATGTTACATAAAGCCTAAAGTGGTGTGCGTAAATTTAGATGTTTAAAACCCTTTTTAACTCAGTAATTACTGAGGCTGTGATCATTCGACTGCTTCAGAGAGCCTTTTTGCAAGTTTTGATGACATGACTAAAATTATGGCCGACAACTTATATTATACTCAGTACTAGGCTGAAATGGAAAAAAAAAAAGCATGGCAAAAATAGCACGATTGTAATTGTTAAGGCTCTTGACATGTGTTTGTGAGATTGCCAGCACATAAAACTTGAGGATTTGTATAGAAAAAGCTAGCCCTGCCATCCAACAACTTTATTTTTAAATATTACAGGCATTCCGAAAACATCTTACGCTCTCAAGATATAAGTAAGAGCAAAAATTTAAGACAAACGTTGACTCAATATTCCGGATATTATTCCAAGGCCATTTATCAAACTTACAAATTAAGCGATGTGCTTAACTCAAATGTCGACCATAGCTAAAGGTAACAAACGACTCAGGTTAGTAAACTTATCCTCATCTATCCTCATCCTAGTTGGTCCAGTTAGACGAGAAACACGTGCAAATTGTAGGAAATAGTAACATTTATTTCACCATTTTTAATTTATTTTAATCACCATATTGTTGCGCTGCGATGCGTGGAAGCACGCGCGTGTGCCAAACAGGCCGCTTGGGACTCGCCAGTTCAAATTTGCATCGAAAACTGCATTCCTGAGATGCCTTTGAGTAGGTAACTTGCGCAGATCATAGGCAGAAACAAATTTTCCATCAGATTCGAAAGTTTGTGCTGGATTTTAAGGGTCAGTTCGTGGACTCGAATGAGTTAAAATCAGGCCAAATCAAACTACAAAGACTGTTCTTTCGGAAACCGGGATTCTTTTGTCAAAGGCACAAGGTTAAGTGTATTAATTTTGGCGAAATCCCAAGCCGGTCGGAAATCTGAGGTTCTTGAAGCTGCATGTCTTGTGAGTATATATACATTTATAGAGTAGGTCAACCTTTAAGTTTCTAAAACCGCCTCCCGGAGCTTTAAATCGACAAACCAAGCACATAATAACATACATTAACACAGTGTTCATGTTTCTAAGCGTTTTTATTTGACTTTCTTCCGTTCAAAAAGCATCAATTATCGTATTGATTTCACAAAATCCTGTGTACACAACCGAAGCGGCCATAATATTCAGCTAGCACAGGTCCGCAACACAAACAGAGGATGGTAAGCCTGTGGTTTTTCATCTTTCTTTGGTGAAAAGGTCTTAATGCCAACAAATTCAGTAGGATGTGCACATATATAATATTCCACATCTCTATCAAAAAAAAAAAAGAAGTCAATTCTCGATTTTGAGTAAAATCCACGATAATCTGTTTTAGACCTATCTGCCTCATTACACAGGGTTTTTCCTCGTGTAAACTAGGGGTAGTATGAAATCAATAATCCATTTATAACTACTGCTTGCGGAGGTTTATTCGGGGATCATTTAAGGTTTTTGGAAAACTAATCAATACTGATAAAATCGGCACCAAATTATATACGGAGGCGCTCGATTTACGATTCCCTAAGTTTCATACGAAGTCCTTCGACTATTGTGAACGAGACCTGTTTTATTCCGGCGGGATGCGTTTCATACGAGCAAGGATCGTTTTCCTTACTCAATAAAATGAACTCGATATGCTGTTTTGCGGACGGTATACTCGTATTTAACAACGAGACTCGTTTACACACTAGATTTTAAACATATATACTTAGTTCTATTCAATCAGTTTAGTTCGATAATGGGGTTACTGCACAGACTGCATATAGCCTAAATGACAAATAAAGAGGGCCAAACTATGCTGCATTTGTGTTGTCGGCTAATGACTGAGCGAGTCAACTTGATAGCCGATCGAGTGCAGTTTTACAGAAAGTCGAGTCTAGGATGAGGATAACTGGACCAAACTAAACCCTAACCCTGAACCGAACTGAACTAAACCCTAAACCCTACTGTTGTCTTCAGATGTTCAGGAACCCAAAAACAGTAACTACAAGACTGCAAAGTGACTTTCAAACTGCAAAACACTTTATTGATTCTTTTACTTTATTCTCTTAAAAGTTTCTTACTTTTCTGCCGTTTAGATCGTGCGCGGAGTGCGTGACACATAGGAAAAGTTGCTAAGTGGCACTAGACATTTAATCCGGGACCCCGGTTTTAAGTCCTCCTCTTCCTCCTCTTAACAGCTGTTCAATTCCCGATGTTCCTTTTTCGACAAGGGCCACAATGTAACCTACTGAGTTTACCAGTAAAAGTATTTAGAGTATGTGGAAGGAAGGTAACAACTGTTTTGCAGCCAACAATGGTTTCGAACAACGACAAATCAACTAAACCGGCGAGATGCTGCTTTTTTAACCGCACGTGGAATTGAACGATCATCAAGCCGAAAAACCTATTAAATAAACTGAGAAATGTTTGAACAGTTTTTTTAACCAGTGTTGAACTTAAACGCTTGAGTATGAGCAGCACAGTTTACTCTCCACCGAAGTAGTCAAAGAGAGAAGAGAAACGCGAGATGAGATACACATGGAACCCACACAAAGGATGTGATCGTACATTGTGACGGCACTGACGGGTGGTATTTTTATAGTGAACTTGTGACGGCGAATATCGAATGCTAAGTGACTGTAGGTAATGTATCCTAAGTACAGTATTGTGTTGTTGCAAAAAAAAAAATTAACAAATTACAAAAAGGAATATCGAATGCTATGTGGAATCACTGAAAAGCGTTTGTGTGGGCTCCCTATCAAGCAAAATGGTTAATTGTTGCTTTCGTTTCCCTTGTCCCTCGAACATCTGAGATAAAAGAGGACAGCTCGTACTCTCCACTAGATGGTTCACTGCTTGAAATTCTTCCCTTCTAGAACGCTATAAATATCTTCTAAACTGAGCTTCACACACTCCAAGAAACCTCGTACATCCGTATCAGGAGGATAGCTCGTAACATTACAGCCAAGCCAATCATCTTGGATCCCGTAACCCACTCCGAACCCGTCCCGCACCACGGGACCGAACCCGCCAAGCATCAAGGCAGGGGAGGAGAGGGTGCTGGTGGAGAGGTTGATGTGATTGATCCGTCTGTACGCCGGGTCTTGGAAGATATCGGGGACTTTACCCGTGGACTCGGACAGGAGACGTAGCGCGAACAGATGGCGATCGAAACCTTGACCTGTGATAAAGATAGAAGACAAATAATTTGTTTGAATAGACTTCTTTTTACAGTATTTCAAGGTAATTTTAGTGGATCAGCAACTGAAAAGTTGAATACAACCATAGACAGAAGACACTAAATAGCTTTTATTTCAACCATCACATTGAAGAGTATCGCCAACAAACTCAACGTAAGAACGACGTTGTACAACAAAATAAACAGAACGTGAGTACCACGTGAAAGTACTGCTCACTGGAGTTTCATTTGAATGGTTAAATTTTAGGATTTCATCCGCAGACTCAAACTTTAGAACAACGTTTGGCGCATTATGTAGTATATGGTTCTTGAAATAACAGTACTGAGTGAGAAGCAGTACTGCTATTTTGTGTGGTTACTTACATGCAGTATACAAAATATACAGTTTTGACGTCTGAGTCAGTGCAAGTATTCAAATGAAAACAGTACTTAACGGGGCAGTCTCATCAACTTTTAGTATCACTGTGAAAAGCCAAAAGACACATTTTTATCTATGGAAGCGTAAAAATAATGGCCCAGTAGTACCAAAATGGGTATTCCAGTACATAGAAACTATAATAAGTATGCCTGGACAGGGATGGCCAGGATGGAAATGGCGTCCGACTTGAAAAGGTCTGGCATAATTTTTCAAGTTTCTGCCCTTGTGTCTCAGATAAAATCTCTAAAAACTAATTCTGGATTGTTTTTTGTTTCTTTTGAAATTCATTCTTGGTGGTCAATTCATGTATGAGCAAGGTACTTTGATATAAATTAATCAAAATTGTGACAAAGAAGAAAGTAAAACTGCCATGAGACTGATTCTTTAATGGTTTAAAACAAGGTACAGAAGCTAGTTATATTGCTAGACTAACCCATAGCTGCTTCTTTAGTAAGTTTTGAATGCCAGTCCGCCGCTCGGCGGATTCTGTCTGTCATTTCCTCCACACCTGCACGGTGTGACTTCTGGAAGGCTTCCGCGCATGCTACAGTGGCGTTGCTTGCTGGCCTGATAGTCTCTGTGCGCCCGTGTTTAAACGCTGCTGTACTGCAGGACTCGTATGTGGGGACAAACTTACCACTGTGACGAAAGATAGCAATCTAGAGAAACAGACGAGTACTAAATGTTAATAACGGTATTTCAATAAATAACGTTACAAAGTCGAACTGTTCGCCTTATCAAGAAAATCCCAGTTGATCAGGGGTGTCGTTGTTCTTGACCCTCCCAGAATCTTTACCGCCAGTTCGATTTGTGAGCATCTTCGGGTTTATGTTGATCTGAACATCAACCTCGCTCCCCACCCAAAACTACAAAGGACCCTGCAAACGAGGTTGATCTGAACACACACATCATCGACGTCACAGACAGTCGTAATTTAGCAGATTTATTTGTTCTTAAATTGGAATGATCACCGATCATTGGGGCCACAGATTTTTCGGTATTTTCTACGGTTACGTATTACCCTCAGTAAGTTAAGTTGCTTATCATATGTTATCTTATTGGACACTTCGGACACGTAATGAAAATTTTTGTATTTATTCCCTTCTATCCAAGTCAATCGGAGACATCTGAGATCTGTCTGGGTCTTGGTGTTTTCATAAGATGGGAACGTCTTCGTCGCGAAAGAACCAAGTTAAATTCTCCCTATCTGCGATTTCATCGATGTATGAAAACCGGGCTCTATAATTACAAGTCCTAACCATTTAAATAAGACCAGGAATAGGAAGTCAAATATTTCGCACCTGGAATGCGAGTTGCATGAGAGCATCCGGACTTAGCTTCTTGTTTTTGATGTAATTCTTGCCGTATGTATGAACCTGAAGCTCAGCGATGTCTAATCCTTTCACGGTATTGTCAAACTTCTCTCTGGCTGCATAAATTCCTCTCTCTATCTCCGGGGTCAGGGTTAAATCAAGTTTTCTCACGGTGATGTCCGCGCTCAGGTCTTTAGCACTGGCTGAAGTACAACAGGGACGTGTAGTTGTGTCTTTGTAAACCTAGAGTGAGGAGATAAAACACGATAGTCACGTCAACAACATAAAAACAGTCATGCCCCTTTTTTGTAATTTTCTTAGCTTTAGGAACTTGGAATAATCAGTAGGAAACAATATTTCAAGAAAAACAAATACCATGCGACTCTTTATAACTGGTAATTCACACATTCAGTTTGTGGAAAACGTTTACCTCGTTAAAGAAACGTAACACAGCAACTCCGTCCCCCCAGGCATGTTCAAAATTCACCGCTGCTTTTCCGTCTTTGCACACGACGAGATGAAATGATTTATCAAACCATCTGTTTGAAAGCAAAAAAAGAACAGCAATATAAACATAAAACAAAACAAAAAACAAAATGAGACGTTTAACGCAACATTTCTTCAAAATTATAGAAAGTTATAGTTGAAATGTTTTGGAAAGAGGAATGTCTCTACACTCTAAGAAACAGTGTTTCTAATTATGCTATCGAAACACAAATACAAACTGATCTCATTTCCAGCAGAAACTTAACCGTGATATTTTAGAGTTACGGATCAAAAACAGCTTATAACCGATTAGTGCATGCTTCATCAAAGGTCATCACTTGTGCATGTGAACGTGTATGGATGGATGGATGGAAAACTTTGTTTATTCACGGTTATATATAAGCAAAAAGGCCATACTGTCTGATCCTTTTGCGTGTGGCAACTCGTATTATCAGCTGAACCCTTGCCTACTTTTGGGATCTTTTCCAGAGGGAGATATATGTCAATGATTGGGTGGCCCTAGCAGCAACAAAAAGGAGCCAACAGGGGTGTGGAGGGGGAGAGGGAGCTGCCAGGTAATATTGATTTCAATCTGAATGTTGCTAATTTCAGGGGCACTGACATCTGTTTTAAGGATTACTTTAAAAAGCTAAAAGACATATTGCAATCAGATCAAACCTAAAATTACATTTTCGTTTAAAATTACTCTACCAGTCGTCTGAAACTAAAAATCAGCGTGTTTGCCTGCGGATCCCTGTTGAAATGGATTGCCACTTAAAAACATTAGGCTAAATAAATGTTCTGAAGTTTTCCTTAGTTTCTTAAAAAAATTGCTGGAAACTGACTATGGTCTGTTCTCTTTTTGAGAAAATCATGCGAAAATCATGTTCTTTCTCTTGATGCTTCTTCTTTCTCTTGTGAAAAGTGAAAATCCCCGTATGCTTGTTTCAGTATCAATGACTTTTCTCACCTGTTTTTCCCGTCACCATGTAGAAATGTCCGTGTAACATCTGCTACACTTTCCACGCCATGATCATCCAGACACAGCACAAATATAGCACTGTCAATCAACTGGAGCACTTCCTCGTTACCAGGCACCTCCTCCAGAGCACGCCGCAAGTTTGCCCACGTGTCACGGTTTTCTGTCGTCAGAACCGCGACTGGGAACTTGGGGGGAGGGGAAGGATCTTCAACAATGTGCTTCAGATTTTGATAAATTGTGGCTGTTGGGACTATGTGACCTAAAATAAGTCAGGTTAAGGCGAGGTCAGAACACGGGGCAAAAACGAAAAACGTTTCCAATGCACGGAAAACCCACTCAAAGAAACACCTGCTACACAGGCTAATAACCCATGCGTGGCATTTATATGTTGCTCCAGGCATTATTCTCTTGGTTGCACCTAACCAAGGAGAGTTTGAATAAGCCTGTTGGCAGCACCAGTATCTGTCAACCAAAAGTGAGTTCAGTGGCAAGTTAAATTTGTTGAATTGTAAAAAAGACTTATTTCAAGCTTAGTTAAGCACGGCTGTCAAACGTTTGGTGTGTTAACCAGTCGTGTCACATCTCACACCAAATTATAATTAGGCCATGTTTTTGCATGGCCTAAAAAAATGGAGAATAGAAATTGCACGTCGTTAAAATGACATAAATCAGACTAAGAAAAAAACACAAATTTACATAACCCCAACTCTTACAGGGTGTTGGGTCAGATGGGCTGATTGTACCTTCACTGACTTTAGAATAATGTTCATAACTTACAGTAATTTTCAATGCTCAAAGATTGGTACCAAACTTTGTGACTTTTCCTACAATTTCTTGCAACAATTTAGTATGACATGTCATTGTTCTTGGAATGTGATGTTTCCATAGCAACCACATTTTGACAAGCATGTTTTTCCAAATTTAATTTTTTTACTTTTTTTCTTTTAATAGAAAAAAAATTCAACCTTTTTGGCTAAGGTACACCCAGGTTAAATTGAAATTAATTTTTTGGCAAGTGAGTTCTCGAAGGAGGATGGAAAACCAGGAGACCTGGGGAAAAGGCCACAGATCATTTAATTGTGACAAATCTTACCATCAGTAGTGATTGTATCAAACGCATAAAAGTTTCCATTCCTCATCACTAGCATGTGTCGTCCATTCTCAAATGTGGCCAGCCTGTCTTTTTTAAGTTGAGGTATCCGAGTTGAGCAGAACAGCCTTGCATATTGACTCATGTCCAAAGGGAAAGCTTTTACTAGAAAGGCCCCATACCATGACAATTTCCTGG
>Ga0126336_10001870_pt1 | contig 11527 bp, 3 predicted proteins | sample SidCmetagenome_FD_92530 | JGI IMG/M metagenome (GOLD analysis project Ga0126336, IMG submission 92530) | Coral microbial communities from El Islote,Puerto Morelos, Mexico - Siderastrea C C metagenome | ecosystem: Host-associated > Invertebrates > Cnidaria > Coral | place: El Islote,Puerto... | reverse complement strand
CGTTCTCTTGCCCTTATATGGTAAAATAACGCAACAGTGGAATAAGATGTAGTAATTTAAGTCGCAGACTTAAAACTGCTCATTTAAAATTAAGATATAAATTATCTGCAACAACAGTTACATAAAAAAGAATAAACCTGCATACCCATAGCTTTCCAGCCTCAAAAGTAATAAATTCTAACTTTCCACGATACAACAATTTGCCTTCGCAAAGCCAGCAAAATAAATAGCGTCCATCAGAAATGGATGGGGGGGGGGGAGGGGGGTTACAAATGTCGTAAATTTGTAAGCACTCAAAGGATGGCACATTTTCTTCTTAGGTTTCTTTTTTCTTCTTCACGACATTGATTTTTGTTAAACCAAGCCAACAAAAGGTATGGCAGCCAATGAATAAGTGGATAGTGGATAACAAAGCAGTGGATAGTGTGTTTCGCGCGCCCTGATTCACTAATCAAAATCTGGAGGCTAGTATTTGCGGGAGCTATTTAACTCAGGGAATTGTCCTGGAATTAGTGTGCAATTTCCCCTCCCCCGACTACTCAATAAAGTTTTCTACAGGGAGGCTCTGCCCGGAAGTTCAAACCCTTACCCCTTAATATACTATTGTTTACCAAAATGGTACCCCTTTCATATACCTAGAGCAAAATTGCACCCCTTTCTTATACCTCAAGGATAAGCACCCTTTGGTATACTTCGCTTTAGCCACCATTTCTTCCATTTTGCAGCTGATTTTGTATCCCTTTCTTATACTAAAATGGGAATTTTCCCTACCCTTTAATATACTGTGAGCTTAAAAAACACACCCCTTTTGGGCGAAGCCTCCCCTATAGCCCACGAAAGAGAGTACCCCCCCCCCCGAGGGGTTTCTTTTAGTAACTATTTAGAGCTTAATATCTTCTGTGTCGCAGCTCGGTAAATTTTGACCATTATCCACCTCCTCTATTGTGAAAAATTGCTGATTAAGGCGGCCCGATACTATTTATTTGCGTAGGGGGTAACTGTTTTGAAATCTGCTCAACAGCATTCGATTGCTGAGATACTTAAGACGCTGAAAAAGGAATACTTGAAGTTTATCAAAAGTGTACTTTTATTGAGATCGATACGAATATACGGAAATTTTCAGCGATTTTCTTGAAAGTGGCTGCCAAAGAAACTTCTTATTATCGGAAAAATGAAAAGACGTTTTTCCTTCATATTACATTAAACAGGTGTTGAAACCTCAAAGATTTCAGGGACCAAGTTTCAGATAAGTCGGCACCACACAACCTTTATAGCAAACGGTGATTACAGTGCAGCTACTCCAACCGGGCCAGTTGGAAGAAACTGACTAATCGCGACGCTAATTGAAAACAAAAGATAGCAAAGTTTTTTGGTAAACAACCAATAACGTTGAAGCAGGTAGACGATGCACGTTCGAAAAAATTTGACACCGTGACCTCTGATCAGGACCGCTCGGGAAACTGTCACGTCTACGATTGGTTGCTTTCTATCCTAAATGTGCTAAATTTTGAGCAGAACATCGAGATGTCGAATTCGCAATTGATAATAAAATTTTCGCCCATAAACAAACCTTAAACAACACTTTCGCTTCAGCAGTACAGCTAATGCATGAGTTTGTTTGTAGAACAAACCTTTTCCGAAATGAAATTCGGTAACGCAACTAGCTTGCTTGATTCTGATAAGCGTTCGCTCAGCGCAGTGAGTATAAACAAACACAGATCTTAAGATAAATATCGATATTTGCGCCCTTTGATCGTTCAATTATAAACGTGGGTTCACAAATCTTCTTATTCACCAAGTGCTTTTTGAATCAAAAGGTGCTTGTCGCTGAGGTATTCATTCTGGCTTCTGCAGCCCTTTCACAGCCGCGGTCTCAATGCTGCAAGAGAATCCAAATCCTTTATGTGAGCGTGGTGCAAGTCTGAAACGTAATCTTGTAATAGCTGGGAATTCAGAGATGGGAATGTCGGCGACTGTTGCCGTATATGCCGCCTTCTCGATTCAGTCTTACTTGTTTTTTCTGGGTGAAAGTCATTTTGGAAACATTTACATTTACAATGAATAAATTTGTAGCTTATGTGACGCGTAAAAACAATTTTGCCAGATTTCAGTCACATCGCGTCAACACCGCACCATCATTGAAGCCAACCAATGAAAAAATTGGACTATTTCCCGAGAGGTCCACAGAATGAGACAGTTTCAAATTTATTTGGAGCTGTATTGTCTAGATCCTTCAACATCATTGATCAGTTTATGAAAAAATGTTGCCTTCTTTTGTGCTCAATTAGCGTTGTGATTGGTCAATTTTCTTCCAATTGGCCCGGTTCGAGTAGCTGCACTGTAAAATTGTTACCAGAATATTATGTACACGCATTTAGCCATAATTACTACGAAAAGGATTAAAGCAGCAAAGAATCGTACTTACTAGAGCAAAGGTAAATATGTCTTATAACTTATATGTATCAGAGTCAAAGCGATAAGAAAAGGTTTTGTCGACATTATACGGTGAAGCGAGAGCACGCCCTGCGGGTTAAAATTATGGCAACCACGTTGCTTTCCAGGTTTCACTCAATTTTTTGCTCTTTTTGTCTTATTTCGTAAAACCGTCGTAATCACCCATAAAACAGTTGATAACAAAGTTCCTGACCAGATTTTGTAGTATTCTGACTATACGCTTTTCAGAAATGAGGCAGCAAATTCGAGTCACTCGCAAGCTGCTCAACCAAACTGCCCTGGAAACGTTTTTGTTGAAAAAAGTAATCAATATCATATGCTGTTTTGGAATTCTGCACGGGACGATTTGTCACATCTGCCCCTTGGATGATTTCAAAACAGTTACCCCTCACGCAATTAAATAGTATCGGGCCACCTTAAATACCAACACGAACCATACAAAATGTGATATCATAACCTGAAGGCGAGAGCAAAACCCATAAACCAAGGGTGGAGTGGGTGGATTTTTCTTCCCCCACATCCAATTTTTGTTGACTCACAATTTAAAACATCTTTTGAGGGTACAGATCCACATCTTCTACGTCTTCAAATTTGCCATACAAAAGTATAAGAAAGGTTGAGTTGAGTAACTGTTTACTGTATGTGATCGTATAATTCAGTTAGTATAAAAATTGCTGGATAAAGTTAGGATCAATTAACTGCTCATTTTATAGTAATACAATAACTGCCTTGCTCCCTTTTGAGTAGTTTTGTGACCAAGAAGATCGACCGAACTGACATAAGACAGAAAGACTGCAGAGAGCTTCCACTCACGTGTGGTTGTTACACACCAAAAACCCGTACGACTAAGTTTGGAGCTGACGCCATTTCAAGACTCCCCCCTCCCCTAGTGACTGTAGAATTTATTGATTTGGTTTGTGCACACATCACACCATCTTGGAGACAGGGAGCAGCTCTACCCTCTACCCCTGGGTTTTCAAGGTTGACATCAAACGACAGACTATCTTAGAGCACTGAAACTGTTTCCTGTTGTCTGTTGCTACCGATGGCAAGGATGGAAATGGATTGAAAGTTTTGATGCTATGTTCTCAAAAATCACCAAAAAATTTATTATGATTAGCTCTCCCTGATAAAATTCATTTGATATCTTTCTTGTAGTTTAACAGGGGCATTCTGTGTATGAGTAAAGGCACTAGGTTGTGATTTTAGCACAGAATTGACCTAAGATAGCAAAATCCTCTTGACATAACCCCTTTAAACCCCAATATCAGCATGCATATTCTCCACACTGTTCTCCATACATTTCCCTTGGAACTGATAAGAAGAACTTGTTTAACAATCAAGACCTTTCTCACTTGATGACCATTTCTTTTTTCTCACCACTGTTATGTATGATTGAGCAGTGTTACTATAAGAAGAAATATAAATTTTGGTCACTCTTAGGGGTTAAAGGGTTAAAGACGTTTTTATTAAATAGTCGCAAACTCTTTTAATGATGTTATGTTGTGGTTTAAGGTCACATTTACACTTTGAACAATCTTTTAATTATTCCACAACAAGAGCTAATTGCGATTATTTTTTATTGTCAATCATACATTAGCAATACATTGATGAGACTTAAAGGAAACTAAACATACAACATTTCTGGGAGGCCTGTCGTCTGTCATAAAAGCTCAAACCATATGCACCTAAATTTTAGGTAGTACTATGGTACTTTCGTAGCCAAAATCCATCGGTATATAAAAGCGAAAGAAGCCGGCCCAAATATTGTAGAATTTCCAGGATCATTTATGAACCGAGAGCATAAATCACCTAATCAGCTTATACAAATAAAAGTTTCATAAACCACCTCTGTTATATCTCACTAGCAATAAGAAGCTGACGGCAATTGAAAACAAAAAATGTCCACCAGCTTTAAATCCTACAACTGCTTATTTACAATTTTTTTATTTCATTGAATTCACTGAACAACGATGCAACAGTTCAACCCGTTCGAAATGAAAACTATTTGAATGAGTGTCTATCCTACTTGCGCCGTGGTGAGTTTGGAGCACATGTCAAGTGGTTCTGGCCACTTTCCAGAGGTATCAACCATGGTTTTTGTCACTTGGAAAATTGGATACGAGTACTTTGGAAAAGTGGAGTTTCAACAGTAGTAGTACTAGATATAAACAATACCCTTCTTTAATGAAGCCCACCATTTTGAAAAAACACTCACTCCCAGTTCTATGCAACTAACTAGAAAACCTCCTAAAGCCACTCTAAAGCCACTGGGTAGGCCATCTTTTCCAAGTTTTGGTTACCAGCTCATAAGAACATTGAACGATGGACTTCTATAATAATTTATATGGAAGGTCATCTTGCAACAGACTAAAAAGTGACAATTCAAATTAGGTTCTGTCGGGGGACTGGAAAACACTTTTTGCTCTTACCAGCTGAAGATGAATTTGAAAGACAACAGCGATTCTCTGTCGGCCCTATGATTGGCCAATGGCACAAATCTCCTAGCAATGGCCCAAGTGCTTCCTACCTAGGGGCTTTAGAGCGGCTTTAGGAGGTTTTCTAGCTAGCTGCGTAGAACTGGGAACAAGTGTTTTTTTCAAAATGGCGGGCGATAAAAGTAAGAATATCGAACTCACCAAAGAATTGGGGAGAAACAGGGATATTTGCAGAAGGTGATGTAGAAATCAAAGACAAAGGAGAGCAGAACGAACAGTAAGGTGATAGTTTTACTGAATCGTCAACATATTTCATCGCTGTTTGCTTGAAACAACGTTCAGTGAGAACTCAAAATCCATGTTTCCTATAGCTCATGGTTTGACTGGCTGATTGCTTGATTGGGGCTGATGCATGGAAAGCAGGTTTAGTTAGCATTGCAATGTTTAAGATCACTCTTGTTTATTATTTATTACTGACATTGTGTAATTGATTGGCTAAGTGACTGTCTGACTGACCAACTGACTAACTGACTGACTGACTTGCCCATTAAATGATAGACTGGTTTGCTAAAAATTAATGATAGACTGACATATATTTCAAAATCACTTGGGCATGCTGTGCAATCAAAAATTTACCATTGCACTTGGTGTTTTGCACTTTAAAAACTGCTCATGCATTGCTGGCCACAATCAGTCCCAACCTCCTTAATTACATGAGTTTGCACCAGTGCATTTTGTCCCTTGTATTACACTCCACAGGGGGTAAAGAGGTGACATATACTGAATGATTTTACACACTTTCTGTCTGCACAGAATCAAGATTGGCCAAAATTTTGTTGCAAATTCTAAGCGAACATGCATTCCTTAGGGAAAGGCGACTTAAGGGAGATGGAACAACAGTTTTTTTCTTCCATTCATTCTTCTCCCTGTCATAACATTCAACAACTGTTCTGCCTAAAGAAGACACCCGCCCACCAAGAACGTACAACTTTCCTTCAACACACACCATACTTGCCAACGCTCGAGGAATCGTCAAGTTTGCAGTGAACTGCCACTCGTTTGTCGACACATTGTACATTTCGCATGTTTGAGACATGCATTCCAAACCCACAGATGCATAACCTCCAGCAATAAAAACTTTCTTATCAGCAGCAGCACCAAAGGCTGAGTGCCTCGCTTCTTGAATGTCTGCTATTTTCTCCCAGTTATCCAGAATGGTATCATACCTGTTTGCTGCGCAGAGGCATATTCTACGCTCAAAAGTCGACTGACCACCAATGGCATATAAATACTTGTCTGACGACACAAGACAAACATCTTCTCTTGGCCCCCAGTCGAACGAGGGAACAGTTTGCCAGGATTTTGAATCCAGGTTATATTTCAGAAGTGTGGTGGGTTCATTTGTCCACCTGGGTGGCCAAATAAGAGTGCAAACTGTCTCTTTAACAACTATTATGTCTTTATGCACATATGATCGACTTGTGATAGGTGCAATAGCACTTGGAAACTTAGTCCAAATATTTAAAAGTGGATTATAACACGAAAAATAATTCAAAAAATTATTCCAATTACATTGAGAATCAACAGCCAACAGTTTGTTTCTAACGGTCAGGAAACAGCGGGAATGCTGTCCAGGACCTTCTATATCTGGCAGTTCCGGCAGTTTGTACCATACGGCATCATTAGGGAGATAAATAAAAACAGTCCTTTTAGCTCTGTCACAAGCCGCCAAAGCTTCTGGCTGAAAAACTGTCCTTGGAGGCTGATTAAAGAGCCCCAAACGACTCACTGGATCATTCATGCGTCTTAACGTGCGCGTGACGCTATTCAAGCAAACCTCATTCTGCTTGACAAAATTGTTCCTTGACACTTCTTTAAGCAAATAGTCACGCGACACAAAGCTCAATCGCATGTGACGAAATAGTTCTTGAAAGTACTGTTTTCTCTCTTTCTCATCGTGATAGATCCATTTTACTATAAACTTAAAGACATCGTCTTCAGCAGCAACATATAGGTCGTCCCTTGAGATCAATTGCTCAACTTCATGACTTGGCAAGTTTAAGAAGAACTCCTCGTTTGCTACGGAAGCAAAGTTTAAGCTTATGAATTTCTTGATGTTGGCTATTAGCTCTAAGCATTGATATCTCCGTGCAAATTCATAAACTGAGCTGTAATTAGACAATGATAGTCTCTGCTCAATAAAGCGCCCAGCGACGTCTTTGAGGTTTGAAATAAACAAATAATCTGCTGCAGCAATCAAGTCTTCGGCCCTTTCGACAGAGCGTAGATGAACACTACCAGAATAAATAAACTCTAAAATGACTTCCATAATTTCCTCGTTTAGTACCTCAAGCCGGATGACTCCTTCTCGACTCTCCTTCCAGTCGCTGTCGAGAATCTTTTCAAAGAACGAGCTCGCTTTTGAGAGAATGTTTCCATGAGCTTTGAATTGTTTGCCATTTTTGACCACCAAAGTTACATCGAAGGGCTCATCGCTACTCTCAGTCATGTAGAGTAGGTTCGTTCTTTCTATGCTTCCGTCAACATGCTGACAGTCGAAAGAAGAATGCGAAGCTGCCATTGTGAAAAGCCTCTAGTCCTTTTGCTTTCTTGCGCTTCTGTCGTAAGTCAGTTTGAGTTCTTCGGACGATCTTGTCGATCACTGAAACTGCTAGGCGTTCAAGGTTCGAACTATGAGCTTAGTAGCCAGGCAATACATAGCAGTGAAATTGGACTGGACTCTCAGATGTGTTCAACTTTCAACGTTATTGCTTCCATCACTTTTAATACAATAACATATTATAAATAATCTTAGTGACAAGATTTTAAAATCAAAAGTGATGAGGAGTCTACAGAAAAGCAGAAATGCTTGAAATAGTAGACCCCCTCAAACGGCCATAACATAACTTTAATGTTGAATACTTGTTTTACAAATCATTTGAATGACAACAAAAACAATTTTAATCATTGGAGAACTACTTGCCAATATCGTCATTGCCCTGCTGTTACCATGCGCTATTTCTTTAGGAGCAGTTCGCTACAAGGCTATCTATATATTTAACAATTGTTCTACGAGGGCGCGCTGGATGTCGAATGATAGATAATGCGCCGATCAATTCGAAAGTTCAACATCCCCCCCCGGGCAACCCCCCGGGCAACCCCCCGGGCATTTGAATTTTTGAAGATTGGCTTGTTCAAATTCCCTCCCGTCGGGGCAAAAAAGCCGTTCAAATGCCCCACCAATTAGTACTGAACTACCTGTCCTCAAAGACAGATTTCGTCTTCAATCAAACACTTTAGACGCCTTCCAGAGAGAGATAGGCCGTAATGACACCTTCAAACTTCATTTAAAGACCCTTTTGAAAGAGTTATTCACTAACAACCTGGAAAGGCGACATTCTATCTTGTAAATCCGTCAAACCCTGTAAAAACCAAAAAAAATTCACGCGCGTTTTACGTCAGAACAAGAGATAAATCCGGTTCAAATTCCCTCCCTTCCAACGCAACGTTCAAATTCCCCCCTCCCCGGACACGATGCACAGTCAAATGCCCTGGGTATGCCCGGGGGGGAATGTTGAAGTTTCGAATTGATCGGCGCATAACCAACGAGGCGCGTAGCGCCGAGCTGGTTATAATCATTCGAAATACCCAGCAAGCCCGAGTAGAATAATTGTTTATTAAATACTCAACCACTGTAATTGTTATAAAATCGAGAAAGAAAGAAAACAAAAAAGATGAGAAAAGAGAACAAGAATAATATAAAAAGGGGACAAGAATCGGTCACATGACTGAGCGCCAAAAGGGCGCCAAAACTTTGCACAGCGTTGCAGCGTTTTTTTCCAAAGCTGCATGAATCAATGAAACTGTCCGATGTGAACGAAGTGGCACAAATTTTGGGGGAAAAAGCTTCTAATTTTTGGCTCCGAAATGTGTTACATGTTTGATTTTTCTTGAAACATCGTCGTAATATCGTTTAAAGCGGATCAAAGCTGTACGATTTTACCATATTAGCTGCGGGAGTTGAACGGAACAAGTTTGTAATCCTTTCCCACAATGGCGCCATCATGTGTCGACCTGTCTCTGTTTGATCGAACTGAAGACAAAATTTGAACTTGAACAGACAATTTCTATGTAGCTCGGAAACAAGATCACTAAAGGACAAAACGCAGTTGTTCTCAGTTTGGAGGTTGTGGACGGAATGGTAAAAACAACACTCAAACGACTGGGAAAGGGATTCAGCTCCATTTACATGGCATCCGATTTGTATCTAAAACATTTGGAGCTTTTGGAAAACAGAGCTACAACGAGTGCAGGTAAACCAGTGTCAATTTTGCGTGGTATAGCCGAAAAAATGTCGCCCTTTCTTCCTTCCTGGTAGTTTGTTCAGTACGTGATTGGATTGCTTCTTGATTTTCGTACTGACTCGCCATGAACGTGTGACAGTTTTTATTAAATGCTTCCCTCCCATTTTACTGTGTTTTATTTTATGTAATGTCTTGATATTTCAGAGTGGAAAGCCTTCCTGACAAAAGCTACCGTTTGTAAAATTTTAATGATCGACGTAACAGTTGTAAACACAACGCTAAATGCTTAAATTTCTATTTGTACAGTCTCTTGTCGTCCTAAGACCGCTCAGTTTATAACAACACAACAACACCTTATAACACTGTAAACGCAATAAAACATGTTTTACATGTTTACTTTTATCAGTAATTTGGTTGAAGATATGCTCAGATAATTGCCAGAATCCAGTAGGTGAATCAGGTTTAGATAACTTGGAATCTTCGGGACCGGCCTTAACGGCATTGATACTTGTTGAATGCCACATGTGTAACGGTAACTGGTCAAACCATACGCAGCTAAATTTTAGGTAGTAGTGTGACAGTTGCGTAGCCGTAATCCATCGGTATAAAAGCGAACATAAGCCCGAAGTGTTGTAGAATTTTCGGGACCATTTATAAACCGAGAACAGTTTGCCTCATGAATCACCTAATCAGGCGAGCTTATACTAAGAAAGGTTTCATAAACCCCCTCTGTTACCAAATCCACCGTTGTCTAGCCGCTAGCGATAAGAAACAGACGACAATTGATAAAAATGGTTCGCCAGCTTTAAATCCTTCAACTGCTTATTTACATTTTTTTTAATTTCGTTGAAATCACTGAATAACGACGCAACAGTTTAACCCGTTAGTAATGGAAGCATTTAATAAGGGGTGTCTATCCTATTTGCGCCGTGGTGAGTTTGAAGCACGTGTCAAGTAGTCGTGGTCACTTTCGAGAAGTGTCAACCGCGGCTTTTTCACTTGGACAATTTGATACAAGTACTTTGGAAAAGTGGTCACACAGGGAATTGCGACTGCAGCAGAACTAGATGTAAACGACAGGCTTCTTTAACGAAGGTCAGCTCCGAAAGCGGACACTCTCTGACTGACTGACTGACTGACTGACTGGCTGACTGACTCACTGACTGACTCACTGACTGATTGTCTGACTGGCTCACTGACTGACTGACTGACTGACTGACTGACTGACTGACTGACTGGCTGGCTGGCTGGCTGGCTGGCTGGCTGGCTGGCTGGCTGTTTGATTGATTGGGGCTGATTGACTGACTGACTGACTGGCCGATTGACTTACCATGACTGATTTGCTAATAGATAGACTGAAATATGTTAGAAAATTACTTGCGCCATGCTGTGCAATCGAAAACTTTACTGTTGTGCTTGGGTCTTCTGAAATACCAGAAAAAAAGTGTTTAAGTTTGCATTTAAAAAACTGCTCATGCATTGCTGGCCACAATCAGTCCCAACCTCCTTAATTACATGAGTTTGCACCAGTGCATTTTGTCCCTTGTAGTACACTCCACAGGGTGTGAAGCAGGGACATGTACTGAATAATTTTACACACTTTCTATCCGCACAGAATCAAGATTGGCTAACATTCCTTTGTAAATTCTAAGCGAACACGCATTCCTTAGGCAAAGGCGACTTAACGGAGATGGAACAACAGTTTGTTTCTTCCATTCACCCTTCTCTTTGTCGTAACATTCAACGACTGTTCTGGCTAAAGAAGACACCCGCCCACCAAGAACATACAGCTTTCCTTCAACACACACCATACTTGCCATGGCTCAAGGAATCGTCAACTTTGCCATGAACTGCCGCTGGTCTGTCGACACATTCAGGGGCGTAGCCGGGATTTTTCCAGAGATACGCACAATTTTCCAAATCTTCCCCAACGCCTCAGTTCTCTCACATCGTTCCGCATTCCTTGGTTACATTTGCTTTTCTTAACAGTATGGTGAGGTTATACATGAAATGGATGGAATGGCAACTAGGGCGTAAAGCTTTATGTAGATTTTTTGTTAAACCGTGAGCATACTAGGAAGGTAAGAAGACACTGTTCCCCCGGGAAAATTTGAAATTTTGGTCTTCCCAAATGGCTGGAAATCCGTCTACAATTTGCATCCTTCTAACACAGTAGTGTACATTTTTAGTTATTTTATGGATTAAATTAAGTTATGAAAATCAGACAGTTGTTGCTCCTTGAATCGTAACAAACCTCTCCTCCAAATTGATAGTCCATGCTAGTGTGTCCGTTCTTAATTTTTACAGCACGCAGATCAGAATTTCATTTAT
>Ga0126336_10001869_pt1 | contig 11528 bp, 8 predicted proteins | sample SidCmetagenome_FD_92530 | JGI IMG/M metagenome (GOLD analysis project Ga0126336, IMG submission 92530) | Coral microbial communities from El Islote,Puerto Morelos, Mexico - Siderastrea C C metagenome | ecosystem: Host-associated > Invertebrates > Cnidaria > Coral | place: El Islote,Puerto... | reverse complement strand
TAAAGAACAATACTTTTCTGCAGGAACAATGAAAGCGCAGGAAATAGAAGCTTGGAGAAGAACGTCACGGTTGAGTGATTTTGAATCACAAATGAGGAGCAAGTTGGCACTTGTTCGTGTATAAAGCTTTTATGGGCTTCAGAACAATAAAAATATACTATGACATCATTGGTCCAAAAATAACTTGAAACCTGTCAAACCGGTTATACCAACCAAGCCCGCCTCAAGCTAAAAATAGAAGCTGACGTGATTGACAAACCTGTCAAACCGGTTATACGCTAATGAGAATTCACTGCGTTTTATTCATGAGATGTAGACAATAACCTATGACGTCATCGACGTTTATGTATTCCACCTCAAATTAATTCGATTCCACCGCAAAAAAACCGCTAATTCGGTGCCTACTATACTACTAAAACAATCATCAGAAAGATGCAGGCCACTAAATCTGTAGACATTTGAGTAGAGTAAACAATAACACACGAATTACAAATGGTAAACAGTAGGTTGAATGTTGAATGTTTGGGCATCAAACCTACTGCGCAAGTGTGAACATGCTCCGTCCAGGTTTCTAGGGTGTCTGAACAACGTCCGTTTTAGTTCCAGGCACAGTGCCCTGGAACGGGCAACAAGTCTGAACGGGGACTTAAGTTTTCAAAGAAAAGCCACGCAATAAAAAGTGTATAATCGTGGCCAACTGGTTTAGGAACACCACTTTTTTGTACTTTTTTCGTAGCCTTTTCGTAAGTAATTTAAAATAGGCGATAAAATAAGCCCATCTTTCCCCCGCGCCCCCTAAACAGTGTTGAAGTACAGAAGCCGTACAAGATATCCAAGTTGAATTGGACGCCTGACACACAACATTGTTTAGGGGTGGGGAGTATAAACAGCCTTGTATAATTTTTATAATCCACATTTAGATATTTCTACAGCTTATTTCCATATATAACGGATGATGTTTCTCTGCCGGTTCTTTCGTGTGCGTGGTGTTTCGTTGCCTGATTTCTTGTATGTTAGGTCGTATTTATAGCTGCTTTTGTTTAGTGCCTCTTGGTATATGCTTTTTGCATTGTCGAAAGAACCGGCCGAGAAACATCATCTGGTACAATCCCACCGTACAGTAAAAATGTGGAAGCAAACATTGGAAAATGCTTCCTTTCACTGATCGACCTGCACTTCCCTAAATCTAATCCCCTCTACAAAATTTTTAACCGAAACACGATTAAATTAAGCTATAGCTGCATGCCTAATATCAAAACCATTATATCAAACCATAACAAATCTCTATTAAGCAAATGAGAACAGAGTGATGAAAATAAAAATTGTAACTGTCGGAATCCTAACGCCTGCCCCATGGACGGAAATTCAACGACCAGAACATTATATACCAAGCGGAAATAACCACACCGACTACTAAGGAGACATACATCGGACTTTGCGACACGACGTTCAAACTGAGATACAGAAACCATGTTTGCTCATTCAAAAACGAACGGTACAAACACGCAACGGAACTCAGCAAATAAAAGCAAAGTAAAGCAAGCGAGATCGTACTCAAATGTCACCAAGAAATGCAACTTGTGTTGTGGGAAAAGTATTTTATAATTTGTAAACGCGAAATGTCTACTCTGAACAATAGAAATGAACTGATATCAAGTTGCAGACACTCAAGAAAGTTCCTATTAAAAACCGCCCTAATTTAGTGACTACACACTGCCGGAAATGTTACACGATCTTTGTAAGCATTATTCCAAGTTTTCTATATCTTTGCTTGTATTAGTTAATTTTGGCAGTTGCCTGATGATTGCTTTGTAAGCATGAAACTCTGAGTAGCAATAAATGTTCAAGATCAATAGTCCAGCTCCAAAAATCTACTTATATACATTCTTATATATTGTGAACTGGTAAGAAGAATTTTTCAACAGTGCTCAACTTTTTCAGGAGCAATAAAGCGATGAAAAGCCTCTGAAAACTATGGAATTACATTTTCTTCATAATATATATCTGAGCAAATTTGAAAAAAACTACGTCCAGGACAAAGCCTTGTGTGGCCGACCAAAAGTGAGGGGGGGGGGTGGGGGGACTGTCAAACGGCACGCCACCGTGCTCTCCGGGGACCAAGCTTTGTGACCACTGGTGAAAGTTGGGTCTCACTCAGGGGGAGATAGTGAGGCTTAACCTTAGCTGGGCTGTGCGAAAGATCTGAGAGAGAAGTGTGAACTGGCTGTTTAGGGCAAACCGATCGCTTGACTCTGTGCACAGAGCTTTACCTATCTAGGCAGACACCCTCGAGTGGAGGGTTGGCTAACCCAGCTAGGGTCGCAGCTGCTCTAAGGTCCCTGGCGAACTGCGGGGGGAGGGGTGGGGAGGGAGTCGCACAGGCGCTCATGTTCTCTGTCATAGTGTTGTGTCAGATATGTTGTTCTAAAACCACTCAGATAGAATTGATGTTTTAATAAAAACGTCTGCTTAGTGTTCCAAACGTTCTGGCCACGATTATAGCTTGAAGTTACTAGGCTGGTTATAGTCGTTACTAAGGGAAGGAATCGGTACTATAGGCGCGCTCATGAACGATGAGGCAGTAGCATTGAAAATAACTGTGGCTTAAGTTCTAAAGCGTGTAGCGATATTACTAATTATTGTTCTATTACAAGGAGACAAGAGTATAAAAGAAAAAGATGTTCGCCATAAGGAAAAAGACCAAAGCAACAGAGATCGTGAAACAAGGTAAAAAAAAACATTTTTCTGTAATTTCGTGACAATGGTATGCCTAATCTTACGGCCACAACTATTTTTCGTCATATCCTCTCCAAAGCACATATCCTCCCCTTATGCAGAGGTAGTTGGTTGTCCATAATTCAAAGTTCATAGTTGTGATAATTCAACGAAATATGTGGGATCGTACTTAAACACTAACACCCCATTCACGTCAAAGGATGTTTTGCGATTATTTAATTAAATATGGTTAATTAGACTACCTGTTCAAATCTTGTTTAACAAAGCTACCTTGACGACGTGGTTAATCTTGCGTCTTTAAGAAAACAATTTCAAAATGGCAGATGCTGTAAGACTCACCGAAAATTTGGGAGACTTAAGAGACAATTGAAAGAAGAAAAAAAGTGTGATTGCTTGTTAATGACATGCAACCAACAACTCTGTCACGCTTTGTAAGTTTTTCTGTTATCCTCCCTTTTCTTTGGCTAAAAATTTGATCGACATGCGAAATGATGCGTTGATTATTGTGGCTTCTGTGCGAGAGCTGCATGAAAACGTCTTATTTTAAACCTTCAATCCCTTCCTCGTTAAATTCGAATGTAAGGGAGAAATCCGAGGGTTTGCTGTTGTCTTATGCTTAATCGTTCTTCGTTGAGCTGTGATTCTGTGATTACGTACGGACCCTATGCCACCACAGCAGCGAAGAGTTACCTCGTTGGCGGCAGGTTTATTGCCCGTATAAAGCCAGTTTAGTTTTATTTTATTGCGCACAGCCTGTGCGTAGTCATCTTCCATGAGTCTATAAGTCTATAAATGTAAGTCGAGAGACGTCTTTGTCTGCACGGGTTGCTCTGGAGACGAGTCGGGCACCGAAAGGTATTTTCATTAACGTTCGATTTTTCAAAAAATAACTTTTGAAATTAAGATATCCCAAAGGCTATACCAGGAGTCTCCCTCTCTGTCATTTAAGGCTCTCTCGCCCATTGTTTGCGCCAATTTGCAAGGGTAGCCGTTTTTGTGTTCTTGCGAACTCGACTACGATGACAATCGAAGATTCCATTAAAAAAAATAAACGACTTTGACTAGTTTCTTCAACGCTAGCGCTTTCCCATACTGTGTGCGTTTTACGCCTCCGTGGAGATGGTCTAGACTAAGTAAAGCGATGGAACAGCGTCCCCCACCTTACGATCTACCTTGGTCCACTTCGTGAATTGAAAAATGTTCTACATCTACTCTGATGGCTTGAGTCCACTTCTTCCACGAAAATATGTTTTCGGAAAACTTGAAGAATGAGCTTTTGACAATGCTCGTCGTTAACAGTCTTTTTTGGTGTACGCGGGAACGCAGCAGTTCGTGGTCATTTTTTCACGCACTTGATGACAGTTTTGGTAAATTCCGCTCGCAATTTAACACAATGATTCTGCTTGCCTTTATCCTTTATAGTCCAGTCATTTGGTGGAAAAAAATCGGTTAACCTGCAACTAATTGCAACAGAAGGTATCTCAACGGTTTTAGACTTAAAAAACTATCCTTAATAACAGATCAAAAGTCCCAAAAAATCCCAACAAGGGATATTGAGAGGCTCTGAGTCCAGTTTCACTGTAGCATGAGAACGAGGCTGACTAACACACATGAAAATGTCTTAAACTTCGGAAAACACAATAAAGTTTAACCATATGCAACTTTATTGTTAAAAGTTCATATGCTATGTGTTTTACGATAAAATGGGATACTATTTTGGGGGAATAAAAGCTGTATCCTGCTCGTGGGCCCGAGCTGCGTAAAATTTTCCTATCCGCGGTTAGTTGCTGTGTGCGTATGTGTGGAGTGTTTCCTTTTCTTTTTTCTTGAAACTTGCTTGTTGAACTGTGTTAGCATCTGTCGTTGTAATTTCATTTTCAACTGTGATCATTATAATTGAGGAGGCCTAATTAATTAACATAAGCTTCGTAGTTTCTCTTAGGCCTCCTCGCCACTGTTGCCATCATTTTCTTTTTTCCTGTTTCCGTTACTCGTTATCTTTGTAGTGTCGTCTGTTGTGTGGCAAGAAATAAAAAATATATATATATAGAAATGGTTTAAATTATCCTGATGCCTATCGCGACGTTGTATTGGGCTTCCATGTAGTAAGGAGAAGTGATCGCCTATGGACAGCATTGTCAACGGATCTTGTGATTAAACAAGTGCTGATGCGAACCCTGAAGGCAAGCGAAGGCCTAACAAGAGGAAGGGGCATAACTGAACAGCAACGAATTATCTGGCTGTTATCCATGCCGGCCTGTCAGGCACTGAAACAAGCCGGGTGTTTCAAGAGTTCACCGGAGTGTAATACAACTCGCGTGAGCAGAACAAGGACATGACAAAAGCCAAACGGAAGCGCGATAGCGAGGACACACTCGTTATTCTCTCGACTTTGGCTGACAGAAACCGTTTTGCACCTGACCCTAACCTCAGAAATGTCATGACCGGTGTAAAGGCTGACAATGCTGTCAGTGTTGATCGCACTACAGCTACTGAAGAGAGGAGCAAGCTGACACTCTTGCTTTAAAGTCTTCTGTCAGGACTGAAAGCGGCAAGGTGCAGGTACATCCGCAACTCCTGTTTTAGCGGCTTATCATTACTTACAGCAGCTCCTATGATCTGGAGGGTTGTTTCGCTAAGAACTCTGCAGTTACCCAACGGCTGTTTGATTCTCCTCTGACGCTGTGGAAACCGCAGAAACCAGCTCTTGCGGATGCCCTGCGGGCGAAGCTTTCGCTCGATGCCACATCAATTCCAGAAGGCGATGTTCAGCATGAATTATAGATGGCGGAGCTCTACTCCACCGAATCTAGTGGCCTCGAAGGTCCGCAGCACATCAGGATGTTTGTGGTTTATACCGCAGCTATGTGCCTTGGAAATATGGAAGTCGGATCGTTATTTTTTATGGCTATGACGAGATGTCCACAAAGAACATGACGCAACAGAGGAGAGCCGCAAGAAGAGCTGGCGCAACTATAACCTTCTAAGAGGGCACGAAAGTTACCCTAAAGGGTCCTTAAGAAGAATGACTTCCTCGCTACTTCCAAGAACAAACAAAGGTTCAGAAACGTTAAGAAATATGCTGACGGTTTCTGCAGAAGAGAAACTGTCAATTACACTAAACCAAAGGTGACGCTGATGATCTTATAGTGACGACAGCCGTAGAATCTGCTCGGCAAAGGATCACAGTACTTGTCGGAGACTACACTGACTTACTTGTCATTGGTGGGATGGATGTGTCCTCTATTTCAAACCAAAACCACTTAAAGTTTAGAAGACGCGTCTTGAAAATGAAGACTGTTAAAGAGCAGCATGTTATTTGTTCACGCCATATTGCCTGTGGAATTTGACATGACCTCCCGTCTTTACGGAACTGGCAAAGCTGCAGCGTTGAAGAAATAGGCCAACACTCTACACTTCAGAGAGCAAGCTAAAAAGTTCGACTTGCATACTCAGTTCCACCTTGGATGACATACATTGTGGCAGCAGGAGAGAATGCACTGATCAGTATCCCTCTACTGTTGAAAGCCTAGAAAAAACCTTGAAAGCTTACGATACCAAGGATACTGCGAGAAACTAGCGACCTAGAGTATACAGATACTGCCCCAGAACCTGCCTCCGACAACGGCAGCAGCTCGGTATCATAGCCTAAGGGTGTACCTTCAAGTGAAAAATTGAAAAGGTGAAGATGAAGGCATGTCAGTGGAAGAGTGGGATAAAAGTGAGCGGTGATCAAGTACTCCCTGTGATGACTGACTTACTGGTTGTCTTATCTTATCTTATCTTATCTTCTACTTTTGGTCAGTTTCAATTAATCATCGGATTGTGCCAGCGCAAGATGTCCCTGCCGCCCTGCCGCAAGCATAGCCTGGAGTGTTCCCCCGCGTGTGGTCAATGCAGAGGTACCGCATACACAAATTCTACCCATCAGTTTGACTACGATACAGTGACGATGGATAGGGACGTAGATACAATATGGGCGCATGAAAAGCCAAAATAAATCTTCAATGTTTGAGAAAAGTGTGAAATTTCATTGGAATACGTCCACACACACATGAAACTGTCGCACTATTCAGGTATTCTTTGGTGTAGACATACAAGACGTCAAAAGTAATAGGATCTACTGTGCTTATACGCGCGTTTGGTGACGTTTTACAAAGAATGAAAGTTTACAGACACATTTCAAATAGATTTATTTGACTTTGGATGACTTCTGGCAATAAAAAAGCACAATAAGAACAATTTCCGGTTTGAGCCTCGTTTTCACGTTGGGCCAGAGCACGAGTTAGCATTCGTTTAAATTTGGAGATGTTCCCGTGCTTGGATTCTTTGGGACTTTTAGTATGTTGATCTACGCACTAATTCTAACTGACCGGCGAAGAGAGAGCTTCTGTTGCAATTAGTTGCAGGTCCAGTCACAAAATGACTGGACTGTTAGCCTTGAACGATAGATGAAGTATAAAAGTACAGGTTACGCGGCGTGTTTGCTTGTACCCTTTAAGGTCTTTGATGTTTCTCGTTTCCATTCCCCCCAAGCTATCCGCCATTGTGAAAGGTGTGTAAGAATCAACTGAACATGTTTTCATGCTTTTACAGCGCTTCTTTGGAAAAAGTAAGGCGTGGCTTTAGTACTTTTTCAGATCCGTGCCCGGCTGACGAACAAGTAGGCACAGTTCCCAAAATAAGCTAAATGCCTGGGACGCTGGTTTTGGCGACTTAACCAGATCTGAGGTAGAATCAACACCAATATATTAACAGTATCCTATCTATGGTGGTGACAAGTGATTCGAAATTGTGTTGGTTTGTGTGGCATATTTCTCGACACGGTAACAACTACCAACATCCGTGACATTTCATTATGATGGTCTGAGAGTCGGGTCAGCTATGCTAGCGATGTACGGTTGGATTATGTTCCATGGCTGATTTTTTGGTCTATTCTCTCTCCACAAACGTGTGAGCCGTCCACAGTATGGGAAATCCCTAGTGTAGGAGTAACTGGCCGAAACCTTTTCTTAGCATCCGTAAGAATGAAGGAAGGGATAATATGCATTCCGTAAACCAAAAAAGCACGCAGTTAAGAAACACTGTGTAAACGAAGACTCGTTTGCTTGGGATTTTTGATGCAATCTTCGTTTGTCATCGTAGTTGAGCCCACAACATCCTGAGTCATTCTGGGTTTATTACTTTCCACATGCCATTCCGCAAACTTTTTCCTCATTTTACCCTCACTGGAGCGTTACTTGTTTGTCCTTTGGAGTCTTTCATCATAGCATATGGCAAGTGACTACTGGTTTGGTACTGGCTCAGGATAACATGCACATTAAGTGTTTATTTTCAGGTCAGCTCTATATACATGATCACCTTTTACTCGAGACCGAATAATACAGAAGTGTTTGAAAGAAGAATTCGAAGCCATTTCTATGTAGCAAGTCGATTCGACAATCGTTGTATGTGGTCCATGTGACAAGCACGGCTAATACGCAGCTTTAAGTTGACACTGAACAGGTCTCATATTGCAAGATTCGAGTCTCAATTTCCTGGCACAAATCCCCTTGCCCCCAAAATTGTACAATGAAGAAATCATGTTCAACATGTGAAAGAATGACTAAGTATCAGTGCGTCAAATGTAAAATTCTGTTTGTGCCTTGTGTGCACGGCAAACGCCGAAATTCGAAACAGTGAAGGATGACAGCTACACTGCATTTCGGTGGTTTTTGAAGAAATGTTAATGTTCCTGTTCAACTTACTCAAAACTTAGAGAATTGAATAGTAAGTCACTGAAGTCAAATAAGTCACCGAATTCAAAAATTAAATACCAACAAAATAACGTACAAATAGAAAACCATGAAGAAATGTTTGTGGAGCGAAATCACTTAACATCAACGCCTGGTTCGTTCTCGAAAATGCCATTTACCGGTCATTCATCCCAAAGTAAAAACGCCAGCTCCAGTTTGAAGTGGTTACCTACGTGACGCCAGAATGTCACGAAAACCTAACTGAAAAAAATCTGCATGAAAAATACCGAATTAAAAATGAAAATGAAAAACAAAGCAAAATAAAATCAGTAAAAATTTGGAAATAAAACAGCAAAAAGAAGCCATCTAACAGCCCTGTGAGCCTCTCGCTCTTTCTCCAGCTGAGCTGAGCCCTCGCATTCCGATAATCTCTGCAGCTCAAAAACAAGAGAAACTTTCAGCCTGTACTATGTTGATTGGCTTCTTGACTAAGTATCAGTAACGGGTCTAGTAGCCGGATGGAATTAAAAAAAAAAACAACGGAAACAGAGATCTTTTTCTTTATGACAATACATCGTATCTGTAAGCCTTGAATTCTGAAACTGATGGGACTGATAAACCACATGTGGTGCATGGGTGCCCTTGTTCAATCTTTGATTACCCCTGGTATAAATTTATGTCTTTACTGACAAAAAAAACCACAATGTGCACCTCCGTGGTGACAGAGGGCTGAGGAGCTACTGAGCTGAGCTCACTTTCCATGGCTGGAAACTGTGCTAGCTTTGATTCCAGGGGGGGGGTAGCTTCTAATTAAATTATGGTGGTGGGTCGGTAGAGAAGTGAAACACTATGATTTGTATTTATCAGCTGAGTTGATAAGGTAACTTGACCACCGTAAAGAAATTCAAAAGCTGACATTTCCAGCTTTAGCCCTTCGGTTACGAAGGCTGACCCTCGAAGCGTCAGCTTTTGAATTTCTTTACCGTGGTCAATCTATCATATCAAATTAATAGATAAATCCACATTTTTGTGTCAGCTAGAGGCGAAACAAATCCATGAATGCTCATAATATATTTTTTATATACTGAGGTTTCCTGATTGAGTGAAGGCCTTTATGCTCTCTCTCTTTATTTTAGGGCAATCTCTTGTGAACAGAGAAAACGTTCCCTCAGTGACTCCACGTCTTTAAAATCTCCGAGCGTCCTTACCGTTGAACAACTGAGGAAAACCAAGAGCTATACAACTTTCCCTCATATCGACACACGGTTGCACGACAAATGCGCCACTCTTTCACCTACTGTTCATCGGACTTCCTCCTTTAGACTAATGCCTCACTTATCAGAAGATTCGTTTCCGGATCCAAACTACTCTACTATGTCCGTGTTGTCACTCTCTGGACAATTTGAAATTAACCCTGCCGACGTAGCTTTTGAACTCAGTAGCGACTCTGAGGATTCCTGTATAGAACAGAGAAATTTTGAAGAAAAGGTGCTTCATTCGTGGCGCAGACCATCATCCCGACCCAGGTCCTTTTCGGAACCTGTTTCAGTGGAAACAGCAAGCCGTGCCAGAACTTGGAGCCTCCCAAACAAGGAAGAAAACAACTCACCATATAATGAGACAATACACAAGGTTAAGTTCTCTCCCTCGCGGCTTCAATTTCCCGTGCAGATCTTGGATAAACTGAAAGAAGAAAACAGTTTGTTCTCTCAAGGACAAAGTAAAGCTTCAATTAAATTCTGTTCCTCCTCTGTGATGTCAGTGGTGGATAGTTACGAGTGCGGTTTCCAAGATGAGATCCTTGATCCTCAAGCGGTCTCTGTTGGCGAGGAGGTGACTGGCCATTGGATAAACCGTAGACGAAGACAGTCAATCACTAAACCACCATCATTTTCTTTTGTTGCGGAGATCCATGGAGGAAACGCGGAAGACTTAGAGGTAAAGGTAGTTTTTCATATTTTCTAATCAGAAAAGCTCGATCGGGAAACGAGGCGAAACTCGCACGTTCCCGGAACGTGCGAGTTTCGCAGGTACGCGGATTGCCCCTTGCTTATCATCCCTTTTGAAACTCTTTCACACATCGTTCTCAGTAATACTTAAATATTAATTGCTAACTAATACTTGCAATAATTGCAAGAGAATGTTGCCAAATGATGAAAAAGGCTGACTTTCAGCTGAAGAGGAGTCCTTTAGCCCTTTCTCGGTCATTTCAGGCCATGTGGTTGAAATAATTGTTGCAAGAGAATGTTGCCCAAACGATGAGACTGAGTTTCACCTTGGCCTTTTCACTGTCGTTCCAGGCTATTGTATTTTTCTACCTGGATGTTTGAAAACGATGCTTTCCGGTGGAGGCGTCTGTACGAATGCGCCACGATAAGTTTTTTTCTCAGCAATATAAGAGTTATGAGCGTGGCCAGTCTTTGTTTCTTATCCGCAGTATTATAGCGTCACTGATTTGGGGCGTTTTACCAGATAGGTAAGGATAGTTAATGGAGAGGTGATGACGTCATAGGTGACGATATCACTAAAGGTACGCTACTAATAAATAATTAGTATTATTAAAAACTGGACTAGGTATATTGGATTTCTAGCATTTTGATTGGCTCAACGGAGCTAGGCTAACAGCTCATATACCTGCTGCGACCAAATGTGGTCAATGAACACTCAACAACAAAATGAACAAAGTGAGCTGAAAGTTTTTTCCTCGCGAGCAACCCGGCGAGAAAAATGGACGAGAAAAATCACTTGCCAGCAAATTTAAATTCAGCAGAAATTGCAACAACGTCACCAACAAGCATCACCAACAGCGTCGTCTAACACAAGTCAAAATTGTTTAAAGAAACTGTGCAGAAATAGAAATTTAAGCATAAAGCGTTGTGTTTACAATTAATTTCTTTCATCGATCGTCACATCGATCATTGAAATTGAAGAAATGGTAGGTATTATCAGAAAGGATTTCCACTTCAAAATATCAAGACAAGACATAAAATAAAACACAATGAAATGGGGCTGGAGCATTTAATAAAAACTATCACACATTCATGGCGAGTCGGTGCG
>Ga0126336_10001868_pt1 | contig 11529 bp, 6 predicted proteins | sample SidCmetagenome_FD_92530 | JGI IMG/M metagenome (GOLD analysis project Ga0126336, IMG submission 92530) | Coral microbial communities from El Islote,Puerto Morelos, Mexico - Siderastrea C C metagenome | ecosystem: Host-associated > Invertebrates > Cnidaria > Coral | place: El Islote,Puerto... | reverse complement strand
CATCAAACGGCAAATCCATGCATCAACTTGATAATTAGTGGCTAAAGGACGAAACATATACTGAAAACATACATTCCCATACATGAATTCATACAACTTTTAATACAGCGGCGATTTTTTTCTGCTGTGTGTGCATCTCCAAGCTCAACTTACTTTCTTAGTAACTTTCTTCTTGAAAATTTTCCAGTTCAAATTTCAAGGGAGGGTGTGCTTCCAGATTTTTAAGGATAGCGGAACTTCACAATGGACAAAATGATGAATTTTGAAAAGTATTAAACCTATTGACCGCCAAAGTAACCACAGTTGGCCCAAGCGAAAAATAAGAGTTTGTATGGAAAATCGAACTGAGAATTTCAATCGATAAATAAATAAGCTTTAAAAGGTAAAGCTGCTTAATAAAGAAGATAAAATGTTACCTGGTGTTGTATTTTGTCCTCCTGTGAAGGTTTAGCGGCTTTGAAGAGGTTTTAGATCTTCTTCCTTAACAGTGTATATATCTTATACACTGTTAGGGTAGAAGATCTAAAACTTCTTCAAAGCCGCTAAACCTCTACAGAAGGACAAACTACAACACCAGGTAACATTTTATCTTCTTTATTAAGCAGCGTTACCTTTTAAGCTTATTTATTTATCGATGGAAATTCTCAGATCGATTTTCCATACAAACTCTTATATTACGCTTGGGCTACCTGTGGCTCGAGTTTACGACGTACCACGTCGCTTTCTTTTTAGAAACTTACAACTTTTGTAACAGAGTCTCATGTAGGAGAAAAGAAGAACATTGGCATCAAGAGAACAGAATGATTCCAAGATCGCACAACCGTTAAGCTGTAAATGTTGCATGCTGTTGATACGTACTACGTCACAGTGTGATCCGAAATATCATGCTACCCAAGGTACATATTGTATGTACTTTTATTCGGGCTGAAAAATATTAGCAACCTCTTTTACAATTTTATCTGCAGCGTTCGTGCAGTGTTAAGCCGTGATAGCCAATAAAAGCTGTAGTTTGCGATGTTACCTGTTTTCTCATTGCAGCCGGCTTTTAAGCAGTGATATGCAGCGCTGCTTTGACGATGCTTCAGCGTCACAAAAATTTTGCAGCGCTCCTGCGATGCGTAATCTTTGGTTCTGACTGCTTGAAAGACTCACAAACAATGCTTGATCAATGTGTAAGCGCAGTGCAACCAAAAAAGTGAATTAACTAATGCAGCGCTGCAGCAGCACTGAGTCGTTGGTGACATACGAATACCGGATGCACATTTCAACAGGTAAGGGTGCTTAAGTCACGATAGACGATCAAATGTTGCCCATAAAAACCGTTATCACAAAACCATTTGATAAATAGAATCGATTAAAACTCATCTCTCAGTTTTATCGTTTAATTTCGATTTGATAGATGGATGTGTATCATCACACTGTGAATATTAGGTGATTTATCGCATAGATCTTGCTTTCCAAATGAAGTGAAACCGCAGGAGTAAAACCAGAGTAATTAAAATGATTGAGATATTTTTAAGGGCGGCAAAGGGTTTTCCGTGTAAAAAGTTAGCTGTTTGATTCGTGACCCGACAACCGCAGCGTAACGTGTGATTTTCATACGGTTATTTTACTAGCGCTTGACTCCTGATATACCTATCACATTTTCATGTGTTAGGGAAAAATTTTTTTTTTGACTCATGAAAATTAAAAAGGCTAACATTCGATGTAAATATGGACTATCAGTAAAATAAGATTTAATAAACCGTGACACGATTTTCTGGTTCTCTGAGCTTCGATCTTCGTGGTGGGTATAGCAATCATTACACCACCCAAGGGAAAGCATGATTTTCCTAAAAAGTATAATTTTGCTGTGTGATCGCTTCCGTCAATTCTACTTTTCAAGAAACCTGGATCTAGAAAGTGCATAACTTTATAAAAATCACGTCCTGAATATACCTTTTTTATCGATTTTACTTGCGTTTATATAAAATAAGGGCCATTTTTTTTAAGAAATGGTGGAGCATTTTGGGGATTTGTCTCAGATATTGTCTCAGACAATTTTCTCAAGTCATGATTCGACTAATCGCGAAGAGTCAAAACCAGAATTTTTTCGATTTTTTTTCAGCTTTTCACCTTTTTTCTTTCAAATAAAAAAGGCAACATTTTACAAATGGCGCGAAACTGAAACTGGAATGGAATTATTGTTAATTATTGTGTTTATACCTTTCCAAGTGACAAGAGCGACTTCATCGAGATAAACACGAGTGTTTCCCTGGGAAAATGTGTTCAGAAGTGTAACAACCATTTTAAGAGAAATTTGATTCTCAAACTCATTTTAATGAGTAATAATTAGTAGTAATAATAATAATTCATTTATTCTAACTACCAATCACCAGATGAATACCACATCTCGTATTTGCGTTTGGATACCCAGTAAAAAACGGTATAGTCCAGTCAATCTATGACTTTTTGATGGCCAACATCAAACAAATTGCAACAGAATTTTTTTCATCGCCATTCAATTGAGGGTGACCCAATTAGCAAAACACTAAAAATCCCCCAAAATCCATTCGGTGGAACATGCGAAAACTATTATTATTATTATTATTATTATTATTACAAGTGGCAACAGAAAACAATATTATAATAATTAGTTAATTATTAGTAATACATCTCTCATTAAATTAAAACCTGTTTTATAAATTTTAAATAAGCCCCCGTTTTGGGTCGCGTGAACTTAATTAACTCTAGCAAGGAAAGGAGGGAGGACTGGTACTGGTTTCTTCCTCTGACATGCGCTCTACGCTGTTCATTCGCCATGTGCTTGTACAGATCGTAGCTTCGCTGCCCTCCCCTCCCCCCTTATTAGTTTGTTGTTGTCACTTTTTGTTTTTTATTTTCCATATATTCCTGTTTTTTGTGCATTTATCTTCACCGTCTTGATTGGGCAAATGTTATTAAATGGAAGGGTTCACTTCGGAGCCCTTCCCTGTTTACCCCAGACTTGACTGTTGTAGTTTAATTTCACTTACATTCGTGAGTTATCATTCATCTGTTTAACTATCAAACAGTCGAACAATCAACCACTCAGCCACTCGGTTGATGAATCACTCAATCAGCCAATTAAAAATAAAAATCAACTGACTACGCAACTGAATCAGAACGACTGAAAACCCGGGAAAAAACGTGGCGATTATAGGAAATTCTATTGTTTGGGCTCATCCTTGAGCATAGGAAAGGGGTACAATTTTGCTCTAGGTATATGAAAGGGGTACCATTTTGGTAAAAATTAGTATATCAAAGGATAAGGGGTTTGAACCTACGGGCGGACCCTCCCCGTATAAAACTTTATTGAGTAGCCCCCCCCCACCCCTCAGGAAGGTAGTTCTGTCGCACGAGTGAAAAGGACGCCAATGCAAATATTAGTATTGCCATCAGTGGTTTGCGAAGAAACTTGGCATTTTTGCCGGCATTGGTCAAACAACCAACTATGTGCTTAAGTCACGAGCTTTTGCTAACAAAAGCAAACAAATTTTGCTTGTCAGCAAAGTGTTGATGATCTTTTGTTTATTATGCTCAACTGAGAAGTCAAATCAACAACTCGGGATTCGTGTTTCATCATGGTTGGTATCCAAACACCTCGAAACAATAAAGGCACTCGGCCTGCAGCCTCGTGCTTTCATCAGTTCAGTTCTGGGTGTTTGGATACCCTGATGAAACACTCTCCCTCGATGTTGATATACCGTGTAACACTAAATTTTTGCGGGAGTTTAATTTTGCGGATTGGCAATTTTTGGTGTTTTGCGGGAACTAATTTTTACGAATGGGAGAAACTGGTTTTTCTTGCTGGGAATTAATTTTTGCGATTTCAAGGAGTCGCCTTCTATTTGGAATTCTAACGTTGTCGTTTTTTGAGTAAAAACAATCGAATACCGGTGAACAACATGCGCTTAATCAATGTAGTAGCTTCAGACGATCCTTTTCTTTAAAGATTTTAACTGTCAGGTACATGTACCAACCCAGGAGCTCCTGACCAACAGCAGTTTAATCGTATTATTCGGCTGAATGTTTTGGTTCTAATTTTGTTTTGTTTCTGAACGAAAGAGACGGTTAAGTAAATGGGCACCAATATGATTTTATATTACGTGTAAAAGGCGATGTTTGTATATAATTTCGACTGTGGAGTAAATTTTTGCGGAGAAAATTTTTTCTGGAGATTCTTTTCGCTGGAACTTTTTTTGCGGATCGTGAAAAAATCCGCGAAAATCGCAAAAATTAGAACCCGCAAAAATTTAGTGCCACACGATATTACTTAAAATATTATCTTCTGTTTTCTTAGATTATTTCAGAACTTTTTAAAGGTATGATCTTTGTAAGGTACAGATTGATCTGTTCGGCGTTTTTAGCTGAAAATTTAGGCATAAAATTTTAGGAACCAGAATCCTGTCCGCCGAATTTCCGAGCTGCTGATGGGTCAACGAAAATGCTAGTTGACCAACTCCAATTAAATCCGAATATCTCAGGCGATTTTAGGCCTTCCGAACAGATATTCCCCGAAACGAACCGTGGGCTACCCCTGAGGTTTCCATTTCCGTTTTTAGCGGCTAAAAACGCCGAACAGATCAACCTGTATTACCTTACACAAATATGCCTTTAAAAAGCTCTGAAACAATCTAAGAAAGCAGAAAATGACATTCAAGTACTAAAATTTTCTCGTTGGGTGCCCCAGTAGTTCCGGGCCGCAAGCCTTTTTAAATTAATTCGTTTAGTGAAGAGTAAACCCAAAAACATGCACAAATAACTTTAAAACGGCTCAAATCACCTCTGTAAGCCAAGAAACAGGAACGGAAACAACACAGAAATGAGGAGAATCATTTTTATTCTGAATTATTTGATATTTCTGGCATATGAAGCGGATATGTTACATTCCCGTACAAAGTCTTATATTTTGACGAAGGTGCAATAATATATGCATGCACGTGGAATAGTCTCAGTAATATATGCAAAACACATCGCATACTTGGGCTGCCTGTGGTCTGTCCTGTTCAAGTTATCAGGTTACAGTGGAACCCCGATTTTTCGAACCTCCTTAGGAAACGGAAATTGGTTCGAAAAATCGGGAGTTCGAAAAATCGAAGATGGCACGAAATCACGCTTGATTTACGAGGTAATGTTTTATATAACAATCGGGAAAGCAACCAGAAATACCATGGCACTCTTCTAAAGTTTTAAGCTTTCATTTGAATGGTCACACTTTAGGATTTCACTCAAGACTCAAAAGTTAGAACCACCACCAAGATCTACCCACTGTTTTTGCCCGACGTAGACAATCGATGTAATCGATAATATTCGATAATAATCGATAAAATTAGTTAACTGTACCGGAAATCTAAAATTCGATAAACGGATTTGTTGTAAGTAATCGATATTTATCGATTTTTCAATTACTTTTATCGATTATCGATTTTGTGTCAAAAATATGTGAACTTTGATAATAACGACAACTTCTGTCGGGAGCCCATAACCCAGTTTTGAAAAGGCTCATGGGTTCGTCAAACGGGCTGTCCAATGGATTGCTAAGGGAGTGCAGGAGAATGCAAGGGGAATACAATAACAAGGCAATAACGCCATGCATGAAGGCAACTCAAATTGTGACGTCTGCCTTTTCACGACGTAGAGTGTGATGTAGTTATAGGACAAACCAATCAGCGTAGGGGAACGCAAAGGGAGTACAAGGGGAATACAGTAACGGGGTATTTTTCCAATGAGATATTACTACTTATGACTATTCGATATCAATGTTTCATTTATCTCCAGTTAGATATATGAAACGATTCATAGACCATTTGTATCTTTTATTTGTTACTAGCTTGTTCACCGAAACGTACGTTTAAAGAACTGATATCGAAACTTTTACATGGACCTGGAGTGCCGAGACTGAAATATTTGCAATTAGAGGCCAGTACTCAAATCCGAAGATTGACAGTGATTTCATTTAACTTTGGAGGAGAAAATCTTAAAACGCCTTTTGGTCTGTATGGTGACAGCAGCCGAGGAAGCCTGGCAGTCTAAAATTCTCGAAGAATTTCGACGGGAAGCTTCAACCCTCTTGAACCGTTTACGATATTTGTTTGAAATAGCCAAGAGATTCGAAAAAAAAGTATTTTGTTTTGTAGTTGAAATTACATGTCATAAATACACAACTGACTGAAACAGTTTGAATTCCGTGCTGTCTAAGAGCTAAGCAAATGAATTTGACAAAATTTCTCGGAACTTTCAAGTTTCTTTTAACCACTTAAAATGTGCATGTCAGCTGTAAGTAATTAAATATCGTTGTTCCTCTCAAGTAAGTTTATTGTTTAAAGTTGTCACGAACATATACTAATTTTTTTCAAGTTTTTTTGCAGAATGAGAAATAATAAACTTAACACAAGTCGTTTTTAAAATTCCAAGAATAAGAGAACTTTTTGTTTATAATTTTTACCGGATGTATTTTGGGGTCTGTCCATTTCATGAGTTCGAGTTCGAATTCCGCGTTAAAATATCGAGTTACTACTTTTAGGTCAGCGGTAATGCTTTGGTCGTGCTTTGGTATTCAATCTACACTGGCGGAAAACCGCGGAAAAAAGTATCTTCAACTGGAAGTGGAAGTAAATTTACATAACGGCCAATATTTGTAAGCGGTTCTTTTAATTAGGTCAGCGAGATCGGAGAAAAAGAACGAGAATCTTCCATGTGTTCCTCGGTAAGTTGTTTCTGAATAATAAACAAATTTCCTCTGATGCTTCCAGCGGCTATTGCTCTGGGTTTCACTGCTTTATTTTTGTCTTTTGTTACCTAGGACTTACGCGGATGTTATTGTAGTAAAAATTAAACCGCAGATAGTGGTGTTAAGCGATTCAGATGACAATCCTGACGGACGTGAAGCACCACGTCGCACAGTACAGCAAGACATGTTCAGAGTACACAGTACAGCAAATGATAATCTTGCTCACAGACTATGCCACAGTTGGATTTTTAATTTCCTCGTGTATGGATTCCGCTGTAATGAATTGCAAAGGATAGATAAGCAACTTGGGAGTGACCGACATTTTCTTTTCTTTTCACTGTCAATTTGTGTTTACAAGGGCAAACTGTTATTTCACTTTTAAAATATTTATACTTTTCACAGCGAATATTTATAATTTGTATTGTACTCATGATTTATTCATGATCCGCGACACTTGTATCCTTTCTCTCTTTCCCTTCCTTTAGAACATCCAATCTAAGCTCTGCTGTTCGATGTCTCTCGCTTGTTTTGCCGCGACAGTAAGCTTGCTCAAATTTGAGCGAAACATGACCGAAATAAAATCTGACTTGATGCCTACACTGTACGTCGTCTATTGTCATACGTCCTCGGGACATTTTAATCGAAAATGAAACTTAAAAACCACCGAAAGTTAAAATTATTCTCAATAATATTAATGATAATAATAATAAGTTAGAAATTTAAAAAAAAGAAATCGGAATTTTGACTCTAGCTAACTCAAAATTTTGACTCGAACTCGAAATTCTAACTCGAACTCATATGTTTAATACACTCTGTATCTTGACCTCTTCAGACCTGCTATATGGCCGTGTTTGGGTCCTCACGCAACCTTCCTCCACGCGCAGAAGTACGCAATTTACGTTTCAAGAGTTTTTGAAAAATCGGAAAGACTGACTCGAAATATTGACATGAAATCCTGACCCGAAATCCTGACTTGAAATTCTAACTTAAAATCCTGACTTGAGATCCTGACTCCAAATCCTGATTTGAAACCCTGACTCGAAATCCTCACTCGAGATCCTACTGAACTCGAAATCCTGATTCAAAGGATAGGTATCCTGAGTGCAAGGGTAACCCTTCGTCCCCAAATTTTTGGATTTATCAACCCACAATTCCTTGATTCGCTCTGACGAAAGGCTAACGCTAGAAACGTCGGCTTTCAATCTCTTAACGGTGGCCAATTTACCTTATCAACTCAGTTGATAAATCCCAAATTTTTTTGTTTCATGTCCCCACCGACGCGGCACCACAGTATCTTTAGAAACTAACCCCCTTGTTTAACCCTTTTACCAGTCTAGGTCTAGGGTTTCAAACAGGCCCTCACAGAAGCTTTACCTGGCCGCATTTTGGCGTCCAGCTTGGTAATAAACCCGCAAGCGTTTTCGGGCTTAGAGAGCTTTTTTGGTCGGGTTCCTGATTGGTTCCGCGATTGTATTGTGTTCTTTCTTTTGCGACTGACTACGACTGAGATCATGAGATAATTTGGAAACCAATTTCTGCGATGGTGCGGTGGAGACTCATCCAAGTGAGAAGACCAGGAGATTGACAGAGGAAGCAGCCAGAGTAGGTCTTACTCAACGCTAGGAACAGGCTGCAGAAGGGCACGGGGTGCATTCCAGAGATTGAGGAAGAAGTGGGCAACCAGAGGAATAGGGAGGAGAACCAAGATACACTTGTTCAAGACGGAGTTCGACTATTCCTACCAAATGGTTGCGAAACCTGGAAGATCACAAAGGCAGATGAAAGAAAACTAAACAGATTCTAATGCCAATGCCAATGCCTGAAAGGATACGTAGGATCAGATGGCAGTAGCGAATGATAAACAAGAGAGTGAGTGAAATAGCAGAGATCAACAACATTAGCTGTGAGGTACGACGTAGGAGGTGGAACTGGCTAGGACACGTACACGGGAGAGAGGGAGAGAATAACTGGATGACAGCACTGGGGTGGACACCAGAGAGTCCAAGGGCGAGAGGAAGGCCAAACAGCAGAGCAGGACAGGGAGGGCTGGGTTAAAAATGTGACGGCCTTATGCGCCTCCTGGCGTGAAGAGATGAGATGATGATGAGCATTATATGTGAGAGACAAGGTGCACGCTAATAAGGTGCGAGCAAATAAATCAGTAATTAAATGATTTTTTTCTTTTAGTCAAAATCACATTTTTTGGTGAGTTCGATATAGTTTGGCCATCGAACCTAATGAAACGCTCGATTTCGTTCGATTTGCGTTGCGTTGTTGTTTTTTTTTTGGGGGGGGGGCAGGGGGGAGTTCGATTTCGTTCGATGACCGAACGTTCGATTTGATACCCCAGGCCCCCTCCATGTTTTGTGATCAGTCGTGATCCTTTGCCATGATATACTTGAATGGAGTGCTGTTAAAATCGTTTGCGATGGAGTGAGCGAACTGTTTGTGCGATCTTGCTTTCGTCTGTGATCGCAAAACCGCAACTGGAAAAATATGTGATACCAGGCCAGGAACATACACCACCTGATCTTATTGTGGGCGAACAAAAGTGAGCACGCAGACATATTCTTGATAGAGATCAGCGGCACGTGTTTATAAGAGAGAAACAGCTCAAAAATCACATTTGTTTAGACTTCCAACTGGCATGAATGCAATGAAACGCACAAGTACGTCATTCACCAACACAATCACCGACACTCGGCATTTATCGATGTTTGATCTTGATATTATGGCGTCATAACCAAATTACAAATTGTGACGTCTCATTCACGGTGGAGTCCTGAGACGCTTTCCCTTTAGCCAGAAATTTTCGGTTTGAATTTCCGGGAACTTTCTGTGTCAAGTGGAAAGAATTTTCCATCCGATTTTTCATTGGTAAATCAAAATGGATGTTGGACTGCCACTACTTTCCGACATTGTGCACAGTTTTGACGAGGAAATCTAAACTCTGTCGAGTAGCGCAAATGATTTTTGGCTTTGTTTCCATAGCAGCTACTTGTTGCTGTTTTGCCCGAAGAAACTATCAAATACAGCGAAAAAATATTTTTGAGTGCACGGTTATGATGGAGCCAAGTTTGCAGCGCGAGTGGCAGAAAGGCAAATTTTGTGCTCTCACTCCGAAAATCTCCAGTGGATCTGCGCGAACCACTTGCATTTCAACCAGTTGATCCGAAAAAAGTTGGCTAAATAGAAAGCGCCCCAGGCTGAACAAACAAAGTTTTAAAAATGCATTTTTTGCTCCGCTTGATATAAACAGAAATTTCTGAGAACACAGTGGCGAAATAATGCAACTTCTTCTTCCAAGTGGTCACCTGAGCAAATCACCGATATTCGCGCAACATTTTTAGGCAATCCCAAATATCGTTGATACCGAGTAACTGGTATCGATGTCGGGCCACCCTCAGATTCATCAAGAGGCTGCTTGTCGCATTTTGCTGCATTTTGCCGGAGCGAGGAAACGACGTGATGTTTTATTGGAAGTTGTTCCTGTGTTTTCCCTAAATTCATCAAACAATGCCAAGTAACTTGGCAATGCCAAATAAGTTTAATGAGGAAACTTGAACTTATCGTGGATGTGATGTAAACGGTAGAACACCGCAAAAACTGGAATGTAAAAAGACGTTTCGTCTTACCCAAGCACCAAAAAAAAAGATGATTTTAGTTTTTACGGAGAGCCAATCGAGCAGCGAGCAATATAACTTAATGTTTTTCGAGATCACTGATTTTTTTTTATCGCTTTATGTTATAGTAAATTTAATTTTTTTTTTGTATTTAGCTTACCTGTACTTGACTGAAAAAAAAAGCTAACCATCGGCGTTTAGGGTGCAAAAAAAAAAATCAATGCCGTATCTTCGGTAGATTCTCCATAAAATATCTGTGCAGACTGCATTTCATAACCGTTGGAAGTGACAAAAATTCGTTATGACAATGTGCTGAAATCTGCCTGCAGGGACCGCGCGAGGGGTGGGCTGAGGGGGCCTTAGCCCTCCACTGAAAAAAGGTTGGAGAATTCATTAGTTTCAGGGATGAACAGTGCATAGCTTTACCAGTTAGATCTAATACGTGAACCAAACAGGAATGGAATACTCCATTAGTTCAAATCGCCTTGCTCTCGTTTGGTTTGATTAGTTGACACTTACTTGCGCTCTAGGAGACTATCGAAGAGTTTGAACCTGCTCAAAGTTTGATTACAATCAAAGAAGTCAAAACTCTCGCTCTCGTGAACTCTCGTTGACTCTCTTCTGCTGTTAAAGAGTTTAAGCTTTTGTAAACTTTCGTTTTCGTCTGGCCCGGGGATAGGGGCATCACTGACTGTAGTCTGTCTTCAGATAAGATTATAGGCAATAGTGTGCTTTGACATTCACCGAAAATCAACGCTTAAACGTGTAAACTTTGCGATCAGGACAGTAGCCGAAAAATCTCTTTCGCTCTAACCAGCAATGCAAATAAAAATAAGTTGTTCAGCAGTCAGGATAGACTACTTGCAGTCCGTCTTTTCTCCTTAAGTTCGTCGAGTATTTAATCCCAAGCAAGTGCGTTCGCAAAAAGTGGCGGTCAAACGAGAAGGGACTAGGGCTAGACGAGAAAAGACGTCTCTTCGCCCCGTCTCTTCAACAAAGGAGACTAATCTGGCGCATGCGCACAATTCTAATTGAAATTCCTTGAATTTCATTCGAAACGCGGGAAAGCAGGAGATGGCGGCGGTCGCGTTGACAGCTTTGTATTTCATTGAATGTTTATTGTGTGTTCTGGGGCAAACGACGCAGTAAGAATGT
>Ga0126336_10001867_pt1 | contig 11529 bp, 8 predicted proteins | sample SidCmetagenome_FD_92530 | JGI IMG/M metagenome (GOLD analysis project Ga0126336, IMG submission 92530) | Coral microbial communities from El Islote,Puerto Morelos, Mexico - Siderastrea C C metagenome | ecosystem: Host-associated > Invertebrates > Cnidaria > Coral | place: El Islote,Puerto... | reverse complement strand
ATATCACGAAGCGCCAAGAAACTGGGAAAATGTCTTTGTTATAACGGGGGTTCGTTATATCGGGGTGCTTTAACATACATTTTGCTGTTACTGGGTTGAAGTATGTCGTACGTTATGCCAGGGTCTTTTAACAGTGTTTTCAGATATAAATTTGACTGGGAAAGCTGTGCTTCCTTTGACTGCCGTAAGCACATAAACGCTTACCTTCCTGACTTAGTAGCCGAGTTGATGGCTTTATCAGCAAGACTGAAACCCTCCGCAGATCCTAATGAGACAAACGGTGAAGCAAGGATTAATGCTACAATGCTACAAATTACGAGTGGTACAGTTTTAAAGAGGGGTAACGTCCACACGATGGGGGAGTAGCAAAACTCCTCGGGGAAGTATTAGCACTTCCCCTGGATGGGATGCTTGTCCATTGCAGGGTTACCCCCAGCAGTATGTCGCCGGTACCCATTTATACACCTGGGTGGAGAGAGACATTATGTGGGGTAAAGTTTCTATTCTCAGGAAACAACACTGTGGCAGGGACTGGGCCTAGAAACATCGACCATCAGATCTGAAGTCCAACGAGCTTGCCGCGCACAGTCGTAAAGAGCTGAATTGAAAAGATCATGGACAACGTTCCATACAGCAAATTCTTACCAATAGCAATGGATGTACACTGCTTGTTTTGTTCAGCTGCCAGATCATCCACCCATCCACTTGCATCGTAACCAGTCACTGAGCACATCAGCACTGGTGTGGAGGCCTTGACCTGTTGAATATTAAAATGAACTGGTGAGAATGACCATTTAAATGAAACACAAAACTATGGATTTATCAACAGAGTTGATAAGGTAAATTGGCCACCGAAGAGAACCAACTCAGTTGACAAATCCAAAGTTTTGTGTTTCACGTCCCCACCGACGCGGCACCACAGTTTCTTTAGAAACTAACCCCCTTGTTCATTCAAATGAAAGCTGCAAAGGAGAACTTTCCCGTGGTACTGTTTGTTATGTTGTATTTATTAATTCAAACTTTTGAGTTTGTGGATAATTCCTTAAACGAGATCGATGTGCAGTACTACTCTATGATGCTGTTTGTTATGCTTTACAAGGTGGTTACAATTTTGTGCGTGAGCCTGTGGATGAAATCCCTAAAGAATGACACTCAAAGCCCTTTAGTTGAACTGTTTGTTATGGCTTACACGGTGGTTCTAACGTTTCAGTCGCCGATGAAACGCTAAAGAATGACAACTCAAATTAAAATTATCGACCAATACTTTTCTGTGGTATTGTCTATTATTCTTTACACGGTGGTTCCAACTTTTAAAAGCTGGTTTGTTTTTTCTTTTTCTTTTTATTTTGCAAAGAAAAGTGTGAAATAAAATAAAAGACATGCACGCCGGCGTCATTTGACTACAACCACCACATTTCCTTTCATGCAAATGTCCTCTTGACGCTCCTAACCTCGTGTTCCACAACAGCAGCTAGATTCAGTCCTTGCTCGGCATCATGCATAAAGTTCTCGCCAAGGATAGTTCCCACCACTCTATGTCCCATGGCGGTCAAACGGTCAGGACGCAAGGCCTGGATCACAAGCAACTGGTGTATGACCTGGCCAGTGTTTGCTACAAAGGAAAGGGCGGTTATTAGCTTTAATATCTCTGCAGTATGCGAATAATTACTTGTGCCCAGACTATCAAATAGAAAGTCACAGTGCAAGCCAACACCTTTTGAATTCTTTCACACAACTAAATTGATAACCTGGGTCCCGCACATTTTTTCGTCCGACGTTTGAGAAACCGTAACCTCAAATTAGTAGTGGAAACATTTTTTATTTTTGACAAAAGAAACAGAAACCCTGGCTGACTTTTAAACCTGGGTTAGCAAATATCGGCTTTAGGACAGAGTAATAACTGACCTGAGATGCCACAAATGAACTTTTTCAACATCACTTTAAACAGAAAACAAGAACAGAGCCTTGAAGCATCTGCAAACTTCAAACCCAAAACTTGAAGTGTGATATATCATATTTTCTTCAGTGTGGCTGGACCATCTTGAAATGTGAGAGAACAAATTTCCAAACATCGTGGAAGCGAGGAGATACGTACGTACGCGAGAACAGCGACACGAATCATTTAATTGGTTTTAGGCAAACAAAAATATATTTACAAAGTTTCGAGCGAGTAGATCTTAGTATATAACGCAGACCAATAAATTAACTTACACAGAGAAAGCTCGGAGTCCCAGCAGGAAGGAACACTTTGTTCCGGTTTGCCAGACTCGAGCCATTCGAAGAAATCTTTACGGTTGAAGTGCATGTACGACTGTAGCTCCTTAAAGGCAGGCAACTTGGACAAACGAACCACTGCAGAGGCCTATCAAGACACCAAACAACTCAGAACACAAATATCAAAGCGTTTCAAACAAGATATATGCACGCGCTGAAGCTTAATTCATTTGCTCTACATTTCACAATGAATGTATCAAATTAAAAGCATTGAGAGGTCTGACAAAAAGAACGATGGCTTTCTTTACCACAAGCAGTCTCTCTTTCCGCTCAGGGATAGCCGAGGGAAACGAACAAGCGAGCGGGCGCAAAAATTTCTTGGCGCGTTGAAACGTGACGCGCGGTTCGAGCCGCTAGTGTAGTGAGTCAACACTAGCGGCTTGACAGGTGCGTCACGTTTCAACGCGACAGGCGATTTCGCGCTCGCTTGCTTGTAAGCTTTCCTTGACTATCCCTGAGCGGAAAGAGAGACTGCTCGTAGTCTATTCTTTACCAGTACTCTGGCACACAGATAAGTTGACCATAACCTTCTCTCACGCTCTCATGCGCCTCAACTGCGTAAAGTGCGTGACCCAACTCTGTTTATACATACGAAGCAAAAAGGAAAGAATGACACGAGGGAAGTGTCTGATACCTGTTCGGGTGCAAGTCCGTCAATTCTCGGCGGCTTTCCAGAGAGCACTGTCTCCCCTCCCCGCAGGAACATTTGAAACTCGTCTTCATATTCACTCTCACTGCAAAAACAAATTATTTATCAATTAAACAAAACATTCCACATCATATTTTAGGCATTCTGCTCTGAGAACAAAGAGTTAATTGCACGCTTCTTGATTCTATTTTGGGCTTATATTTTCACGTTCTGTCATTACGTTTCCAAAAATGAGCCAACTTTGGTTTGCTATACCTTAATTTAAAGTGTTAACTTGCTAACGTCTGTTGTAAACCTTTGTGTTTAAAGGTGGGTTCCTTAATGGTCCAAAAATGGTTTTGACAAAAACGGGCAAGATCCTTGCCAATCACCCCCACAAAGACCTACTGACGCAAAACCATTTGACTACACTTCCCTCGGGTTAACGCTTGAAACGTCAGTTTTTAAATCTCTTTTCGATGACCACGGTACCAACTTAGTTGATATCATATTGAAATGTTTTATTACCCCAACAACACAGTACCACAGTTTCTACAGAACTAATCTCATATCATCCGTTGAATACACAATCCTACTAGCTTTAGCGGGATTGTCAATATTTCTGTATCAAGCATGCATGACAGAGGTTTGTAAACTGCACATCACAAACCAATAAATTATTAATCTGCTTGTCAGGTGCCTTTCTTTAGCAGCCCTGTTTACTAATCCAGCCATAAAATCGTTTTAACTGAACTAGTGATTGAGGGTGCCTTTTTTCGTACTGATGTATTCATTGTGCAACGAGAAATGTTAGACTAACCCAGTTAATCCACGCAGATAAATTCGACAAAGCAACATAGCAAAGGTGATTCTGTCGTCATGCAGCATACCACGGGCAACTCTGTTGTACACAACCTGTGGGAAACAATGTCAGCGTTACAACGTATCCACTGATGTTACAAATCAACTGGATTAATTCATTGAATTTAAATATGGAATAGTTGTAGTCAGGAGATCACATCGTTGAAGAATAGTTAATGTTTGTCACTGTCTCATACTTTTTTGGTGGTACTAAGACGTTTCGGCTAACTCTTAAGCCTTCGTCAGTTAAGAAACGAAACGAAACGAAACGTCTTAGTACCATCAAAAAAGTATGAGTCAGTGACAAACACTAACTTTTCTTCAACAAAGCCGACTGATGAAAGTTAAAGAGTCACCGAAACGTCTTAGTACCATCAAAAAAGGATGAGTCAGGGACAACTATTGACTTTTCTTCAACGACAATTCATTCCATGTTGGCACAATATAGGATCATTCATCTAGTATGTTACAATACAGAGCACTCGTTTGACGATGTCACCGAAGCTCGATTCACTTTCGGTTACTGATATCTGATACGAGAAACCAGGGAGCTGAGCGACAAAACTACGACATGAACAAAATAAAATTTACTACAGTGCAGAAAATATGCCTTTATGGGACATAACAATGAACAGCGAGAGAGAAAGATACAGCCAAGCTTGAATTCAGTGGTCTCCCTCTATTAAGAGGGCCAATGAAAAAAGCCCCGTACCACCACCCCTCCTAATTAGGTAAGCATGACTTCTATTACGGTTTCACTTCTGTGAACCGGAAGCGACCATCTTTTATTAAGAGCCAACAAGTTATTTCCAATGTTGTTAGACTGGGTTTTTGTAAAAGAAAACCACATAGCTATGCGACAAGGTTATTTAATTCCACAACATTTATTGAGAAATCACTGATGCTTTGTGATCAATTCACAATTTTTCTTTTTGCGTCTTTCTTTATGCCAACTTTATGCCTACGTTTAATATCAAAAGGCTTGACTGTACTTACCTGGAACAGATCACCGGACAAAACCTTAAGTCTCTGCTGAGGATCTTTCATGCCTTTCAGTTTGGGATTCTCATACAAAACACACTGAAATATCTCCAGGAAAAACTGCAGCGAGAACTGGTACAGGAAATGCACCTGGTAGAAGAACAATTATTAATGATAAAATAAAAAATAATAACAACCTTTGGTTATACACGGTATGTGTTTAAAGCCATAGACTTGTGGGGCCGTGTACACGAGACAAATAATTAGAAAGATATAAACTGAAAATAACAAGTAAGGACCCCAACTGGCCGAAGCAGACCAGTTGGCTATCTACAAACACAGCCAGAAAGTTGAACTCGGGATTTTCGAGAAACAACTCCAGCTAGTGGCCAGAGCGGGACTCTAACTCTAACCCCGTTCACACTCTTTTCAAGAGCCTCCATTTTCGTTTGCTAAAAATGTAGTGTTTTCGTATCGTTTTCAACTGATGTGTTTTCTTCTCTGTTCACACTAGCATTTTCATACCATTTTCACCTAATTTTGTTGACATAACGGTACCTTTTATATACCTTCTAGCTTAACGCCCACTTTAAAATGATTGAAAACGTTATCTTGTCAGATGTGTTTCGATTAACGTCCACATTCAAACAATCGAAAAAAAAATGCCAATATAGCACGGGTCCGCAGTTTGTACAAGTGGCCTTTAAAAAATACATCAGAAAGGCTTCTCTTCGTTTGAATCGATCTTTTGGTTACGACTGCTGGATATCTTGTAATATGATAGGCAATCTTTGCTGGGCACTAGACAAGAATCGTTGGTACTCTCAATAAAACATCTGACTGAGAATAATTTGTTGGAAATGAACCTACCCCATTTCAAAACCAGAACCCACCCCACTGACTTAACCTTTTAATCCCAGATACCAACATGCATTTTCTCATGACCGTTCCCGATATATTTCTTATCGCATAAGTTGAGAGAATTTGCTTAAACATCAAGACGCTTAATCTTTGTTGATCATTTCCTTTACTCCTGTGACCTGTACGTCTCAACAAGCATTGACATTGTAAGGAGAAATTCCATGTTGGTCACTACTGTTCCTAGTTTGCAGACTCACCATGTTGAGTCCTTCCAAAGTGAAGTAGATGCTACTGCAGTAGTGTGACAAAGGTCCATATTGGTCCGATACAGCCTCCACCTCAGCCATAACCGCATCCGTCTCTTCCACCTTGCGAGTGATCTCAGCTGCCTCTTGCTTCAGTTTCTCGAGCGTGCCGATGATTCGATCATCATCTAGGATTCGTCCCTTGGCATCGTTCAACGCTTGAAGCAAGGATTTCTCGAGATGGCGAAGACGAAGGTGAAATTCGCCTGAGAGCAACAGAGAAGAAACAATGGATGTCGATATAGAGAAAGGTGGTACATGTCATGCTAATCTAGGTTATGTATACGTTAACTGTATTTGTCGTACACATCGATTTATTTTCGTTCTTTTCAACACCACACTTGAGACGCTTTCAACCGATCCTAACAGTATGCAAAACAGATGTCTCATGAATCTACACTGTATTATAATGACCTACAATCGGACACATTGCGTTGAAATACTTCTCTCTTTGTCGCAATTCACTTCCAATTCGCTATCCCCTCCCTTTAACGTTGAACCAAACAATTTTGTTGTAGGAAGTCATTTGGAGTCGGAAACAAACCTGGCGAAGACTGTAGCTTGCCGCTAATCACCCAAACGATGGGTGGAACATCATGGGCTCAGTTTCACTCGGGGACACACCATTTTTTCGTTGTTCCGTGCTCGTGACTAGTGAAAGGAACCATTCCTATTATCCAAATCAGAGCTAAGGAACAACTCGCAACGATTACCACAAAATAGCATGCGCTTGAGAGGACACAACAAGGAGTTTCCCGTGAAAAAACCAACGCCAGTATATTCCACAATTTCAAAGACGTTGTTTGACCAATAAACAAAAACATGCAGTACCTTGAAGCTTGAGCAGATCAGATCTCTTTTCATCTACATCTGGCCTCTCGGCCTTAAGCACTTGATTCAAACACTGACTCTGCAAACTGCTGCGAGTCACCGTGAAGTTTACAAATGTCACACGACTGCAGAGGTCTGGCGCAAACTCCACCTGCAAAAACACAAATGAATTCTTTTTAATATTTGGACCTAAGGTCTGCGTCCGCGGACGAAATCCTAAAGTGTGACCGCTCAAATGAAAGCTACTGAGCAGTACTAAACCTGTGGTGCTGTTTATTATGCTGTACAAGGTGGTTCTAAGTTTTGGACCTGTGGACGAAATCTTAACTGTAACCGTTTACACATGTATAAAAGCTATTGCGCAGTAATTTTCCAAGGCACTGATAATAACACTGCAGCAGGTGGTTCTAACTTTTGCGCCTGTGGGGGAAATCCTACTAACGTATGACCATTCAGCTGAAAGCTACCGAGCAGTGCTTTCTGGTGGCCTAATCCTTGTCCCAATTTTTCAGGAAACAGTTCTATCAAATTTGTCAAAGCCGTACTTAAGTTACATTTAGTAAAAATAAAAACCTAAACTTCCATGTGATGGAAATGGTGCTATAGAAATGCGATCTATCATTATTATTTCTTTGCCACCCTTGTAGTGTATGTTATATAGTTCAACCCATAGCAAAAGGCGTATTACGTACCGTGGGGTCCCTTGTGGAGAGGAAGATGGTAAATGATGGTGACAAATCAATATCTTGATCTCCTATGGTGATGAGAACACGGCCACCAGTACGACGCAACTCACGGTTCAATACAGGGTTAAGGATGGGATCGTAACTTTCAACGTCCTGTTCAAAAATAAAACAAAGTTTGTATCATGAGGGAGGAAGGTAAACTGAAAACCAACAGTGTAGCTCAGAATACAAGTCAGACTGCAGACAAGAAACAAATTATCAGTTACTTTGCGAGCAATATTATCAATATCATTTCAAGCTAACCCTTTTTTATGCGCAAAAAGGTTAAAACCTTTAACAGTATCGGCTGCAGAGTCGCTTATCAAACTTCGTAGCCCAAAGTGAAATATTCAACATAAACTAACGCCAGACTGCACCAGTCAAGATTGCCCCCAATTCTTTCGCAGTGGCAAAATAGACTTTAAAGCATTGTAGGGTGTTACCATGCATCCACAAATAAGCGCGTAAGGCCTGTTTACCATTCTGTTCAACGTAAATGAAACTTACACTTTTAAGTGTCACGTTCAACCTCTATTGGCTAGGGAAAGCTTGTGTGATGGACACAGGGACTCTACTCACCTGAACAAGCAATGGGTTACCAAATCTCAAAGCACTTTCCAGATTCTTACGGAACGCATCATCGAGAAAACTGCAAAGAAAACGATAACGAACAAGGGTTAGGCAAAAACAAAACAAAACAACAACAAAGAACAGCAGTGGGTCTGGGAGAGGGAGACCCCTTAAAAAAAATCTTTCCATTTGGACACATATCTTTCGGGGAGCTGATTTCGACTGGCAAAGAAGCAATGTTGAAAGCAAGGGAGACGTGTAAGGCCTGTCACCATTGTAAAACCTAAAATGCCGATTATTTAAACGAGGTTAAAGCTGGTTTCAGCGCATTTGAGATAGGTCTTAGATTATTCATAAGTCTGTGTTACGTTGTTACAAAACTGGTTTTTTAGTATGTGTTACATGCCTTCCACAGAACCACAATGCTCTCTTTCTGCACGGCCTTACAGAGGAACTGAATTGTTCTCTTACCTAGTTTTGCTGATCTTTCTTCCTTTGTACTCATTCAGCAGGAATTCTGTCGCTTGTCCTGAAGGATCTATGATCAGTGGGTAGCGGTTAAACCTCTTCAGCATGATAGCATTCTCTGTGCACAGATCGTCTGCTGGGAGAGAGTCCGCCTGCCACTGAAGACGCTCATCGGCAGTGGACAAATACTGTAAACATAAACAAATTAAATTAACACAAAAATATACAATGAACTATTATTTGAAGGGTGAAATATAATGAACTCTTATAGCTAATGAAGTACCGGAGTTGTCCGGGTAAAAATCGAAAATTCTCGGGAACCTAAACAAAGGCATTTTTGAAAGCAGCAAGGACAGTGCAGAGGTCACAGGTTCCAAGGTCAATAATTTACGGCTGTTGGGAGTTTATATCTTCCAAAACCAGGCTTGCCAGACTTGCACGTAAAATCGAACCCACTTACCTCTGCACACCAGATTTTTTACAATCTAACAAGTCGAAAAAAATCCAGTTTTTCAGGAGTTCATGAAAAACCAGAAAACAATTTTTCAAAGTTTTTCGGGCCACAAAGGGAAGCTTTAGATTTCCAGGGGTTCGAGGGACTCGACGAGCAGTGCGAACCTTGTATACAGTTAATAGCACATACAAAAGGCTTCGCTCACATTTACTGTAGCTCTCTAGTATTGTACATACCTCCACTCTTGCGATATCCGGCCTAAACTGAATGTGTGCTTGCTGCAAATGAGATGCCCATGATGTGAAGAGATTCTGTCGAAGCTGCTGATCAAAGTAACCTGAAGAGTATACAAATAGAAACAGCTTAATATCTTACTCGCTTTTCTTTCCAGTCATTTTCCTTTTGTTTTGCGATGGAGAAGCTTAGGCCGACCCAATCTCGTCCCCAGGGCCCGCGCGGGTTTAGGTCAGCGGGAACGAAACGCCGTCCTTAATGCTGACCAAAAGGAATGCAGCCTTTGGGAACGAGATTGAGGCCAGCCTCATTAATACGCCCACCTCGTACGCGGCCAGATTTTAATGGCCCACCGGCGCCCAGTTTAACAGGGTACCAATGTAATAATTATTGAGAGAACAAGGAAAAATTAACGTGTAAGCTTGTGGTCGTAAATTGTGGAACCTATCAACAATACGCGCTCTGAACTCGAACTCGATGTTTTGACCCCGTTGAGCTGACTTTTGAAGACCCGCGAAGATGACTGATGACAGTGAGAACGTTAGCTGAGTTTTAACCTTAAAGCCCTAACAGCGACGAAAATGAAATTTCTCTTTACATCATCGCTACCTGTTCAAACGTTCAAGTAATGACAATATAGGAAGTGATCACCAAGGAAGAACTGTCTTGATATTTAGACAAATTCTCCTTACTAGTTCCATAAGAAATGTATGGAGAACACTAAGGAGAATATGTATTTTCATATCAGGGCTTAAAGGGTTAACTTTCAGCGTTCGCGCGTTATTTAAAGGCACAGTAAGATCTTCCTTCATATCAGGGTCGGTCGCATAAGTTTTTTAATGGTTCTTACCTGCATATGCTAGGAAAGCTGATGACAAAAGTACGTCTCCAACAATAGTTCCCATCTGTGTTTGGAAGGCGTTGCTGCCTGTCTCCCATCTCTGTCTCTCAACTGACAGACTACGCAGTAAAGCAGTGCTACGACTGACCTAAAATATGACCCAAACCACTTCATCAATACTGCAATACTACTTCATAACAAGTAAGTTAAGGCAAGGCGAGGTGGGGTGCTTCATAAGCACAAGCAACTTAAAGAGAAGGGTTGCCTTGCCAAGGGTAGCTACAATATAGGTTTGTTCCACTTTGGTCTGAAGCATAAAATGTTTAGCCTACTGGTGTGAAAAACGTGTAGAGTAATATCGCTGTCTGTTCTGAAAAAGGAATAGATTTGTTTCATTTTGGCGTGCAGAGTAGGAGAGATTTCCGGTTAGGTTTAAGATGGTTACTAGAACCGCATATTACGAACTGATCATTCTCATTCTGCCTATTCTCATTCCAGAAGAGGCCAAGAAAGTACGCCCTGAATCACCAAAAACAAACAAACGAACGAACAAAAACTAAAATGCCACTGAAAAGAAAGTGGAATTAAACTCATCGCTAGAGATGACCTTAGGACGCATGGTGTCCAGCAGGCTACACAAGCGAAGGGAGCAAATGCAACAGGCTAGCAATGGCAGGCAAAACAGCGATCCCTGAATTTTGCTAAGGAGCCCCCCAAGAACGGCGATGGAAGCATACCGCTGACCGGCAACTGCCTCGAGTTAAACTTTGCCTAAATAAAATTAGCCTCAAACTATGACTGTCTTACCTTAGCTTCAACTGCAGCAAGGTCAGCCTTGATGGCCTGCGCCTGACTGATCAAAGCAGCGTATTCCTCTTTGTAGCGAGCAATGCTCTTCTCTAGTTCCGCGATTACATGGCTGATCTCGTCCGCCTGAAACAAGATATGCAAAAGTTAGACTTAACATGCCAGTTTATTTGCAAGTATTAGGAAACAGAAAAACTACATTCTCTGAACTACATTTAGTGATAAAAACTACCGCTAAAAATGAACGATGTTTCGACTGATCGTCAGTCATTTTCAAGGCCAGTCCTTGAGAAAAAAAAATGCATTTATAATATTTACAATCATAAAAGATGGGAATTTGAAAATTGAAAAAAAAAGGTTGGAAGGCATTAAAAATGTGAAATGTGAGACTAAAAATGTAAAACGTTAAAAGGCGTACTTGTAAATTGATGAAAACGGAAAAAAAGAACAACGAATAAACTTCACACAGATTAAACAAATCCTCGTAGATAATAAAAGCACTAAGAAAACAAAAACAATTAAACAAATAATTTTGCGGGGATCGAGTCAGACTGTTTATTCACTGTTTAAAGGAGCTACGTCACGGATACTGCATCTTGAAAAAGCTGGCAAGTTTTTTCAAGTTTGTCATTCGTAATCCGTCTTAATCTCCCTCATTTGTAACCATCCTTGTTTAGTTTTGGTTTATT
>Ga0126336_10001866_pt1 | contig 11529 bp, 7 predicted proteins | sample SidCmetagenome_FD_92530 | JGI IMG/M metagenome (GOLD analysis project Ga0126336, IMG submission 92530) | Coral microbial communities from El Islote,Puerto Morelos, Mexico - Siderastrea C C metagenome | ecosystem: Host-associated > Invertebrates > Cnidaria > Coral | place: El Islote,Puerto... | reverse complement strand
TACTTCAAATTTTATTGAAACCCTTGCATTTCAGTGCACTTGATTGACGCGCACACAGTGTAGTTGTCCGATTACAGCTATCCAATTGCAGAAAGTTCAAATTGGACAGCTGTAATTGGACACCCACATGATCACCTTCCAATTACGCAGCAAATAGGCACTTAAAAAACCAATCACAATCGAGCATTTTGCAATAAATACGATTATGTCTTAAATTGTGTTAATTTAATTTGTTGGTAGGTGTGAATCAAGTGTTACCTGGTGTAGGGGATCTTATACATGAGGTGCAGGTGGAGGGAACTTTTCCAGATGGAACTAAATTGGTAGGAGCTGAACCATTCAGAATATTAGGGTTGGTGTTGGAGGGGGGACAAAACATGCTTGGAAAATTAGAGAACTGTGTGAAAGCTTTAGTTTGTTTAAACTTACTGTTAGACATTTGAGACAGTTTTTTCCTACAACATTGAATGGTCATGACAGCATTGTGAGGCAACTGAAGAATACATTTTACACGTTGTTGTTGCTGAGTTGTTGTCGTAGACAAATTAAAGCTTTAACTTCAAACGAGAACCCTGGATGCAGACTGTACCTTTACTTATTATTTACCCCTTTAAGCCCCAGTATCCACATGCATATTCTCCTCACTGTTCTCTATATATTTCTTATGTTACTAGTTGAGAGAATTTGATTAAACATCAACACATTTCATGTTTGGTGATCATTTCCTTTATTCTCATGACCTGTGTATTTGATCAACTAGTGATACAATAACTGCAAGGAGAAATTAGATGCTTGTCACTCTCGGTGCTTAAAGGGTTAATAGTTTTACAAATAAGTGACATTGTGTCATTATATGGAAACTAATTAAATAATTGTAACTGTTGCTCAATAAGGTCACAGTTCATGACCCAATTTGCCACGAAAATGGTGACCTGGCCCTTGCATTGAATGGTAGCTTCCTTCCTGTCCCATCAGTGGAAAAGTTCACATCAGCAAGTGCTAATGTTGTGCCTTTGGTAAGTGTGGTTTGTGATCAACTTGTTGAAGGCCAAACAACATTTTTGTACATTATGTGTTTGGAACAATGTTGTGTTGCAACACTTGAGATTGTTTATTTCAGTTATTACCTGGCAAAAAGTAGATGAAGTTATGTCAACGTTTTTGCAATAGTACATAAAGTGATGTCTACATTTTGGCAACTTTATGTTCATCAAATAATGACTACACCTGTAGTTGTACACAAATTAATTGGAAATAATCGTACTGTAAACAAACAATCTCAACTTTCAATGCATATTATTCTGCAGCAAATCGCACAAAAATGTTTCCCGTATTGCTTGGTCTTGAGTTCATCTTCTTCAGAAAAAATCCATGCTGGCATCCTTTGTAGTCCCTTAGCTGACATTGCGTGACATGAGTTGTGCCATATTGTGAAGCTTTTTTCTGTCACCCCATCATACAAGTTGAATGTGGCTGCCTATAGATTAGGTATTTTGGAAGGAGCTTAATTGTTTATAAGTTTTTGTTGGTGTAACTCCAATTTGGTTCCTTTGTTTTCCCTAAAAAGTAACCTAGTAAACTTGCATGTTTACAATTATAATTTAATTTGTAAAGTCAACTCCCCCCTTTCACACACCCTACTATTACAGTACAGACACACTGTTATTACGGACAGGAGCTGAAGTCCTGGAGAATAAGAAATTCGACTGAAAACAACTCCACCAGCTGTTATGGATTCTCTGGGATGCGTTAACATTTTCTCATAACATTTTAATTTGTAACATTTTTTCTCATTCAAGCTTCTTATCATGAGTTTTTTTTAAATTCACTCTTCATTTGTAAACACTTGGTGACATTTTTTTTAAATTTTGCAACATCTCAATGGTAACCAATGTCCAGTGGATCCTTATTTAAAAGCCATCCATTAAGACACCTTTTGTAACAATAAGCTTATTAACTATAATACTATGTATTTTCAGTCGCTCAAAGTACATGTGTAATCTGTTATGTCATGATTTTGTCAGAAAAATTCAGCACCAGGTGCGATGGTTCCCGCTGCCTCTGGAGACATCACACTGAATGCCGACAGAAGAACAGTAAAGCTGAAAATCACCAGCCTGTGTGATCGACCTATTCAAGTAAGTTTATAAATGTTGTGTATTTTCCTTTTGTTGGCTTTACAGTGTTACGAGGCATGCATTTGCCACCTGCAAAAATTTTTATTAGGTTTTGACAAGATTTTCATGGCTGCCAAAAGAAAGACATTTGCAAATTCCATTTCGATCTGGAATCAGTAGACAAATAGCCACTTTGTGGAGATGCCATTGGAAATTCCAGTTTATTTTTATTTATTTTAACTGCTTATCTAAAATGAAAGAACTGGAAGAGGTTACCAGTTTGTGATAGTTGTCAGAGTTGATTGTTTAGTTGAATTGGAAGCCATAATTGTTGAGAAGATGTCAAAAAGTTATCGAAAACTGACCAAAAACTTCACGTGGCGGCAATGATACAGCATGCAGCACTTTGAATATGGTGAGTCAGACTTGATGTAAATTTAAAAAACATAGAAGTTTAACCCTTTCACTCCTAGTAGTGGCCAAAGTAAAAATTCAGGAAAAATCCTAAATTTATTTTTTTTTAACCTTACAAAACAAATAGTACAGGTACCATGCGAAAGTACTGCTGAAGAGCCAGAGGTGAAGAGGTTTCATTTGAATGGTCACATCATAGGATTTCATCCACAGACTCAAAAGTTTGAACCACCTTAAATGTCTCCATAACTGACTATAGGGAGTGAATGGGTTAAGCCCTGTTCACATTTCTGCTTCACTGTTATGGTAATCAATGCAAAGTGCACTGCATTGTCATCTTATTTCATATTTCGAGATGGAAAGATGCAAATAATATCCCTGCCAATTTGTTGTTTCCTTCCTTGCTTGTAATCTGGCTGCACATTGTCTTTCTCCAACCACACAAAGTAACTAAAATAATGGGTACTGACAATCCTATTGGGTAAACTTTTGTGGCAATTCTACTCTGGACTATGGTATTCTGTCCAAGAGGAAGTGGTTTAATATTACTCCCAGTTGCTTCTTGCTGCCTACTGAAACTGAGTTAAGCTCTGGCTATGTGGGTCTCCTGTGCACGTGTTGAGTGTGCCGTGTCACCTACTGATCCATACTGACCTGTCCAATGAAACCGAGGTAAGCTCTGGCTGTGTACAAGTCCTGTGGACACCTGCATGGGTGGGAGCCCTGTGGTCTTAGTGCGGCATTACCTGCTGACCTGCCCCAGAGGTCTCTGTTTGTTTAAAAACTTTGATTTTACTCTCTACTTGATTTTCAGGTTGGAAGCCATTATCACTTCATTGAAACAAACAAGTACCTTCAGTTTGATAGAGCAGCTGCTTTTGGCATGAGACTGGTAATGCTTACAAACATATTGTACATGTATATCTTCTTGTAGCCCAGTTTCGAGTTACCAAACTGCTGGATAAAAAGACAGCTGTAAGATGCATTTATGGTAACACGCAATTATCCAAATTTCTGTTTTCTCAAGTGACTAATTGCTGGCGTGCAATTGTCTTCTGTGAAATTTGCTTTTCCTTATCACCCAACCATCCCTAGGCATGACAAAATGACAGATTTTTACTCATTTGACCATGTATTCCATAATGCTTGGTTTCTGTTTATAGAACATTGCTGCTGGTACTGCAGTTAGATTTGAACCAGGTGACACCAAAACAGTTGAACTTGTTGAAATTGCAGGAAACAGGTGAACTACAGTCTTTTTTGAGTTAAAAATTTACTTTTACATTGTCATGCATTAAAGCATAAGATAAAGCAAAACTGTGAGTCCCTGACAACGTGAAAACCCATGACCTTCTACATAAGCTGGACGGATGCTGTAACCGCTGAGCTACAGGGAAACTCCCAGAAAGGTAGTTCACATTTACTCAAGGTTCGTGTGACACATACAGCTCAGATTGGTTTGAAAACGTACTGTTTATTTTTGTGGTTTTGGGTTTCTCAAAATGATTATAACTAAGGGCCAGACATGCCACCTTAAAAGGTCTGCATCTCTTCATAGCAGTGTCAAGTTTCTTCAAAGTTATAGCTCAATCATTTCGTGCCATCTTTTTCTTTATCATTATGTTATTATGACACACACACACAAAAAGAATTCTTGTGAACTGTTCTGATCTTGATTGCTTTCCCTCTATTCTTTGTTAATATGTTTGAGTATTAACAAATTCTTTTCAGTACTATGTAAGAAGAAATTGATCTCCATTCTATTTGCATTTTAAACAAGTTATAATAAGTCTTTTTGATTTGAATAAAGAAATTAAAAATAAGATAAATTTGCATTATGTTTTCTCCAGAGTGATTCGAGGTGGAAATGGCCTTGTTGACGGACCCGTCTTACCTGAAAACTTAGCCAAGGCCATGAAAAAAGTGGACGAACAAGGATTTGCTAATAAGCCACAGGTAGGAATGCATGCATCTTGTAAGATGGTTATTGTATTGATACCTGTCAACTGGTTTGTACAAACAGGTTAACATCTCTTTTTCTACATTTATTTACAAGCACTCCTTCTCTGTATACTAGGCTCAACAAACTCAACAAATTTATTAGAAGCTTAATGGTGAATGGTTAACTAGGATGCCAGGCTCCCAACCCTGTCCAAATGTTTTGTGTAGTAGGCTTAAAACTGAAGTAATAGGAAGGGTCTTGGCCGGGAGGTCCAGCATAGAGTAAGTGGCAAATATTTGACTATGAGAGCCAAAACTGCTGGCTGCTTGCACATTTTGAGACGGCTGGGCTCTCCCCTCTCCTAAGCAGACACCTTTTCTAAGAGAAAACTCAATTGCAGTTCCACTAACACCCATACACGTGCACCAACTTCATTTTGCATTTCTCTTATATGAGAGTGGAAACTCTCTCAGAATTTAATAGAAAAAAGCACTGATCTGGTGAGACTATCAGTAAAATATTAATAGTAACTATAACAATTAAAAGATTGATTCATTAGTTGAAGAATTGAAGCTAGTGCACTTCTTCAGTCGAGATCAAATTTCTCAGTTTGTTTGTGCTCAATTGCAAGATTATGCAGCTCACTCCGATGTCTGCAAACCTACATATACATTGTTCATTCTTAAAATGATGAGTTACCTGCCTGATCGTGAGGTATTATTTGACTATTTCCATGCAGGATGATAAGGTAACCTCTGTCAGCAAAGTGACCATACCAAGAGAGTTGTACATCGACATTTATGGCCCCACTGTTGGAGACAAGGTACACTCTTTTCTAACCCAAAACAGATCATTATATTTTGTGTTGAAATTATTTAGTGGTTTTCATGTTGTGAGAAGTGTAAAGTTAATATAACCAGTGTTGGGAGGGGTCGGTGGTGACATGGGGGTTTTACATCCCTTTGTGTGCTGTGCTAGACAAAGAGTGTTGTGGTGGTCCTTGTTTATACTCTGTCAGTAGCATACATTCAAGTTTTTTGTGATGAACAAAGTCAGTGAGTCAGCTGTTGTGCACTGTAAGTAATACGTGTCAATATTAAATGTCACTTGTAGGGTCCAAGGTTATAGAAAGAAAACAATTCTGTTACCTATTAACAGGCTTGGAACAAGGCAACTCAGAACGATTCAGTTAAGACGTAATTGTTAAGTGTTAATGCTTTTAATTCCAGGTCCATCTTGGTGACAGTGCCCTTGTTATAGAAGTAGAACGAGATTACACAGTTTATGGAGATGAGCTCAAATTTGGAGGAGGAAAGGTGAAAAAGACCTGCATGCTCAATTAATTCTTGAGACTAACTCATCAAAATTTTAGTGAAATGTACTATATGCTTAAACATGCTTAATCTCCTCTCTGGCCTCCAAGGATTTCAGTGATTTATGAACCTAGGACTCTTCAACTGAGCTATCTCCATTTCAATCAATCTTATGTAAGGTGCAAAAACTAATACTTATCAAGTTCATGTTTCATTAGAGGCCGTCCACATTGGGATGATTCCGCCCTGGGGGCAGGGGGAGGGGGCTACATTGGTTTGCGCTTAACTGTGAAGGGTATGGTTTTCATTTTTCAGTCAGTGTAGTGTGGGATAGGGTATAGAAATCAGAGAGATTTGGTCTAGAATAGGGTGAAACAACGTACTATCATTTATCTGGAAACTAGGGATTGATACTCAGTGAGTCTGGGGCTTGGTGTTAAGTCTAGAATAGGGTTGTACAATGCAGCTGAACATGGTTTAGAATAGGGTAAGGGTGTCAGAGTCCCACCGGGATTGGAGGGGGGGGGGTTGCCGCTCTTCAATATTGTTTGCCATTTAACATGTTAAAGATGTATTTAATCATTATGGTACAAGTTCGGAGAATTTGTTGAAATGTCTAGACGTTGTATCCTTGGTGATAATTTCCTTCATATTACTGTGACCTGTGTGCTTGACGATGGTGTACTATTTTGAGGAGAAGTTACTAGATAATGGTCACTGTTGGGGCTTAAATGGTTTAATGAAAAGATTATTTTAAGCAGACCCAGGAAGACAGAGTGTACATGTAGAGCTGTTAACCCGAAGCAGAACTACAATGTGTTTATCTTACCTTATGCTCTTGCAATGCAGGTGTTGCGGGAAGGAATGGGTCAAGCAGCAAATGTTACCAACAAAGATACCGCACTGGACACTGTTATCACCAATGCACTGATTGTTGATGCTGTAGCAGGGATCATCAAGGCAGATGTGGGAATCAAGGTTTGTGCTCTGTAGTAGTGTATAAAGTTAACTTTTAAACTGATATTGACACAGTGTAGTTTCAGTAGTAGGGTGGTATGACCATCAGACTATCAGTTATATCAATCTAACCTGGGAATGAGGTTGTCTACTATATCAGTATATGATGGTATATGATGGTGGTTCAGCATTGGTGACTGTCTGTGGACAAAATCGAAGTACTGGTGATTTTTTTTAAGAGAAAGCGGTGTCTGATGAACAGGATGTTTGTACTTTAATTGCTATAAGAGTCTGTTATTTGCCACTTACTGAACAGAACAGTTGGATTCTGTGGAGACTTTATCAGTCAATTAAGAGAGCCTCTCCCTTGCTGTCTACTACAATGTTCAGCACCCATGTCATGCTGCCTTTCACTACAAACATTTTGGGTGAACGGAGAGTGGTGTAAAATAAATTTGTAACTGTTGTATTTGGTACAATAACATCCTCATTGCAGCAGAGTACCAAGTGTTTTACCCATGACCCCTCCTTCTGTCTGGTCCTTAAGCTCAGTTGGTAGAGCATTTGTGGTCCAAACCAAGGGTTGTGAGCTCAAATGCCTCATGTGGGCCACATAGCCCTATTAAGGCAATGCTCAGAAGGAAATTGATGGTTTCCTTTCAGCACTCAAATTTACACTGCAGAGTTAATTCTCTCATTCTTCTTAATTTGTAAATTTGTGTTGGTTTACAGAACGGCATGATTTCTGCTATTGGAAAAGGTGGCAACCCAGATGTCATGGCAGGAGTCTCCGAGGTTTGTGTTAATGTTAAATTGAAAGGGACTTTGACATCTATTTTAGGTAATACTTTGAAAAGCCAAAAGTCACCTAGCTTTACCTGTGATGAAAAACTAAAAATAATGGTCCAGTTTTGTTTGAAGTCACTATACCAGTGCAGTGAACTATGAGTAAGTGTCTTTGGTCATGGATCTGGGGCACTCAATGGTTCGTTTTGGGGAATATCTGTTCAGAAAGCCTAAAATCACCTGAGATTTTTGGATTTAATCGCAATGAAAGCTAGAGATATCTTTGGCCAAACACCATCAGCGTTTTTGGAGAGCCATCAGCAGCTTGGAAATTTGGTGGATAGGATTCTGTTTCTAAAATTTTCTGCAGCGTAAATTTTCAGCTAAAAATGCCAAACAGATCAATCTGTATTAGCTTACAAAAATAATTGCCTTTTAAAAGCTCTGAAACAATCTGGTAAGAAAACAGAAAATAATATTTTATTTAATTATTTTCAAGTACTGGTATTTTGCTAAAATTTCCTTGTCTGGTGCCCTTGTTGGATGAACTGGATGGAAATGGACTACAACTTGGAAATGGTGGGCCAACTTTTTCAAGTTCTGCTGTGGTATTGTGCAAAAATATTTTAAAACATAATATCATGCATGCTCTCCTTACCTGAAAAGTTTTGATGCATAATTTATTTTGTAAATATTATTATAAATTTTCATGCGTTATCAATTCAATAAGTTTATGGTGATTTTACCATGGTTAATGTGTTCTTGTAAATACCTAACTCAGACTATAAATCAAATTGGCCATCCTAGGGAATGGTATGTGGTGTTGGCACAGAGGTGATAGCAGGCGAAGGTCTGATCCTGACAGCTGGTGGGTTTGATGCTCACATTCACTTTACCTGCCCTCAACTTGCTGACGAGGCGATCGCATCAGGACTCACAACCATGGTTGGAGGTGGCACAGGTGAAAAGGATGTTGTTAATTGCATACCTGCTACTCCCCCCAAATAATGCATCCTGCATAAATCTTTTGCTGCCTGCAGTACATCAGGTGCATTAAGGTTTGACTGTTGTGAGTGAGGATGACATTTTCATTAGGCTTGTGATGGACTTATTCATCTTTTTACAATATTCATTTGATAGTAAATTATTAACAATCAGGTTGTTTTCTAGCCTGTAGGCTGTTAATATTCACTCCAACAAAATTTTGATTTCTTGCAATAATAATGTGACAGGTACTGTCAGCACTTAAATTGAAGGATGAGATAATGTGAAATATTATATTCTCTGTCAGTTAACAGCTGCTAAACAAATGCACCATCTGAAATAAATGCTATTCTTTTCTAGGTCCTGCAACTGGTACATGTGCTACAACTTGCACTCCAGGACCGAATCACATCAAGTGAGCTGGCAGATTAGTAAACTGTAGATAACCTTTTGGTTTGCTTTATTTTTGCACCATTGCAAATCAGAGAAGGGGGGGGGGGCAATCAAACTTTTTGAAAGTTAATGGTAAAATAACACTATAATCGTGATTTTTTTTCAGGGCAATGATTCAAAGCACAGACAGCTTTCCTCTTAACTTTGGATTTACAGGTAAAGTTTAACAGCCAGACAAAGATTCCATGCACAGTCTACTTTATTCTCCAGAATCAGTTCCTGGGTTTCATGCTAGGCTAAGTAACTCATGGAGACAGTTATCTCGTGTTAGATGAACTGCCTGAAGAAGGGGGGCGTGGATGAGCTCAGTCATGTCTATGCCCTTCCAGTTTGACAAGAAAAGTCAATACTTATGTTGTAGTTGTAGTAGAGGTCCTTCCTTAATGTGATTATTGGTTGTGATTATTCGTCTTATTAGGAAAGGGAAATACTTCAAAGTCAAGTGGCGTTGCAGAGGAGTTAGAGGAGCAGATCAAAGCTGGTGCAATTGGGTGAGTTTTACAGTGTAATTGTTGCAATATATATTTAACTGTTTACTATCAAGAATTACAGTCAACTTCGTCAGGGACAGTGGGTTTCATTGAAGGTCTGTTTCAATGGGTATTCTTACACATTATTTTAACTGGGATATATAGGATATTTTCCCTATACCCCTCTCTTTTGTCGTCATATCAGAAAAGTTCAGAAAGTGAACAGCTGTTTATTTTTGTCAGTTTTAGCAGCAAAGAGAATTATTTTGATACCAGAAAAGACATTAATTCTTGGAAAATTCTGTCCAGTGTAATTATGCATTTTTGTGTTATATAATTTTGTGTGATGATGTCATATAACCCTGTTTCTATTAATTTAGACTGAAGCTCCACGAAGACTGGGGAACCACTCCTGCTGCAATTGACTGTGCTCTGACAGCTGCTGAAAAACATGATGTGCAGGTGAATAATGAACAGTATCACTGAATAGTCAAGAAGTAAATTAACCCTTCACGCCCCAATATCCACATGCACATTCTCCTCACTGTTCTCCACATATTTCTTATGTTACTAGTTGGGAGAATTTGATTAAACATCAACTTATTTCACGTCTGGTGATCATTTACTTTATTTTCATGACCCATATATTTGGTCAACTAGTGATATTGTAAGGAGAAATTAGATGCTTGTCACTCACTGGGCTTAAAGGGTTAAGAGCCAAATATCAGATTTGAAGATTTCCAATGGATCACAGCAAGTGAAATACACAATGCATTTTAGTTTTTTTATTTTGCACGACCCCACAAGCTGCAGATCTTTGATTTTTAATCGTGCAGGAGTAAAGGCTGTCTTGTCTGTCTGTCTGTCTTTCTGTATGTGATGTCTGTCTGTCTGTCTGTCTGTCTGTCTGTCTGTCTGTCTGTCTGTCTGTGACAGTTTATTGGATATTAAAATTCTGATCACATTCTGAAGCTATCATAAAATTACTCCCAACAGGGTCTGACTTAGGAATTATCCTACCGTAGTTGTAAATTGTCCAGCAAAAAAAGTTAATTATTTCATTTATTGATTACTAATGAAAGACATTGTTCAGATCACCATCCATACGGATACTCTGAATGAATCAGCCTGTGTTGAACAGTCAATAGAAGCTTTTAAGGCAAGTTATGTTCTTAGTAATTCTTTGTAATTAATTGCATGTCTAAATGAAAAGGGTCAATTGTCAGAACTAAAATAATAAAGCCTGAGACACAGAGTTTACATTAAGTGTGGCAGCTACACTAAGAGTGACAACAGTCTTATCCTAAATGTGTAACTAGCAAGTGAAATATTCTAGATTTGCAAGATTTCATTTAGACTCAAATATCAAAGTTACAACGGTCCAAAACTGAAGTGAATTTTGGTGAGAATGCCTCTCATCAATTTTAAAACCAAGTAGCTCTCGGCGGTAATATTTAGTAGTCAAGACCTGAATATGTATGCGGATTACGTGGTTGTCCTTCTCATAAATACTTATTTCCTTCCCAGGGCCGAACTATCCACACATATCACTCTGAGGGTGCAGGTGGTGGCCACGCCCCTGACATCATTAAAGTGTGCTCTGAAGAAAATGTGATCCCATCATCCACTAACCCCACCCGGCCATTTACTATCAACACTATTGATGAGCACTTGGACATGCTGATGGTGTGCCATCATCTTGACAGGTGTGTTGTCAGTTATTTAGAGTTTCATTGTGGTGTGGTTTTGATTAAAACAAGTTATTGGCTGGTCAGTTGCTTCATTGATTGGTTGATTGATTGATTAATGGAGTGATGGTGACTGACTAACTGACTGCTTAGTTTATTGATGGTTGAATGATTGATTGATTGATTGATTGATTGATTGATTGATTGTGTGTTAAGTGACTTGATGACTGTCCAGTTTATTGAGTGTTGAGTGACTGGCTGATTGATTGATTATTAAGTGACTGACTGACTGACTAGTTGACTGATTTACTGGCCGCTGTTGGCTGAATGACTGCCTTACTGACTGACTGACTGTATACTTATTGATTCAATGTTGAGTTGACTGACTGACTGACTGACTGATTG
>Ga0126336_10001865_pt1 | contig 11532 bp, 8 predicted proteins | sample SidCmetagenome_FD_92530 | JGI IMG/M metagenome (GOLD analysis project Ga0126336, IMG submission 92530) | Coral microbial communities from El Islote,Puerto Morelos, Mexico - Siderastrea C C metagenome | ecosystem: Host-associated > Invertebrates > Cnidaria > Coral | place: El Islote,Puerto... | reverse complement strand
TACGATTATGGAAATCCGAGGGCATGGGGGGATAACGCATTTTGGAAATTCTGAAGGCAAGGGGGGTTAAAATATGGAAGCCGTCCGTGGTATGGTACGGATATTTTCTGGAATCGCCCAATCAATACATAGGCAGGTGTACATGTATGTGAACCAAAAAAGATTGCCAACACATCTCACCTCTTGAACTTCGGTCGAATTTCTGCTGAAAAGGGCAACAGGTGAAATCCTCATAGCTGCACCGTTGCCGTAAGAACCCTGTCCATCAAACTGTTGGCGGGCTGGAAGGGTGACGTCTTCGGGATTCTCATCCCGTAACCGCTCAAACACTTTGCCAACTGCTTGTCCGTATCCGCGATTTGGATCCTTAAAAAACTCCTTGACAAACTCATGCGCCACACTGCGGTTGTCGTATTTGTTTTGTTCTGCTAAAGACTTGCAGATGGCTCGAGTCATTGCTGAATCGTCAGTGTAAAGAATAGGATGTTTGCTGTCTTTGATTCTGTTCAGAGTGTAATCGATGACTTCTCCCCATGGAACGACACTGGAGATTCCTTCGTAGTGAGATCCAAGGCAATCGCCAACCAAGGCACCAACCAATGTACCACGATATTTGTTCAATGGTCTGTTCATTCTGATAGCAGATCACTGCAATCCCCTCCAACGAAAATCAGGCTACATCGACTACATCAACACTCCCTTCTTCGATTCTCTCAAAACTGATTTTCTCAAAACATTGAACAGCGGACTCAGTTGAAAAGCCCATAAGCCTTTGCGAGGTAATTTCTCAACATGGCGGCAAAAGTTGTTCTTTCATGTAGGGAAATAGTGTTATTATCCCGGAATATTTCAAGCGGGTGGCATTTTATTTCGGACACTTTTCACCCTTATGCGATGAGAAGAAGATTGAATTCAAGTTTTTCACGCTCTTTTTCAGATACAATGGGAAAAATCAAAGAGTCATTGGATGCAAACCCCACTCATCTGGCCACAAGCAAAACCGCACTGCGTAAAAGGATATTCATAGGAACAGGGCAGTACTACGAGCACGAGAGTAACGAACGAGTAATCATACTCTCACTAGGAGACAATGAGAATTTGCGACCACCAGTGATGCTCCTTGACACCATAATACAGCGTGATGAAGTGAATAAACTGGAACAAGAAATCGCTTCTCTTCCCTGTGTTGGTGCCATTAATTCTGGCGAGCTAGATGGTACACAAGGGGGGCCGTGGAAGTTTGGTTTTGTACTTAAGCCTCCGTTTTCAATTTTCTCGGCATCTGGATTTTGCTGCCAACTTCGGCATTCCAGTTTAAGACAAGCACATTTTAGAATCTTTGGTGAAAGTTTATTTGAAGATATTCCTCTTTCAAACGTTGAACATGTCCAAGTTTCTCTCTCCCCTGAACCATGGGAAGAGCGAAAATTACAGCTTAAAATGAAGAACGGAGATGTTGTCAGTGTTGTTGAGGATTGTGAAGAAAGTATTCACTGTGACCTGGCCTCTCTCATGATATCAACAGAATGGATGGTCAAGTGTGCAGGCCATTTGTGCATAATGGCAAGGCAATTTGGAGGGACCAAAGTGCCACTAAAACTTCCCTCTGTTCTGAGAGCAGATGTGAACCCATTTGTGGCAATGAGGAACAGACTATGGGCTGAAAAAAGCAACATTGATAGTTGACACTGCAGAACTGCCAAAAACAGAGGAGGTGGGTGATAGTAACATTCAGTGTAACTGTTAAAGGGTCGATCGAGATCATATGAGGTCTATGTTGAATTTCATTATTTTCTTTTCCAACATACCTCGTTTTTGGCATGTGGCCTACTGTTTGTTCATAAAACACTGCCTTATATTTTTTTCTGCTTTACCAGTGAAGCAGCATACGTCAAAAATTTTGCGTAGGCCCTTTATGCTCCAAACTGTTAAATTTAAGGTTCAGTGGAAACAAACCAGTGAAAATGACTTTTTGGTTGCTTTTCACTCTGAATCATTTCATTTTGGGCATACAGACATGCTAAACCTTGATGTGTATTTGTTTTCCACATTGCAACCTGCTATAATTCCAAGAGTTTGCTTTGCTTGCTTAGTTAGGCAAGGAGGTCACAGTAACATACCATGGACAAATTCTTTTTAAAGCCCAATCCCAGGTCCACAACTTCACACAGGGAAGATGCAACATCCTTTCTTAAGTCTGTGTTCCAATCCAGCTGCTGTGATTGAGAAGTTTAAAAATCGATTACTCTTCTACCAGGAAGAGTGGTTTGCCATTTGGACCTCCCAATTACTGGTATCAGTGTAACACTGATATACAGGTTCCCTTTTATTTAGGGTGTGTTTGAATCACTTTTAGCCACTGCTAATCACTGCTAGTCACTAATCACTGCTAGCCACTGTTTTTTTTTAAACTATGATAACAGGACTAGTCTGGGAATCCAATAATCTGGCATATGAGCACATGGCTGGCACAGTTGGTTTTGGGTGAACATTGCCTTAATGCCCAGAATATTGGCTAGGAGGCTTATCATTCACCTTCCCTCCCAGTCTTTCTTGAACAGCTTTAATGGCACTGCTCAAAGCACTTGAAGAGGTGTACCATTCAAGAGAGTTTAAAGAATGACAAATTTATAGATACATGTAAGTGTGTGGTTCCAGAAAATATCCCTACTGCCCCACAGAAGTTTGTTTGGTTTGGACCCCATGACAAAATTCTCAACAAATCTTGAAAACAATTTTGTGTGATTGACATTCCAGGAATGTTGAAACTGGACAAAATTTGCATACATGTATATGACAAGCCCAGGGCAGGCTTCTGATAAGTTCAACTGATAAAATACATCCAGTAGATAACATCCTCTGGGTAACATAAGCAGACAAGTTGGAAGCAAAGAGAGCTTAAATTAAACTACAGGTCTACATCACATCAAGGTGAAACTGATGGTAACTTTTTAACCTATCAGAATAACATTTTCATACCAGCTAGGCCACTGGGAATCATTAAACAATAGACAACACACCAAACCCTAATTATCTACACAATACCTGTGTATGATATTACATATTGCAACACGCTGCTTCCAAAATCGACTTCCACATAAACAAGCATGATTAAAACAACTGTTTCCCAACAAAAAAAGTTCTGTTTTTGACAAAAACTTTCAAAAATTTAAAATTGAAATTTTGAAAACAGCTTGCATTTCATTACATTCCAGCAGTCTGCACAAAATTTGCATTTGTGATAAGTTCAAGCAATAAACTAAACAGTCAAAAGGGGAAGAACAATGAATATTTGTTTGCACACAGATGCAAAATAATCATTTTGAGCAGTAAGCATGCAAAAAAGTGCTTTTCAATCATTCTCATCTCAGGAAGGAGGTGGAAAGTGAAACGGTCTCACTAAGTAAATTATTATTTGCAAAATGAAATTAGGTAACAGTTATTCATTTTCTACTTGCACTGGTAAAATCTCCCATAATTGCCCCAAAGTCCTTTTATTCGCTTGAAAGCTGGTAAATGTTTATTGGAGTTTTTCTGTTTCAGTGAAATCTCAAAAGGTTTTAGCATACAAGCAAGTTATGGACAGTGGCATGATACAGTACCACAATCACTGCAACAAATTAATTTTTTAAGTCGCATTCTTCTGCTTTATAATTGAAAGTTTGTTGAATAAAATTAAATTGTAATCAAAGTTTGAATTTGAGAACTAAATTTCATAAAGTACCAGGAAGAGAAATGTTGACAATCATGTTATTTGTATGTGTATACCACTGACCACTTAGTGAAACATTGGTAAGTTCCAACACTGATGTGACAATTGGTGTATTTTTATACATCAGTGGCGGGTATTCTGCAGAATGTTAACATGATATGTACATTGTACATGTACTGGTACTCATTACTAAAATGCTTTTAAGTTTTGCCTGCAAATTTCTTTTTCAAAGTGCTGTTTCCAGTAGCTAAAATACAGTAACCTGAAGTATAGGTAGCATGTGAATTTAAAGTATTGTAACATCATGGAAGCAGAAGTTCCCTCTCCCTATTACCTTCTCCTGGTTTTCACTGCATGTTTTTTCTTCATTTTTGTTTTGTTTCCAAAAATATGAACACCTGGAACAAACTACAGGTGTATAGTGTGGACAACTTGATAGAAGAATAAAGAGACTGTCAAGTGTTTTCAGTTTTGTTGATTGATATCTTGTTGACTGATAGTGGAGCCAGTGCACATAGCACGCCAGTGGAGCACCATTGCCAAGGAAATTTCGGTAACCTATCGACGCAAGAAAATTTGGTTGTGATGCCAGCACACATGCCCCCGTACAGACTCTGGGGAAGGGGGAGGGGAGTCCCAAGGCAACCCGACGGGGATGGAGAATGCCATCTTTTCTTGGTGGAAAATCCCGTGGTGCTTGTGGGCAACCGGCATTTTTCTTGGCGGGAAATCGCATGACCACCGTCACTTTTGAAAAAGAAGTTTTTTAAAAGCTTAGCTTGTTTAGCAAAACCATTCAGTTCGACAGAAGTGAAGTTTAGAACTTGAGAAAAAATACCAAATATCTATAACTGGAAAGAAAAAGTTCAAAAGAATACTCAGCTGTCTTTTTGGTGGAAGGCGAAAAGTTCAAGTTACTAAATTTGCCTTCAAGGACTTTATCTTTGTTGGCGGTTCTGCTGTGAACTTGGTCAGCACAATGCTTCTGTTCGCAGAATTTCCCAGTGGTCCTGATGCCAAATATAGCAGAGCTAGTGCCTTCTGGTTTTTTCTGTCCACAACCATGGTTTTTGCAGCAGTCCAAACACATTTTTCCAGGAAAAACACCAGCATGTTCATGTCGATAGGCATCTGGTCACGGGAAAAGAAATAAATAGTAAAATTAACTTCTTCAAGTAGTGTCAGCATTCGTGGCCTAGTGGAATCGTGCCGGCCTGCGATGCCGGTGAGCCGGGTTCAATAATCAGTGGGGACATGATTTTTTTTTTATTTAATGACTTGAATGAGAGTATGTTCACAAATTAATAAGTACCAGCACAAAAAAGGGGGAGCTCTGCTTTTAGGCTTGGCTAAATCCATATATTGTTATTAAGTGGCATAATTTGCTGTTAAGTGTTTATTCCACAGGATAAGTGCCTTGCATAAGAGACCTGTAACTTTACACTGTATGTTTTGCATTCAAATGATGAGCTATGCGAGAGTTTTTTAACTGTTAAGCAGCTGAGTTACCCATGGATATGCATGCAATTATTGCAATGATTTCTGTTTTCACCTTGTTTGCCTTCTGTGTGCTTCAAATGTTTTTTTATGTATTTAAGTGTCACTTGTAGCATTAAAATATAGCACAAGTTATTTTTCATTTTCTGCTTTAAATCATTTGTTAGAATTGTCTGGTGTTTTTAAAGGGATACTGTGGTGTCCTTAAACTTCCTCATGTTTCCGTTGGCATTTTTCTGTAATTTAATACATTTCACATGTAAAAATATTACCACATTTTGAAAAACGTTTTTGGCAATTATGTTAAAAATGAAAAATTAGGTATGTGTAATAAACGCATTGTTTAAACCATCTGCGCACTCCATGCTAAAATTATTCTGGTAGGTAAACATCAGAGACTTGGTAAAGTCAACATTAATGATACCACTTTAGACAGGGTAGTCACTCTCAAGTATCTTGGGGTCCTCATGGACCAGACTTTATCTTGGAAAGATCATTTAGAGTACATAGGCAGAAAAATCTCTAGATTCGGAATGTTACAGCAAGTGCATAAAGCCCTGCATGTAGCTAAATCAACTTGCCTAACACTTTACAACACCACAATTCTGCCATAGTAGTAAATACCACAATTTTGTGACAGCTGTGGAGTGATTTCCATGGTTCATCACTGATTGGCGACCTGTAGAGACCAGTGAGTTACATGCAGTATTCAGCTCGCCTAATCTGGAGGTGCATTAAGATTATCTCAAATGCATGCTATAGTTTTTAAGTCTTTTGACTTCCTTATACCTGTGACACAAGACACCGTGACCTGTAGTGTCTGCCTCTTGCCAGTACCAGGGTAGCTTTAGATACAACAGTGAATGCACATTATGTCCTCCTGCATAGACTGTTGAAGAACTGACAGATTTCAAGTCCAAAGCTAAGCGCCATCTCAAGCACCAATTTCTGCTAATTCATTGATGTGTAGGTGTACATAGTATGTTATTTACGTTAGATGTGTTATGTGACATTTGTGTCTATTATTGCTTTACCTTCGGTTAGGGCTCTATTTAAACTAGCGTTAGCTAATTAGATGTCCCTAAATATTTATTGGATTTAAATAAATAAATAAAGTAAATAAATGTTTTGCCCTCTGCAATGTGAGGTGAAACCATTTACACACGATAGCAGTGTAATTTTTTTTTTAATCCAACGAAATTGAAATACAACTAAGATAGAATACAGTGAAGTATGTCATGCCATTCGTGCAATACAGCTTTCGTGTGTGTGCATATGTAATCTTATCGAGGCATTAATTCCATTAATACAAAACAAATACATGTAGTAACCAGCCGTTTCATGAAATGTCATGTACCTTTGTTAATACCTTTAAAGAAAACAGATTTTCTGCGTCTGTATTGAAGCAGGGTGTTTTTTTTTCAGCGAAGTCAGTAAGGAGTATTGGCTTGGAATGTAGTTTACCATTGTGTATAATATAAGTGTGGTGGCACCAATGAAGTCGCACGGGTAACGAAAAGTATCGTAAATGTGGCCTATAACTAGTGACTTGTTTTGCCATGATGTTTGCATTTATCGTTCGTTTTGCTCAATGTTAAACTATAAAACCTATTTTTAAAATTAGATGGATTTGATAGTTTCTTTGATTTCCTTGTGTCTTCATTCAAGGAAAGGCCCATGTGGCATTTCTCTGGAGGACTTCGGTCTATCGTGCGATTTGTAAGTGATCCACAGAAGTTCTCACTGGGGCCCTCACTCCTAATCACCCCAGGCTGGCGAAAAGAAGCGGGAGCACAGAATAGAAAAACATGATTTATCGCTGCGGGGAGGAGGGAGAGGCGCCAAGCCAAAGACTTACGTCCGATTTAGGTATGGACCATTAGAAAAGTTATGGGGGTGGTTCGGGCGAGGTACTAAAAAAATTCATGCAAGGGAAAAGTGAGAGAAAAAAAATTCATGCACAGCGAATAGCCCAGGAAAAATTTTCTTGCATACGGAAAAATATTCCTGCAAGGGAAATGTTAACGGAAAAAAATTCGTGCAGCTCGAAAATTCCCCATAACTTTTCTAATGGTTCGTCCCTTAACGCAGAGAGGGAACAATGCGATAAGGGCAACCAATTTATACCAAACGAGTACACCATTTGCATAGATCTAATAGTTGGGGAGGTGCTTTCGTAAATACTCTAGGGAGCAGTACCCCATCCCCGTAGGGGGAATATAAGTTATCCACACGAGAGAAGTGTTCTCCGCCCTCCTGATAGAGCGCCTGTTTTTGATCCTCCTGTTGTTGATCGCGTGGCGTTTCTTACGCGTGACTAGTAACGCTTCAGTCACCGTAACGCTCACGTTTATTGTGACGTAATTGTGGTTAATTGATTTTTTAAAATCCGTATAATTACAGATTAGAAATCAGCCGATTGTTAGGATGACGTCTATGCGCAACAGATCCTATGTTTCATAAACCGGAACCCAGAAAATGGTTGTCGTTTACCGATAAATATTTTCTAGACTCGTCAAAGTCATTTTTTTGTGTGTAGTTCTTGTGGAAATTTCGCGCTCAAAATAGGGAATTGCACACGGAAAGTTTGGTCTGCTGAATCACCGAATAACGGAAGTCTGCAGTAATAGCGCGCCGTTCTTTATCTTTGACGTTTTATTTTTCCCGTTTTGCACGAACTTCAAATGTATTTTTTTTTAAACCACGAAGGACTTGCTTTGTCATGTATTGCATTAACTAACTTCTTATTCACTAAAAAATGTCCCCGTTTCACGTGAGATCACCCACGCTTCTGACGTAAACTCAAACCGTCACGGAAATATTTTGTTTTGAGAACGCCATGCTATATAAGCATACGTGCAATCGCTCGCATTTTTATCAAAAGCTCTCTGCTCCAGTAAATTTGCGATCTTTTTGTTCGACATGACGTCAGTTAGTTCGTTTTGCTTTATTGTGTAATAATAATACGATAACAGATTTTCAGAGCATTAGGTGTTGTTCAGAAGTTTAAATGCTGTGTGGGACCTATTTTGACTTCAGATAGTAGCGTCAAGGGCGTATTAGATGCAAGAGTCGTTTTATTTTCTTGTTACAACCAAAAAATATCATGAGAAGTATATCGATTTTGAAAAAGCTGCATCATTTATGACATGACAACAATTACGTTTGCGTCAGTTCTTTTTTCAGAGAAAAAGGTTCATTATTTATTATGAGAATCAATAGTGTTGCACAAATTACGTGAACCTTAGTGTACGGTGTTTTATTTTTCGGTGACCAAATGTTAATGAAGTGACACGAGTCATACGTAAACGCACGCCTTGTGTTTGCTTATGTTTTTGTTTGCTTTTCACAGGTCGGCTTTGCGTAAATTACTTCCTTTCGATTAATGCAGCCAAAAGATTAACTCGTAGGGTACGTGTTGCAATCCTCTCTTGGTTAGAAACTTCGATAACCTCACAACCTATGCTACAACTACAGTGACCTCAGGTCGAGGGAGGGTGATATGGTGACCTCAAGGGGGTGGGGTGAGGCGTGGTGAAGATCGACCTCAAGGGGTGGGATTAGGCATGGTGATGCAGCTGCCGCTAGTGGTGAGGTAAGACTTGGTGGTTTCACTATGAGTAGGAGGACGAGAAAGGACTCGACCAGTGGTAAGGAAAATGTGACAGGGAGTCTTGTTGAAGACAAACATTCTTTGAACAGACCAAACTTAGTCTTTTGTTGTTTCTCAAGTACGTACAATTACGGTACTGTGTCTTAGCAGAAAACATACGTTCTCCTGGCTGATTCCATTCATTTTTATGTCAGTTGGGAGAGTTCATAAGTGCATCAACCTGCGTCCCCTAGCGGATGTTATTTCTGCTAAAGAGAAACTATATGTTATCATGCTTAAAGTTTTTTACCCAGCTTCTCTAGCGTTAGCCCGATAAACTGTAGCGTCTGAATTTTAGCGGTCATTTTATTTTACACTGTTTATTTTCACTGGTAGTGTAGGAATGATCATGTAAGGCCATAGCATATACGTGTTTGGTACCTATTGGGGTGGTGTCTTTCTTTTTGTATTATTATTATTATTATTATTATTATTATTATTATTATTGTTGTTGTTATTGTTGTTGTTGTTGTTGTTGTTGTTAAGTCGTAAATAAAAATGCATCTTTTTTATGATTAAGTTTATCATTAACAGCATCATCATCATCTCATTTTTGTGACACCAGTGAAAACGTATTAGTTTACACCTTCCTAAGGAAAACTTGCTTAGTTAATTACGGATAGTATTAAACTTTAGCCCTTACTCAGAGCACGCATGTAGAAACGCACGCGTGTAGTGAGAGGCAGCGTGGTGCGTCATTTGGCACACGCACGTATTCATGTCAGTACCAGCCTCGAAGGATCTTGTGCCACCCGCATGGATGAAAATTCAAAAAGTCGTTATGATACGTGACTTCCCTTTCTTTATGTGTCTTACCAAAACATGACGGGTCTATAAAAAGTAACGGACAACAGTCAAGTGTTAAATAGTTTGGTTTGTTGAGATGTAGGAATTTGGTTATTTACGCGTTCAACCAAAACAAATTTCTTATTACTTGTCGCTCTCAGATGACGTCCTTTGCCGACCTTTTTCGCTCACGTTTATTACAATTCGCAATTATAAACGCGAAGACGTTGTTTCTTAGTTCCAAACTAGAATCTTTCTCTTCAAAACCGAAGATGGCTCGCAACGAGTTCAAGTTGGTTGGCTATTGTGTCAGCGATTAGCTAACGTAACGAGTCCTTCTAAGATATTGCTCTGCGACGAACAGGATTTTCTTACATTGTCATCACTATTCGTTCTCTTTAAAAAGTCGTTTTCACCTCTTACTTGAGCCAAAATACACTGAACTTATCTACAATAAAATCCAGAGTCGTGCTGATTGTGCATTAGAATCAATATTAACTGGTCTTTGTTTACTTGACGTTATATAGTTTCATTTCCGCATTCCCACTTCTCTAAAAGATCTTACTACCACATTTCTAACCGCGGAAACCGCCAAGTCAGTATGATAATTACAATTCGAAATGTTCGGGAAAAGGTGTCTTTTATCACGAATCGTTCTACCAGTAAAAAAACACGTTACCGTAAGGTGTTAGCGTAAGGTGTACCGTAATAATTCTTTCCCGTGTCCAAAGACCGACACTGGAAACAGTCATTCTTCTTTGTGGTGTTTACAGTGGTTGTCACTTTGTGCTCTAGAAGAACGCTTAGGTGAAACGGATATTAATTCCTTACGAGAATCTAACACCGAGATTTGTATATGGCCGCGAAACTCTCTTCTTGCCGGAGTGGGGAAGGGAGGGTTATATATTCACTGCGGTTTTCTTCTGTATCAGCAACCTAACTTATCGAGCTATTCAGTTATCGTTAACCGCCTTTTCCTTGCATATACAGCGTGTAAGATGCTTGGTTCTAATTTTAACCCTTTAAACCCCTAATATCAACACACACATTCTCCTTACTAGCCTTCAAGCAGTTCTCATAGTTATAAGTGTCAGAAGTTGTAAATATCAAAATTAGTTTGGTGATCATTCGCATGACCTGTATGTTTTGTTGTGGATTGATTTTCACAGGAGAGTGAATTACATATTGACCACTTTTGGTGCGCGAAGGGTTCATCAGAGGAAACCATTTAAATTGACCAGCAACACTCGGCCCCAGTGTCGTTCGGTTCATCTTTCCTTCAGCTCATTTTTCCTGAGTTGAAATTTAGACAGTCAATAAAAGTTGTTATTAGCACTGGCTTCCCGACAGAGCTGAGCACCGTAGGCGGGTCTTATGTAGAGGTATGAATTTTTGTGTAAAATTTTCATGTTACGGTTGGGTCGAATGATCAGCAGAGATACCCCTAAATTATCAGTCTTGATTCGTAAAAACAGCCATACTTTTTTAAGCACAAGAAAAATGGTTTTTCGTCAAATCGCGTCACTGCTCTTTTCTCAGGCACAGGTGTTAATGCTCTTCTACAGAGAAACAAGCAAGCAGTGTTGTGTGTGTGGGGGGGGGGGGAGAGGGGTTCACAAATCTAGAACTCCTGCGTTATTGATAAGGAAAGAAACGTTTTGTTTTACGGTTCAATCTTTCTGCGAGTGATAATAACTAAGTGATGATTGAACGAAGATCTTCATTATACCGTTATGCATCAGTCAATTCCAGCTGCGCCCATTCCCCCCCGGGCAACTGCGGGGCATTTGCGCACCCTGTCAGTTCCGGGGGTGGGGCATTAGCAAATTTGGCACGGCCCGGGGGTCGGGCATTTGCCTACCCCGGGGCTACCCCCGGGGTTTTG
>Ga0126336_10001864_pt1 | contig 11533 bp, 6 predicted proteins | sample SidCmetagenome_FD_92530 | JGI IMG/M metagenome (GOLD analysis project Ga0126336, IMG submission 92530) | Coral microbial communities from El Islote,Puerto Morelos, Mexico - Siderastrea C C metagenome | ecosystem: Host-associated > Invertebrates > Cnidaria > Coral | place: El Islote,Puerto... | reverse complement strand
CATAGGAAATAAATAGCATTATGTTAAAGCTATGTAACCTTTTACTTATAAAATTGGATGTCAGCATGCTATTTAAAAGCTATGTTGAATTGTCACATAGTAAATACATAGACTCTTTGTCAGGAGCAAAGAAAATAAATATCTATGTCAAAGCTATGTTAAGATTTTAATTAGTGTATTTAAAGACTATGTGATTTGCAAATAGCCTCGGCATAGTTTCAAAATATGTTTTACATACCCTGGACTATGTACTGTAGCATGTTACATAGTAATAACATAGGCAGTCTTGAGCTATACATAACTAAGACATAGCCCTACATAGCAAAAAAATAGTGGCAACTTAGGTTTTACATATGTCTGGTTCTACAAGGGATGCTTTAAATTATTCTGGTACAAGGTTTTTGTCCACTGATTACTCAATTTCCTGATGGATTCCGTCTTAACCTCTTACCAGTTTATCAGGCTTCCCTGACCCTTTGAGCCCTAATAATGATAAGCATCTAATTTCTCCTTACAGTATTACTACTTGATCAAACATACAGGTCATGAGAATAAAAGAAGTGATCACCAATTATCAAATGCCTTGAATTTAAATCAAATTCTCCCGACTAGTAACATAAGAAATATAAGGAGAAAAGTGAGGAGAATATGGATGTTAATATTGGGGCTTAAAGGGTAAACAGTTCACTTGTGCCCAGGAACTGGTATAGGGGAGAGAAATGAGGAGTTATGTCTCTTGCATAGGAACAAGGCAAAAACCCTGGAAGTTCAAACTGCTAACACTGCACTTCCATTTACAACAACAAAAATTTCAAATATGTTACAATCTTGATTACCTAATGATTGTGCCATCATTCTGTGTAAGATAAAATGGACATCTCAAACTCAATGTCTTTAAAGCTTCAGAGAATGCCTCCACTGTCCGTTGACAAAGTGGCTTCAGACTTTCATTGAGAACAGAAGCATTCTCACGCTCTAGGAGTCCAATAAGGCCCACCTCATGGGAGAGTGTCATGCTCATGTCTGGGTACACAGATTTGATGAGTTCAGCAACCTGTTTTTCTTGTTTTCCAGAGGCCGGCGAGAACACTCCAACAATCACAATATTTTTTATACCTAAAGTGTTTTGGGCACAACAGACAAAAAATGTGAATGTGACGGAATGTCTCTCACAACACTTTTCAACTGATAGTATGCAAACTCTGAAGTTCAACAGTTTCATTTTTCAGTGCTGTCAGTCATTGCCACAGGTCTTAGAAGTTCATCTCAACAGGGTTCAAAGGTCAATTAAGTTCCTGTACTATGGTTGGCGTATTTTGATCCATTTTGTCGACTTCAGTTTTCATGGTTCATTGGTTCTTTGTGTAATTATCATTGACAACATTAGAAAAACAAAATCTTCAGAATTATTTGCGAACAACGTGGAAAAAGGTAACTTCAGTTCAAGATAGCTTGGGTACAGGAAAAAGTCATAGCTGGGAGATAGCTGGCAAGAGATAGCCAGGTATTTCAAGATAGAGGGGGTTGCTGTACAAAGTCCAATAAAATTATTAAGCTAACACTGGACCCAAAAAAGTCCAACAGCCCAGACCGTAACCTTAAAAAAGTCCTCTTTACATTCATCAAAAAATTAATATGTATAATTGTTTAACATAAAATTGAGAACCCAGAGGTATGCTCATTTTTTATCAACCCTAAAAGAAGTCCTGCCAAGATCTTTCTAGCCAAAATAAGTCCACCAGAAAATTTCCTCACCCCCAGAAAGTCCCAGATCACCAATTTCAAACCCAAAAAAGGGCTTCTCACCTCACCATCACTAAATTAAATATAGCTGAGTACCTCCCCTGGGTCCCCTTCTCCTATGAATAGCCAACCTGCTTTATGAACTTCCTCAGCAACCCTCTTCACCTCTTCCTCATCAATATCGGTTATACAGGAGCAGTCGTACTGGAATCCTCCATTGAGAAAATAGTGCATCCCACCTATCACATTCCTCAAGTCAGCAGGGAAATCACACAAAGGTGGCACAGATACAGTTGCTGGTCCGCAAAGCCTCAGCACAGCTACCTTAGTAAGCCCTCGTCTCTGCACAACAGCATTCACAAAATGGGTTGTGCCAATGTTTACTCTTGCAACGTACTGAGCTGGATTTGGTTGATATTCTTGGGGGAGCTGCTGTAATGCTGATCTGATGGCTTCGGTTACACCTGATGTGACATCCCCAGTTGTCGGAACTTTTGCTGAGCACAACACTTCCTTCTTTCTGAGTATTACAGCGTCTGTGTTTGTTCCTCCCACATCCACTCCAACACAAAGCCACATGATGTCTTCAAACTGCGGTCTTAAATAGCTCTACAAAGAAAAACCATTAAAAATATTGGATACTGGCTTTCAAATCAATTGTTGTTAATACACCTTGATACAAAGCAAGTGGCCAATATCCAGAAATCTCCACCAAATACGGCGACTTTTAAGATACACAGGGGTGGTTCTAGAATTTTGAGTGGGGGGGGGGGATCATTTTACATAAAATGATCATTGTTGTTGCATTGACCTTGAACTGAGTTGTGGAAGGATTGCCATGATTGCATCAGTTACGACAAAATATCTAGCAGCTCCATTTGGCGGGTATGGCGTCAGGCAAAATCATCTATGATGGCATCAGTGTTCAACTCCATGTTACAATGGATGTAGTCCGTTCATTCTTTCTTCAGTCATAGTGGTCCAAGCTACTGAGAAGGGGGTCACGGGTACCCTGTCACCACCCCCTTGATCTGCCGATGCTACAGAATAGCCACCCCATGAGCTGTGATAGGCAAACTTCCTTGGAGTCTGCAGACCTTGCTGCAAGCAATTCGGCATTTAATTTACACAGCACTTATGTCAAGCAATAGTAATAATAGTGAAAATGCCAGTTTTAAAATAATTAAAGTGTTACAGGAAAAATATGAAAGTACCAGTAGTTAACAACTTATGAAATGACTGTCGGCAAATTAAGTCAGACTCTATCAGACTCTAATATCTGCACCAAGCGAGAAGGAGGGGTGAAAATGTATAGAGGTACTTAACACTATGGGGATCGAAGTTTTATGAGCAAAATTCCTGTTGAATTTGTTGGATGGCCTCTTAATAATACACAATCTTGCACAGTGAGTCCTCAGGCTTCTTGGTCAGCAGGAGGATGCCGGGGTATCTCAGGGGTAATGGAATTTTTATTGCAGAAATTTGATTTTTTTATTGGCTGTTTACTGCAACAAAACTAAGAACCATTAACCGCAGGATTTCTGCCGTAAAAATCCTAGTGCCCCAGAGTCCCTCCCAGTGACCACTAACTGACCAAGAAGCCTGAGGACTCTGGATAGGAGATTGATCAATACACAATTTGAGCGGAACCTTGATTTAGCGAACCTCTATATAACGAAGTCCTTGGTATAATGAATGATATTTTTCAGCCCCGTAATAGTGTAATGTATGAAAAGGAACCTCGATATGATGAACCCTCGACATAACAAACCAATTTCCCAGTCCCTTGGCACTTCGTTAAATCGAGGTTCCACTGCACTACCCCCAGCCGCTTACCCACCCCTCCCCTCTCAACCCCTCTCACTGAAACAGAGCCCAAACAAAAAACGTGGCCCCTATAGAGGATTTTCACGGCACCCATGTTAGAGGCACAAAATAATTAAAACTACAGATGCATAACAACAGATCCTATTTTTCAAAGTAGAAACATTTTAATTGTTTTTTACCTCCAGTATAGATAAGCTTAAATTTCCATCTTCGAATTTTATTTGTGATCAAAACAACGACAATCAGTTACATTTTTATCGGCAATTAAAATATTTAGAAAAGCTGTAACAATTAAAACTCGCATCCAGTTCAGTATGCATCACAGTGGAGTACGCACAACCAAAACTTTGAAGCATACCGTAGGGAAAATACCTTAAATATCTCAGTTCGGGAACACCTTTATAAAATTTCATTTCAAATGGCTAAATGAAATTTCATTTTAGGAAAAGATCTTGTGGAATGCGGCAATTGGCAAAAGGTTGGTAAGGATTTGAGCTCAATATTCACATGGAAAGTACCAAGTTGTACATGTAGCGGCAGAAATGTGCATACTAATAAGGCTCTGGATAAACAAAATAGATTCTACTTGCCTCTTTTATTCCACCTTAAACTCTACTCGCTTTCCAACGCTTGTGCTCCACACGTCGAGTCACGGCACCAAGATGGATGAAGCGGAGCATCAGTCGTATGATTGGACAACACTACCAGAGGTCAAACCACTGTGACCCGAGATTGTTTTGAAATACTGTACTCATGTTTAGCTGCCCTTGAAAACACAATCCAATATGGGCAAAGGACCGAAGGCGATTGCATCATCCATCAAGAAAAGAAACATTTGTTTTCTTTCGACCTTTTCAAACCATTTACAGTCTCTTTAAATTATTAGAAGGGTCTATTTATAAAAGAGGAAAATGTCACTACTTGTACTTACCCAGTTACTTGACTTCGCGCGAAATTTCATGACGTTACCGAATCTCGTTCCCAGGGCCTTCTCTCTTGTTAACCCGAACCTGTGACATCACGAAATTTCCCAGCAAGCGGGGACGTCAAAGCTCCAGGCTACAAACGTGCAAGTTTAGAACTTCTTTACATCTATATCCCATCACCCGTCCATTTTTCGTGCCACTGTAGCGGCAGAAATGCTCGTCACATAAACTCCCACACCACTTCCTAGTTTTTCCCTGTGCCATGAACGCAAGGTCTCCATTTCCCTCCTGCCTGGATCCTTTCTTTATATACCATGATGTTTGTCTGCACGTATGTCGACCTCTGTCCCGGAGATGGGGGGGGGGGGCACTCCCCGAAAATTTGAGCTGGGGTGTGCGACTCCTTGAAACCCTTACCCTATTTCAGACTAAAATATGTGATTTTCCATACACTATTTCAGAACTGCAAATAAACTGCCTCGGTTTGTGTAGACATTTGTGATGGGCTTCAAATTTCCGATATTAATCAAAACACACTTCTCAAGAGAAGATAAAAACCACACCCAATTCCAGACCAGATCGCACAAACCTTACCCTATTTCGGACCAAAATGGTCGAAATCTATACCCTATTTCAGTAGAGAACGGATCGAAACCATACCCTTTGGAGCCGCACATACCTATCTAGGTTATATAAGGGAAAAACCCCTGCCCCCCGAGGCCACAGTGAACCTTAGCGCATAGTGGCAAGGATTAGCTTTGTACATCACTACAGGAGGGGGACCAAAAACGTTTCAGTCATTGTTTTACTAGGATGAGTGAAGCAGCCGACCATTTTTGTCTCGAGTTAATTTATCAAGAATGTTCAACAAAATACAACTAGCTGGCAACATACACGATGCAACTGTAGGAGCCGACGCATCACTCCGCGAGAAAGGTTCCGGTGCTTTCATGATTACAGTAATGGTTAAAATGATTTTGAGGGGGTGGGGGCTAGGCAGTATTTCCTAGTGGGCCACCCCTTTGTTTTAGTATTCAGCCCATGGGTGTTAATTCGTGAGGGGGGAGTGGGGGGAGTTGGGAAGGCACCGGTAGGGGACTGAAGGACCAGGGTACCTGTTTATCGAAACTCCCGATAACTTTCCGGGCCCAAAAAACTTTGTTATGTGTACAATATTTTTCTACAGGGAATTAATTGTTATTGATGATGAAACCACACCTTAACAAGTTTCAGCAGTAACAACTGCCACCAATCGATAAACACTAGCCTGTGCATACAGCCGTCTCTCATCGCTCCCGTCCGTTAGGGCCGTTATAAACCATGGATTTGCAAAAAAATAAAAATAAAAATAAACAAAAGCAAAATAAAAACAAACAACAGACTTACAGGGCCCTATAAGTTACCGGGAATTTTGAGAAACTGGCCTCATGAGTTAGGGATTTAAACTAGTGTAAGACTTCCCCCCCCCCCCCCCCCCCCCCCCCCCCCCCCCCCCCCTCTTCCTCCCGCCCCCCCCACCCTTTTTGGCGCTTGGCCCAAACTTTCTTTTTTCTTGATTTTTGTTACCGTCTCTCGTGTTATAGCTCTTATATTACAGAGTCATGGAAACGATTTCATTAAAATTCCTTTTTTTGGTGCTAGCGTGATTGTCTTATCGGCTCCCGCCGAGACCCTCTGTCAAGCAGAGCCAGAGATTTTGTGCATTGAACACGCTAGCTTCAAATTGAAATAAAAAGTAACTGCGTCCTATTCAGTAGCTAAGGTTATGAAGATTTTTATTGCTTTCTCATATCAAAAACTTGGCCTACACTAACAATAAATACAGTCCCAGCACGTGGCCATCAGTATTACACTGCAGATTGAAATTGGTGTAAATTAAATGTATATAGTAAAAAATTGGACTGTGTACACAGTTGTAGGTGAACACCAAGCCGCTATTTAACATGTATCAGATAAGAAAAAGTGCGTAATCAACTTAATCTAGTAGTCTAGCCAGTATGTCGCGAAAGTTTACCTAAGCAAGTGCTTTTCTCCTGCTTGTACATAGACTAATGTTTTCTATTGTTTAGCAAAATTGGTAATTTAAATTTGTCGATTTTACACGCAAACAACTTGCTTCCGACAAATTGCTTTTGGTAATGGAAAGAGATTTTTCTTTACTTTATTCGAAACTATCTCTTTCTTGACTCTTTGTTATAATTTTTTACTTCACTGGCGCTCATGCGTTAGAAACTTTCTTTTGCAGTTAACCATTTACTTTTGTTTTACCTTCAGCTACTTTTTTGCCGTCTTAATTTTAGTGATTTTGGCGATGTCTGGAGAAAAAAAAAAATGAAGAAAAAGCCAGTGACTTGCAATTAGTTTTTAAAATCCTTTGTATGGAGTCTGTATTTTCTCTAAAACTACGAAGATAAATACGCGAAAGTTTGCGAGTTCAAGTACCCTCAAATTTTTCTGAGAATATAAAGACATTTTCGTCATAACCAGCTTCCCAGCAGAAAATTCAGTCGACCACGAAACTCGAAAAAAAATGAACTTATTTAAATACCGCAAATTAATAACCCTCAAGATCTCTTCATCAGTCGAGAGTGCCAATTGCTCGATTGCAGACGTATTTCTACTAAATTTTCCCCGATTGCGTTATTTTCTGTAATCGATTTTCGTGGTCGTATCTCCGATATTTTGTTGAATTATTTTGCATGTATGTTTTGTATTCTCGGTACGTATCTATCTTGATTTCGGCCAATCAGCGCGCTCCAATTATGCGGCTGTGCGCGTGCATCCATGGTTTGATTGTCAATTTCATTCATCCGGGAACCTCTAATCTGAGCAAAAGTTTGTGGAATTTTGCTGAAACTCTTGACGAATGTAATGCATGATATTTCATTTCCTTATCCAATGTTTTCTTTGCGTGGCAGCTTGTTTTATGGATAAGAGGATCTTTATCTCGAGTTCAGGATTCGTTGTTCGAGTTTACAAATCCCCTGGCGATGGTTATGTAGCAGCGGTTTGTTGATAATTTCGTGGCAATTAGTAGGTTTACGTTCCGTCATGCATATAGTAGATGGCTAGTAGTGTTGCCAAGCTCAAACCACTGTCATCACTGATCGCTGAGCCCGATGAAGTTCTTGTACAAAATATGGAAGAAAATGAAGTGCTAGCTGGACTAGCTAGAAACCGTGATTCCGCGAAGAAAGATGATATTTTGGACGAGCTAAGAGCAAACGCGCGGCGAAATGGTGGCCGATTACAGTTTGTCGACCGACTTGCTCTGTTTCGCGTTCTGCACGAAGCACTGGGCGACCAAAACTCCAACACTAGGTTGCGCTGTACCGAGTTCCTTTGTGAAATCATCCCTGAGTTTGGGGAAGATTTGGATAACTGTATGGCACTTGTCCTTCCTCAACTGGTGGCTAACATCGGGGACAACCAGGTGTCGGTAAAAAAGTCTGCGATTCAGACACTGCATGTGTACATGAAACATTCTTCGCAGGTCAGCGCTGTTTTGAACGCTATAATCGATCATGGCCTCGAAAGCGAAAATAGGAGGACAAGAACGGAAAGTTTAGTTGCATTACCTATTCTCATAATGCCAAATCTTGCTCACGAAGATCTGTTTACGTTGACAAAAGCGCTCGTTGGTAGGCTGGAAAATTCGTCGAGACCCGAAAGTTCACCTGCTGTCATCTCCCTCGAAAGGATAAAAAATGTCGTAGGATCTTCAACTTTCGACAATTACCTTCGTCGATTGTCTCCTGATCAACAAAAAGTATGTTTATTAGCGCTTCAAAATCGCAGTATTGACCCAGTGAAAGATTTAGAGGCACTTGGCGGAGGTCGCAAGGCCAAAAGTGCCGGTCACTTGAACTCAAACGGGCTCATTGCAGACGTTCGTTCAGACAGAAGTACCGTGTTGGACAGAGGACATACTATAGCAATAGCTAATACATCAGATGATTTTCTTGATGTAAACGATGGACCACTGGAATATGGATTTGTACCCATGTCTGTGATGACAAAACTTAGAGATCAGAGCAACTGGAGAATAAGGGCACAGGGAATTGAAGAATTGAAAACTTTAATGGGGCATTTGACAGATACTGCACCAGTTTACCCAAATCTGGGATCACTTTTTGCACTACTCCTTGGTTTCCTTGATGACGTGAACTTTAAGATTGCTGTCACTAGCCTTCAAATTATTGGACTGCTCGTAGCCAAGCTTGGAGTGGGTGTGCAACCAGTTCTAAAACCACTTCTGAGAGCATTATCAAATAAATTAGGAGACAACAAGATTGTGATCAGACAGGAGAACATGAAAGTGCTAATGCAACTTATGCAAATTCTCTCTCCTAAGGCAGTGCAGTCTGTATTGGCCGACAACTTACAACATCGCAACTCCAAAGTCCGCGAAGAAACTGTCAATGTTTTCATAGCGGCACTGCTGACATTTCCTAGCTCAGACTTCAATCTTCCAGATCTGACAAATTCAATTGCACCTGCCTTGGTAGACGGCAAAAGAAGAGTGAGGCAGGCAGCATTAGAAGCCTTTGCAGTGATAGCACAAGCCATGGGACCTGGGCGCATTCAACCTATAATAGCAGCTGTTGATGTTGTGGAGCTCACAATGGGTGGTGATGGTGTTATGGGTGCTATAACAGCAAGATTGGCACGGAGACAGCTTCCGCGCTTGAACAGAGATGGCTTAGTGGAGTATGCTGTTCCTATGCCGTCATCGGGAACAATTAGGGGGCAGAACAACACACCGCGTGGAGCAGACATTGATTGGATTTTGGCAGGTACAGCTGGATCAGGTTCTGCTGATCCCTCTGGGTCTGCTCGTTCGACACCAGGACTTAACGACTCCTGGAATATGTCAGGACCTAGTCCTCGAAGGTTCTTCAGTGCGGGAAAGAATCGACTTCCTTGGGAAGGTGACCAGGGTCGAGATGACAACCAGGTAAGATAAGATTATCAACACTCATACAGTTTGTTGAAGCATTTACTAAGGTTGTTATTATGTTAACAGCATGGCAACAGTTATGGCAACAACAGTACTAAAACAACTTTGAAAATCATAGAGCATTCCCAGTGTGATATGAAAATCTGAAATGTGATGCGATGACGGTAGAATGACTGGGTAACAAAAATTGAATATAGAGTTTGTTTGGTCCATTCTCTCTACTGTTACATCCTCATTCTAAATAACATTTCTGGGTGGTTTGAAAAAATTGCATAGTTGGTAAAAAAAAGAAAACGAAACCCTGAATACAGGATTAAAACTTGGCGGTTGCACGGTGGCCCGTGGCGATTAAAAAGTGTCCAGGGCGACTAAAAGTTGAGGTTTGATCGCCCGAAGGGCGACTACGATTTGAGAAGTACGAAAAGAGTAGCAATAACAATAGAATAAAATGTTCTTTCATTGAAGTACCTTTCTTTTCTTTCCTCGACTATAAGTTCATCAATTGTAGTAAACGGTTAGTTTTAAAGCACAAAATTCAGAGTCGTTCGTGATCAAGTTTGTAGATCGCTCCGATACGTCCGATACGTAGACGCCATTTTGATTTTACTGACACGAGAATCCAGACATACCCACAGGGCCCGAAATTGCACCTTATACAGGTGCCAATGCGCCTAAATTTCCGCGTTGGCGACCAAATCCTGAAAATTAGTTGCCAAATTAGCAACTAGAATTCTTCATCACACCCTGCCTGAAGACCTTGTGAATTTCTGAAGAGGTGTATATCTAAATCCGTGGCAGTGATGGGCATTCAAGCATGGTAGTTTCAGAATATCGGCGCTTGCTCCACGAAGGAAATCTGTCGCTAGTCGCCATCTTGGATTTCAAGTAGTTACGTTGTATATGGCCCCTTCTAGTGTCCCTTCTTCATATATGGAAAAGCGAAAGCACAATGAGTTACAATGGACATAAAGCGCTCATGCGTTTTGTGGGAGGGCAATTTTGGAAAACTATCACAAGAGAAGTCGATTTTTAGGAGCATTTTTTTCTCGATTTGAAAGGAACGGTCTTTACGATTCTTCGATTTATACTTGATGAAAATGAAATGGAAGTTTGAACCATACATTCACTTTACTTTGAGGTGGATGCTTTCAGGGGATATACACTACACGAGGGGGCAAGAGTACTGCAGGGTTTTTGCAGCTGTTTGAGAACCGTTTGAATGAATTAAAGCTGGCTATTTTGGTAGAATCTTTCTTGATAAAATTCATTTTGTTTGTGTATTTTGGATGTTTGTAATGCGCCGCGTCATTTAGGATAAGAATTCATGATTCTGGAGGGTATAACTCTTCAAAATCACACAATAAAACCATATTTTTTTTATTTTTAAAAAACTGGCGACTAACTTTTTGGTATTGGCGACTACTTTGAAATATTTAGGAGCCAAGTGGCTCCTTGAAAAAAAAGTTAATTTTGTGCCCTGACCCAGAGTTCAATGCGGTACATTTTCAAACATGAATATCTGCAAAATTGCTCGATACTGCTCGATATAATAGACTTACTTTTCACCTGAATTCAAAAGCAATCGAAAGAAACTGAGAATCGTGATACTGAAGTTTATAGATGTTGACAAGATCGTTTTGTGAATAATCAGACAATTTGATTTGTTTTCATTATGGGGTACACATAATGAGAGATGAGTCTACAGTTAGTTAAATAAATGGAGAAATTTTTCGACCCCTTTCTATTTTGTTATTAAAGATAACAAATTTCTGCAGTTATGATGAGTGATCTAGCAATAAACAATCTATTTGCCTTATTGACAAATAAATCTGTTATGGGAAAGGTCTTTGAAGGAAACACTTTAAAGAAACTTCTAGAAAGGCACCTGATGGGCTGAAATGTTTTACTAACAAGATATTGTGAAAGAAAGATAAACCCCTGGCTAAGAAAATAGGTTACAAAATTAGAATATAAAGTGGAGCTTGTATATCTGACCACCATAGTGCCACAGAAATCTGGCTGTAATAAAAGCAGGGTTGCCATCGTTGGGGAAAAGTCAGGGAAAACACAAATTTTT
>Ga0126336_10001863_pt1 | contig 11535 bp, 4 predicted proteins | sample SidCmetagenome_FD_92530 | JGI IMG/M metagenome (GOLD analysis project Ga0126336, IMG submission 92530) | Coral microbial communities from El Islote,Puerto Morelos, Mexico - Siderastrea C C metagenome | ecosystem: Host-associated > Invertebrates > Cnidaria > Coral | place: El Islote,Puerto... | reverse complement strand
TACCATGGTGCTGCTGCAGTAACATAATGAAAATAAAATGCAATCTTTCCACTTACTTGTTGTTAACTTTAAGTTTTTGAGTGTATTTTAATATTATTACGTAATTAATAATAGTAAGTAAAGTTTTGTCGGGGCAAGTATCTTTTCTGACGTACTTGCCCGGCTGACGAGTTTGAAAAAAAGCTAATATGGATTCCTGAAACATCAACACATTTCATGTCTGGTGATCGTTTCCCTTATGCTCATAACCCATATACTTGATCAACTAGTGATGCTATAGGAGAATTTCTAAAGATGCTTGTCACTCTTGGGGCTTAAAGGGTTAAAGATGGGGAAAGGGGTGTCTGGATCCCCTGGATGTTTTCCCTAGATCTGCTATGGCTACTCCCCCTAGACTGGATGCAAATCCATCACAGGATTAACCACAGCATTGTTTAGGTTTCTCTCATACAAACCAAGATTTACTATGTACCTTGTCTGGTTGGAACTTTGGCAGCATATGACAAGTGGCTCCAACCCACAGAGGACAGAGAAGAACATTCACTATGCCATGGACATGATGTAGAGGAAGACAGTGAATGATGTAATCATCTTCACGCCATTCCCATGCTTTTACCAAAGCACTGATTTGAGATCTAAATAAAATAAACAATTGTTAATGTGCATTTGAGTTTAAATAATTTGACTGCATGTGTACCTCTTTTGTCTTCCATATCAAAGCAGGCTATAGAAAACAAAGATTGACACCATATCTACCTTTTCACCCTTTACATAATTACAGCAGGCATTTGACAAGTGAACAGGAGACCTGCCTGGTTTTATAATAATTAACTAGCACTCTTTGTAGCCAAATTAATTAAAATGAGCTGTTGAAAGGAGACTGGCAGAGGACTGGGCTTCTAGAAAATTCGAAAAGATTGGCAGGGGCCTGGGACAAGAATGGGTTGCCTTTTTTAATCTCTTCTCCAGAATGCTCATCTCAATATCATCTCAGCCCCTCTTCATCATGGGTGCTTTTCCCAAGTCTCTTTCGCTTATTCATAGTTGCTTATGGAGGAGGCTGGGTTTGCACTATCACTTGTTGAGGAATTTGGTTCCCAAAAATATATATTATTAACAAGTGTAAGTTAAAGTGTATAAGGAAGAAGTAGAGAGAACTTACTCTCTTCACCACACCCTATTGGGCCTGCTATCTCGAGGAAGGGGTGGGGGGGAGTATATTGTACCCGTTGTTCCAAATGAAATAAACAAGAACTCGACTTTTGTACGAGATTGCAAGCAAGCCTACTTGCAGGCAAATTTTGCATAGCAAATTTAGGGCAGATCACTAAAGATACAACTGTTCAAACCTCAAGTTCCCATGAGTTGATAATACCCCTTTTGGCCTTCCAGTTGTCCCACTTGTGTACACAATCATTGCATCACGTTTATCCCAACACTCTTCAGATTGTTCCACTGTGGTCAACTCCTCACTTAATGCCGTTTGATTATTTTGATTGGCATCTGTCAAAAACATCAAGTCGACTTCTTTTTTCTTAGCCATCGGTTCCAGTTTAAGTGCATACTCGTCGGAGGATATGAGAATGTTAGCGTTACAGTCGTCGATCGTGTACTCGTACATACTTATTGGATGTGAATTGCACAGTGGAACAGTGATGCCACCATTTCTCCATATTGCCCACTGAGTAGCAACGTAAGAAACGTCATTCGGACAAAGGAAGGCCACACAGCTTCCATTAAGATCTCTTTTACCAGTTCTCGTTAGTATATGGTTACCAATGCTTTGACTCAACCGCAAAAGACGATCGTAAGTGTGGGATCCGTGCGAGTCTACGATTGCGACTCTTTCACGAAAATCTCTCGCTCTTAGAAATACAACAGAACTGTTGACTTCAGAATTGTTCCATTTTGAGATCGAAGAAGTTATGCATCTTATAGTGTATATACCAGGGTAAATTGAGGTGGGAGTGGATCGATTTCTGCTCAAAAATTTACACAACATGTCGTCCCCCCGGCCATTTGATCACCTCAGCTACGTTTTCCGCCAGGCGACTATTCGGTGAAATGTGATAGCCTGGGTCCAAAGTTTCACACTGTAGGTCCCAGCCTCCACTCGCCTACGCCTGTTGCCCTCTGGAACGTCCAACTTTGCGACCGCCTTATTGTTCTATAGTGGGCTATTTCCCTCAATATCAATGTGGATTGTTGATCTATCATTGCAGTTCCATAGAATTAACTCATAACTCATACCTTATTGCTACTTAATTTCCCGGGTACTTTTAAATTTCGCGATTTTGGCGAGACAGTATTTCGCGGGGTTTTATTTTCGCGGTTTCAACAGGCAAATATGAAAAAAGGGCATTAAATTTCGCGATTCAAGCGTTCTCAACTTCATTTCATTTTTTAGAAAGTCTGAACTTTTTAAAAATTTTTAGATAAACTGGAACACACAAAACGCACATTTAAAAATTAACTAGCGATTCAGATGAAGATGCCCATATGTGAAATCTTTGCAAATTAACGTTATTTCACAACGAAAGATACAAAACGGAACTTACCAGTAAAACCAGTTAACAACTTATGCATTTGTCGATACATATCCTGTATATGTTGTTGTTATTACATGTTAATCATTTTTTTTCCTGTGATTTGAATTTTCTATAATGGTATTAAATTTTGCACGTTTAAATTTCGCGAGGATTCAGTATTCGCGGGTCTTTAAATTCGCGATTTTTTTTAAATCGCGAAAAACGCGAAATTAAAGACCCGCGAAATTAAGTACCAATAAGGTAACTGGAAAATGAACTTTGCCATCATTTTCCAGTTATTAGTTTATTGTATACGTGACCACTTCCACATTTCCATAATACACTTTCTTCCTCCCCCCCTCCCCCCTCCACCCTTACCCCCCGTCCACATTCTGCATAAACTATTGTTTTCAATTTCTCTTGGGAACGTGCATATTCCCAAGAGAAATTGAAAACAATAGTTGGTGCAAAATGTGGAAGTGGTCGGTGTTCGAACGCTTGCCTAGTTTGACTTAGACAGGGTACTCAACGGTATCAATTGCCTATCGAACCCGGGTGGGAAAGGGGGTTACTCCCTTCTATGAGCTAGGTAGGTATGTTCGGCCCCAAAGGGTACGGTTTTCGAACCGTTTAATCTAAAATAGGGTATATGTTTTGACCATTTTGGTCTGCCGAGGGTAAGGTTTGTGTGATCTGGTCTGGAATTGGGTATGGTTTTTAGAAAAAGCCGCTTAAATGTCTTTCATGTTGAGAAGTGTTTTGATTAATATGGAATATTTGCAGACCTTCTCAAATGTCTACGCAAACCGAAGGAGTTCCTGGGCAGGTCTGAAATAGGGTATTGAATTTTTAGGTCAGCTCTGAAACTGTAGGGTAGGGAAAATAACATTTTAGTCTGAACATTTTCAAGTAGTGGGCCGCACACCCCACCTAAATTTTCGGGGAGTACCCCCCGGGCTATCGAGACGAGTGTGACTGATACTACCGACATATAACTAAGTTCATTGTGTCTCTAGCTCTAAACACTACCCCAAAAGAACTTAAGATATCGTTTAGGGCTAGGAGACACTAGTAATGAGTATTCGGTTATTAAATATATCCGCAGTGGTGACCTGAACTTCTGCCCTGTGAAACGTGACTTGCGTTTTGTACCAGCCGAGAGGAATGTCAGGTTATCTCCTTCTTCGATGATCAGGATGCCGTTTATGCCTCTTTGTACACAATCCTTTTTTTAAAACTTATTCTTACTAAAATTTTCTTAGCCTGAGAAAACAGCCCACGTTTCGCGAGGACACCACTTGGGCCCCCGTCGAAACGACCTAAAATTTTCTACGTTGTATTTGAGGTTGACGTGGAAGAACGTGTGAATGAAACCTTTTCATATAGTCAAGTCATCAATTACAGTTTCACAGACTGTTTAAGATTATTCCCTCCTATTATAGACCAGGTGTTACAGGGGTACTTTTGAAGAAGACTTAAAGACTTAAAGACTTAAAATGAGTTAAAAGAGAGCACGAATCATTCCGCCGATATAATGAAAAAATAACTTTTTGGCACCAGCGATCCTCGAGTTTTGGCTGACTTAAATGTGGAGATTTTTTCTTTCTCCATCTGACAAAATTTTGCGACTGGGACAAGTTGCTGTGAGGGTCCCAAAGGTAGAACCGAATTAAGTGAAACTATAAGTCTTTTACTTTTCTCGTTGTTGTTACGTTTGAGCTTTTGCAAAACATATTGTTGGCATCGTCCCTTGAGATATTAACACCAGGAAAAAAATAAATACGCTTCAGTAGTAATATTTTTTCTTTTTAATTAATTTTTACATGATAAGTCTAAATATATTACAAACACTGCAATTGTTTTCTATGAAAATGAAAACTTTACAAAGACCTAGATATGTAATTACATGTCATGGCAAAATCGCATGATTTTAAAAATGATTTTTTTCTTTATTTCTCCGGATTTTCCTAAATTATATTCACAGCTATACAAATCTAATAAGCAGCGATTCTGCTGTCATTGCTGACTTTTAGGTTTCCCTTCAGTAATTTCACGTAAATTTCTCGTCACTTGGTGCAGGCAAAAATCCTGTCATTCTTTATGCTGACTAAGATCTAAACTTATTTCTTACTACCAAGCCATAATGCAGAGAAAAAGTGTTGTACGTATTAAAACTCAATAAATCTCTTTTCTATAAATATCTTTGTTCAATATTCTCTTTTTTTGTTCAGAGACAGGTGCAGAATTTGCCAGGTAAGATCAAGTTTTTTAGCCTGTTATCATGCCTTCAATTCGACTAGTTACTTTCGTTTCTGTCAGTTCCCACTGGCGATAACTGTTGTTTGCCTTTACAATCTCAACACTCGGAAGGCCCTGGTAACGACTTTTTGATCTTGAGAAACACAGCCTGAAGGACCGCGTCGGCCTGGTGACCATCTCCTGAGCAGCTGCAACAAAGACGGGAGTAAAAAGAAAGGAGCTCGTGAAGAAATGCAGACTCAGTAGGGTAGGGTGGGGATACGAATCACCCTAAAAGATGTACCTCAGATTCTGGGTGGGGGTGCACCGCCTCAGGAGCCTATAACTAGTTATGGGCTCCAGGCTTCCTGGAATTTGAAATGCTAACAACATTTCAGACCAAACTACACGATTATTTTTTCGAGTACGCAAACCATTCCCTGCATTTCACGAAACAGTACAAAGTCGTACCAGCAGCGTACCCTATTCCACTCACGCAGGGGAGTACAACACCCTTTTCCAGTGGGAGGAGGGAAGGCAAAACTAAAACAAGTCAACACCTAAACAAAGTAGGCTAATAAATGATGATGACCGTCGCAGTCAAAGATATCAACTTAAGTAATCAGTTGATAAAAGACCAACCTAAAAAAAAAATTCAGGCTTGACCGGGATTTGAACCCATGACATTTGTGAATTCGTACTGAATATTAAATAATCATACACGTGAACTGAGGATGAAATAAAAAATGAGTTCACATAGTTTATTTCATATATTCACTCTCATTTGTTTCACCACCTACGGGATCACTACGAATTCGCAAACGATGCGCTCCCAGTTGGCTTGAAAGTTCAGTTGGTTAAAACGCTGCACCAGCACCGCTGTATCGGATCGAATCCCGTTCAAGAGTGAATTTTTTCAGGTTGTTCTTTTATCAACTGCTAAGTTAATATCTTTAACTGCGAGGGTCATCATCATTTCTTGTTTCATCCGCATTTCACATACAGGATTATTTCATGTATTCATTCTCAAAGTAAGCTAACTGAACGGGACATTCGTCACAATTTTAATCCCCTGAAACAAAACAACGTTCAGTGCAATACATACAATTTCTGCAGTTCAGTTTCTGCGATTTCAAACCAGGCCCAGTCCCTCCGTCTAGTTGCTCGACTCATGTTGACCAGGAACTCGACATGATTTGTGCTGACCTGTTGCCTAGCGTCCAGTTCTTCCTCTTCTCTCGCTATCTGAAACACTTTGGGGCCTAATGACCTTATTTTGTCCACCAAGTGTAACGCTTGCTGCTCTAATCTAAGTAAAAACAACCATAACCAATATTACACACGAGTCACTCAGAAAGGTCTTCCATATACACGAACTGACGGAAAAAATTCTGAGCGGTTTTCTCACCTTAGACATCTCATCAAGTCTTTTGCTGCCAAAGCTCGAATGAAGCCATTGTAAAGAAACTGCAAAGCCGTGAGATAGTCTTCTGCTTGACAGCACATCCAATGGGCATCAAGCAAACTATCAACTGGAAAAGAATAAACGAGAGCAGGCGTGTTAATTTCCAAATCTCGCGGATTTTAAAGGTGAAGGCAATTAGACTGCGTAAAAAAATGTTAACCGTGTGAATGGCGATATGTGATTATAAACTCGTGGTAGGTGGCTGTGGTTTGAGTACGTGAACACGACATATGTGAGCGTGGTCGAAAGTTATAAACACGGGGTTAGTGTGGTTTCAGGTATAAATACGTGATGAGTGAAAGAATGAAAGTAGTTAGACGTTTTTGTGGACATGAGGTATCTGGGCGTGGTTTGAGGGTATAAACACGTGCTAAGAGGGCGTGGTACCTGCGCACATGGTAGCCTGCATGTTGCTGTAAACCATGGACACGCGATAGAAAGCTTGTGAAGCCTCGCGCCAGTGCTGTTCCCTGGAGGCTGCTACAGCTGTTACGCTGTAGAGCACAATAGACCACGTGGTACCCCTAACGACACTGGAAAATCTGCAAAGAAACGCACTCAACCGTCATCACCTTGCAAACCATGAAAAGCAGTACTACAGGGAAATACTGCTCAGAAGCTGTATTTGAATGCCTACGGTCAAACTGTAGCATTTAATCCATGGACTTGAAAGTTAGAACCACCTGGTACACAGACAGCACCACAAGGTTCTATTTGAATGGTCACACTTTAAGATTTCGTTCACAGACTCAAAAGATAGAACCACCTTATACGGCATAATAAACAGCACCACAGGAAAGTACTGCTCAGTAGCTTTCATTTGAATGGTCACACTTTAGGATTTCATCCACAGACTCAAACGTTAGAGCCACCTTGTACAGCATCATGATAATAAACAGCACCACAGGAAAGTACTGCTCAGTAGCTTTCATTTAAATGGTCACACATTGGAATTTCATCCACAGACTCAAACGTTAGAGCCACCTTGTACAGCATAATAAACAGCACCACAGGAAAGTACTGCTCAGTAGCTTTCATTTGAATGGTCACACTTTAGGATTTCATCTACAGACTCAAACGTTAGAGCCACTTTGTACAGCATATTAAACAGCACCACAGGAAAGTACTACTCAGTAGCTTTCATTTGAATGGTCACACTTTAGAATTAAATCCACAGACGCAAAAGATAGAACCACCTTGTACATCACAATTAACAGTACTGTAGGATAGTACTGTTCAGTAGCTTTCACAGGATTTAATCCACTGACTTGGAAATTAGAAAACAGAAACAAAATAGAAACTAGAAACAAGAAAACACCTTGTACAGCACCATTCGTTGATCAGTTATAGTAAAAACGAATTGTAACTTATCAACAGTTTTTATCTAAATGGACGTCAAAACTGAAAAACTCACCCTGCGGTTTCATTGAGAAGACTTGTTAATGAGTTATAAGAATCCTCCACGTCAAAACTGCAACAAACGAAGAGTCTTGTTAAAAGCAGAACAAAACAGCGAAAAGTATTGATTGACACTTAGGAATTTCATCCACACGCAAACACTGGAGGCACCTTGTACAGCACAACGAACTCCCATCATAGTCGCAAATAAGCCATTTCCAAATTGTCTTGTGCCTCTTCTTCAAAGCGAGTCTTGGTGCATGGCCTTTCATATGAAAATAAGTTGTCATTTATATGCAGATAAAACTCATTTTCATATTAAAGGTTTTGCACGAAGCCTCGCTTTGAAAAAGAGGCACAAGACAATTCGGAAATAGCCTATTTGTTTTCTGGACTGCCTGTCTTGAAATCAAATTCGATCAACTGCAATGCAATTTAATTCCTGTTCTATTTTTGTTCTGCAAAATCTTCTTATCTAATTTAATCTTATATTTGGTGGCATATAGCAACATGACAGAAAATAGTTGAACGAAATTTGGATGTTATGGCAGACCCTGTCCAAGCTACACCTTCATATATGATATGTCCCAACACCTATTGTTTACTTAATTACCCAACGTTTCCTTGCTCTTTTCTGTATCCTTCATAAACGTCCAAACTTCGGCTGAGTAAAACATCCCGGGCAGCAAACAACTAATAATAAAATTTGATAAGATTGGTTTAACATGGTAGATATTCGTGCTTTATAAGTACATGAGGGTTTTCCGACTTGTTTTACGCCGCGGTGCCGGGTTCAAAGGTTAGAGTATGGAAAATTTGACGCGGAGGTCCGTGTTTGAATTATGGTCTCTTTCTTAAATGTGTTTTCAATGAGAAGGAAAGAAGAGGCCTTTCGCTATAGCCATTATGTTGCATCTTTAGACATTGCAATTTACTACACGCTACCAGTCTCAAACGCAGGGTGGGGGGGGGGGGGGGGGCAGCAGGGAAGGGTTGGGTTTTTTCTTTTCCTTGCTTGGTGTATTAATAGGTAAAGGCGGATTGTTGGCGCAATTCCAAAAAATGCCTGGAAAGAAAACCTGTGATGCTTATATATTTCTTACCGTATCACGTTACAGAAACTGGGGCCAGACCAGACTCGTACCCAGTCGCTTCTCTTGTCCACGCTATGGCTTATGGGTAGGATTTGAGGATTTCGTGTCTTCCCATATTCCAATGCGAAAAGGAATAAATAAATGGCTACTGGGTACTAGTCTGGGGCCGAACACAGGCACTGATGAACCATGTGATTAGTTCAAACTGTTGAACTGGACAAAGATATCACTTAAACGCTACTCTTACTAAACAAGCTGTCACAAATATGACGCTATAATGATACGTGGTTGAAAAACCGATCGAGAGCCTACTAAATTGTAAGAGAACGGAGCTTCAACGGAAAAAGGACATTTAACGCTTGTAAGCGGACTTACCCTAGCCTGCGCAGCAAGCGTTTCCGTAAGGCTTTCCGCATTTTTCGCTTTTTGGCCGCGCGAAAACTAGGGCGAGAAGGGGTCCTCCGCTCACCCTCCTCCCACTTTCCATTTGTTGTGCTCGCCCCAATTCTCGCGACTCCAAAAAGCGAAAAATTCCTCGGGCGGGCGAAAAAACTTACGGAAACGCTTGCTACGTAGGCTAGACTTACTCCTTCAAGTTTTCTCAGCTCCTCTAAAGATAGCACCATGGCAATGACGTCACTGTACATTCCCAGGGCCCGCTCGCGGTCTCTCAACTGCAGTAACCTGGCCGCTATCATTCTGGTTACACGCAAAAGCTTGTGAAGTTGGTTTTCCTGTGAAGAAAGAACGTTTTAGTGCAAACTGTAATTAATGCAATCTCAACTTTTGGCTAATAGGCTGAGAGCGGCTTTTCACAGATTCCTGAAAGCAATTACCTAAAAAAGATGTTTTTATCAGTGAATGAGCACACTCCGTTCTCGTGTCCAGAGCTGCGATCCTTTTGGCCAGCACCACGGATCGAGAGCTCTCGCGGGGTCAGGATAACGCGTAAGCACAATAGCTGCCCATTTTTGTAACGATGGCAACAGTTATTGTTTCAAATTTCTGACGCTGCGCAGAAAGCCGGAAGTCCGTGATTCGCGGACGTCCTGCTTTCGGACCCTGCCAGGGCTCTCGATCCGTGGCGCGGGCCAAAAGGATCGCAGCTCTGGGGACGAGAATGGAGCACACTCGGAAAAAAGATAATTCGAGTTCTCCCAACAGGAGTCGAACCTATGACCTTCTTGCCACTGACCCATAGGAGACTCATGACAGCAAGGCCATTACCTGACTGGTTTTTTTCGTTAAATCAAAAAGGATTTGCTCGATTAAAATGGTTTATGTCCTTCTAAAGATCCTATTACGAATAAAGTATTGATTGGTTTATCGACTGATTGACGGAAGGATGCACTGTTTGACAGATTGTAATAAAGAATCACAAGTTTGTGATAAGTATCCGGTACACTATATGTATCATATATGAAGTATCTACAGCGTTTGCTTTGTACTCCGCCGGTCAAAGTTCAGAGTACTTTAAAGTCTACTAGGACAACTATATGAGCAATCTAAATGTCTAACGGATCTCTATGAATGAGATATTTAAATGAAACCTCTTGAAAAGTACTCTTCTGTGGCACTGTTTGTTGTATATCTTGTACAGGGCGGTTCTAACATTTGAGTCTGTGAATGACATCCTAAAGTGTGACCATTCAAATGAAAGCTACTGAGCAATACTTTTCTGCGGTGGTTCTAATTTTGAGTCTGTGAATAAAATCGGCAAGTGTGACGTACCATTCAAGTGAAAGGTACTGAGCCACACAATTTCACAAAATGGCATTTAATTTTCAAACTTGGACGCACTCTTCACTGCTTCACCAGCAGAAACAACAGAATTCCAACGGGTATTCAAACACACCTCAGCCTCCAACTTCAGCCAGCGCTCTCCCGAGGACATCTCAGACACTTTCAATTCAGCGTCCTTTTCTGTACTGGGGGACTCGGGAACAGGCGTATGATCCAATGTCGTCCCGTGTATAAGCCCTTCACACTCTTCACTATCGTTACGAAATGACGTTGGATCCACCGCTAGCAGTCTTTCTTCCGTGCGATATTTCCTGATATTTTCTCTGAGTCGTTCTGAGGCGCTCATCTCTCTCCCTCTCTTTCCTGTTTTGGAGTCCTTGGAAGTCTTTCGTTTGACCGTGGTGCGACGTGATCCACCCTGCCTTTGAGAGCGAATCCTGAGCAATCCTGCATCGGGGGAGCTAAAGACAATAATAGAAAGAGAAATTGACTAGTTAGCTATTAATAAGAATTTAACACTAGCAAACACACTAGAAAGGCTAGGGAACCGAAAAAAGAATTGCAGCATGGTGAAAATTGAACAAATGAAAACAGCTGCGTTTAGATAAACAAACTGTAAAAACGTCGTAAAAAAGGTGTTTACTGTTCATCGAGGTAAATACAGCTAAATAATAAAGTGTGTATCGTTTGTCTCACGACGTAGTCACTTGATTTGTAGATCGCGACGTTTCGACTGCTTACTGCTAGTCTTCAACAGGCGATGAGGTCGACTGGTTGCGCGTCACCATATGAATCACGGTTATCTCCTCCTTCGTGAAGAAGCTCACCAGGACAAGAAAAGCAGCCCCCAGGGTAGAGCCTGAGACAGAGTTTAAGTCCACCGCGGTTTTACCGTATATCAAAGGAGTATCAGAACCTCTTCGCCGCTGCCTACCACAACAAGGTATTCGCGCCGTCTTCAAGTCCGACACGACACTTAGGTCACATTTAGTGCGACCAAAGGACACCGTCGATCCGGCTAAACAAGACGGCGTAGTCTACAGGATTCCCTGTGAATGCGGAAAAGTCT
>Ga0126336_10001862_pt1 | contig 11538 bp, 8 predicted proteins | sample SidCmetagenome_FD_92530 | JGI IMG/M metagenome (GOLD analysis project Ga0126336, IMG submission 92530) | Coral microbial communities from El Islote,Puerto Morelos, Mexico - Siderastrea C C metagenome | ecosystem: Host-associated > Invertebrates > Cnidaria > Coral | place: El Islote,Puerto... | reverse complement strand
TCCATATAATTGTTGCCATAAAATAAAATACATATAGTTATCCATATAATTGTTACCATCGCATGCTTAGTAGTTAGAGAGTTGGGTTTGGTAACAGAGCATTTTGAAAAATGCTCTGGTACCACCAACTCTCTAACTACTATGCAGAAAAGGCTTTGGAGCTGTGGAAAAGTGGAAGAAAGGCAAACGCCATAGAATTCTTCAGAAGGGCACTGAAAGTCAGTTTTACGATGGCACACAAACTACTGAAGGTGAGATTTTTTAGCACATGTAAGAATTAACATTAATGTCAGCAACAATATTTCTCGCTTTTCTCGTCACCTATTGTAGGCATTATTTCTTATTCTTTCGTTTCTTAATAGGTATTGCGGGAGAAAAACATTGACTGTATAGTTGCCCCTTTCGAAGCGGACGCACAACTTGCGTACTTAAACAAGAGCCATGTTATCGACGCAGTCCTCACAGAAGACTCGGATCTTATAGTGTTTGGTTGTTTGGAGGTAAGTCCAAATCAAAACAAATATACTAAAATTATTGCATCAGAAAACGTATATAAATATGTCATTACTTCTCTTGACAATTGGGGGTTCGTTTTAAATACAACACTTGTCTACTGCTTTGGACTCTTCTGCACTATGGCATGTGTGTGATCCAAAAGAAAAAGATAAACAAACTTCACTATTGTAAAAGTCATAACTCTTAGACAATTTAAAATACAAACAATTCCGTGTTCAACTTTGTTTTACCTTTTTCTTTAAATAAATATCTTGACACAGGTTCTTTGTAAAGTGCACCTGGATGGTAGCTGCCAATCCATTAAGAATGAAGACCTGTCCAAGTGCCTAGAGCTTTCAAATTATTCTTTTGACATGTTTCGCCACTTTTGTATTATAAGTGGTTGTGACTACCTGGAGTCAGTTGCTGGAGTGGGAATAAAAAGGGCACACTTTTTTATAACAGCAGTTGCTGCAGCAAATGGTCATGTAAGGGAGGTATGCAGTTGCTCAACTTTCTTATTAATTTTTTCATTTTTAAAAATTGGTCAAGAATGAAACTGCTACATTATGCCTGCACCTGCTGTACTCTACTAGTTATTCTAAGATTTAATATAAACCTCCCTGGTGGGCACCAAGAGTGAATCATCTCCAAGCATTAAGTGATAATGTTTAATGTTATCAGTGATCATCATCATTATCATTGTTATGAAGTTGGCAATGTTTTTGGTGATTTAAATTTTGACAGACATGTGACCAAAAAGTCACCTCAGATTAAAGTTGACGCTTGTGGTTCCAATGAGTACTGTCCCTGTCACTGTTCTTTAATTTTTATTATTAGATTTACTGTCTTTGTTAGTTTTGACAGAAAGGTTGGCCCCATACCTCTTCCTTTGATCCACCACTGAGGCTTATTCAATACTAAATGCATTCCCTCATTCAATCCTCTTTTTTTTTCTTTTCTATGATAAAGTTTGCCAAAATCCATGACTGAATTTTATTGTTCATAATATGCGCTTAGTGCAAAAATGAACTTGTATCTCCACAGTTTTTGCCAAGGCTACCTGATGTGCTTGCAATTAAAAGTCTCCAGTTACCTCCAGGATACCTTCCCAATTTTGATGTAGCAGATCAGATGTTTTTACATCAGATTGTCTTTGATCCATTGCAACTAAAGGCTGTACCACTGGAACCATTCTCTGATAAAACTGATCCACCACAGTATCCTTAAAAGAATCTCTTTTAACCTGTTTCAATGCTCAATTTTGGCTAACATGAAATAATCACAAACAAAATTTTCCAATATAAAATCCTTAATTTACATGAAGGCAATTTAATGGAAATGATGTCCTTGACATTTGCCTTGGCAATGTTGACTTCAGCACAGGCATCAAAGTATGCAACTTCAAGCTGGAAAATGTACAGGTAACTATGTTGCTTTGAAGGTACAACATGATGAGCTCGTACGTTGAAAAAGAGAAAAATTCCCCTGCAGAATTTCTTGTATGCTGGTTATAGCTTCTCATAACTTCACAGTTTTTCTTTTTTTACAAATAATTTTTTTGACCATATATGTAAACCAAAACTGTTTTCATTCATCCACAGGGACCAAATAGTATATGGGGATCACCTGTGGATGAATCAGGTAGGGAACATTTTTTCCACTAGTTCCACTGCACTGGTCCACAAAAAACAGAGCAAATATTTAAAATAAGAAAAGAGGGAATATTCAACATGTCACGAGCGTGGGTCATAGAAAAATCTGAGTTCCCAACGGGAATCGAACCCATGACCTCCCGTACACCGGTTGGACACTCTAACCACTGACCTACTGAGAGACTTGTGGCAATCATAGGTCATATTTACTGAGTTCATGATGTCACGCGTCCTGCATACTGCTCAGATTTTTTCTTTCTCAGTTTTTTTTCCACGCTCATGACATGTTGAATATTCCATCTTTTCTTATTTCTTCTCCAAGTTTAAAATTAACCATCTTTCTTTATTTATCAAATATTTGAAATGTTCTTTATTAATTTCCCACAGATGACAGTGCAGAGGATGCCGATTACATTCAGCCAACTCTGCATGGAGACCGTGGCAGTGCTAAAAATCTGAGAACTCGTGGACAATATGCACAACTTTCTGGAGAAATTGTGGTCATCAAGGAAGTGGAGCTGAATCCAGTATCCTGGTTGGTACCAGGCTTCCCGGTGTTAACCTTAGAATTTGCTAAAGTAAAAATGTAATTGGCGAGGATTTGTTTACTGGACTAATAAACTACAATGACTGTTCACAACTTGGTGAACTTCCCAAGTCAATTTCTTGTACATCTTCCTGTCAGATCCAGTTAAACGACAGTGACTATAATGTGTTTTGGAAATGGACAAAAACCTTTCAAGAACTGGACCAACAGTGGGAGGAAACCTCAACTTCAGACAGTGACATCTCCCGCATTTCGGAAACAACTGCCTCAGATGAAGGGTCAGCACAAACTGTGACTGAATACAGCACAGAGGAAAATGGAAGCTCAGAAGAAGAAGAAAACAAAGTCAAACCAATTTTCCACACTCTGCCTTTTAAAGTTGTCGGGGTGGCCCATTCCACAAGGACACAAGATCATTTGGAGGAAGCCTTGAATAGAATGAAAGAGCACGGAGACTGTTTCAGCTATGTTGGTACCTGAACCAGAGAATGAGTTTGATAAGGATGCGATTGCAGTTCATATTGACTATGGACAGGGCCAAGTTTTATTGGCTACATTCCAAGGGAACTTACCAAGTATATACACCCTTTACTTGAACCAGGACAGATAAGAGAGGTGAAGGTGGCAGACATAAGATTCAGAACCCAGTTTAAAAAGTTTGGACTATACATTAAATTGCTGATTACTAGAGTAGGTCGGTGGGAACCCTTTGTTGTACGGGCAAGTTTAAGTGTACAGTAGATCAATGTAAAAATTTTGGGGTAGAATCCATGGCTGTTTTCAAACTAGTGTTGTAAAACCGAACAAATCTGCAAAAATGGTGTGACCAAACAGCAATTGGTTTTGTGGTTAGATCTTTGGAACAAACCGCCCATTCACATAATGAAGTGAAACAAACCAATGGCAAACACATAGTGGTTTTGACACTTGATTGAAAACAGTTCCATGAAGTAGAAACACCAAGTTCTCATATAATATCCTGTTAAAGTCCACTTTATTTGTTTCTTTCAGTCTGTTTTTTGCTGTTATCTGAAAAACACTTGGTAACACTACGATATTACTGTTACTGTGTCATTTACACTGTAAATGCATTTGTATAGATTTCACATTTCTACAAATTTATGAAAATGTTGTGTTTAAAGAATATTTACATGCAGTGTTGTTCAACATTTTTTGGGGAAATGGATTGTGACAATTTTAAACTCTTGTGAGTGTTACCAAACAGCAATTTAGGTGGTGAGGGATTTGATATCTGATTTGCTCGGGTTGCCTCTGACTAAACTAATGGTAATAACAAAGAAAGTACAAGAACTGTTAACATAAAGACAAAAGGGAAAAAACTGACTGTTTTTTTAAACTAACATGTGTATTCCAGACAAGTTCAGTGGTTACCCTTCCTATCTAGATTTCTACAATGGCAAAGTCAGCCACATGACTTCACTTAACATTCAAAATACAACATGAACCTCAAGTTAACATAGTCACAATTTATGGAATACATATGTCATTTCAGACATTGTTCATTTGCAAACGGGGTGGGTCACTATCGTGGACTTAACTGGTCCACTCCAATCAGATTATGTGAACATCAAACTTCCATCAGCGTTATGGGAACAAGATGACCCAAATTCTGTGCTGCAATTGCAGTCTACAGAGTAATCAACCCCCCCCCTGGGGGGGATTACTCCAGAATTCAAGTGACAGGGAGGTGCAAATGGGGACATAACTTTAAACCAAAAAGTCCCTCGTGGTTGCAGTGAAATCCAAAAAAAAAAAAAAAACCTGGACCAAAATGAAACCCCCCAAAATCCCATACTGAATTTTGCAAGAACCCTGAAGGGGTTAAATGACAATAACGAAGAGCAACAGTACTTTTGGAATGATCATGCTTTTGCTTACATTTCACACTATCACAATCAACTTTCTCAAATCTAGTAGTTATTCTTGCAAACTACCGGAAAAATACTTGCCAAAATTTTACAAAATTCTGAAATTCTGAATTTATTATGCAAAAAAATCCTTTGCACCTCCCTTTCACTTAAAACCTGTAGTCCCCCCCCTCCCTTGAGAATTAAATACAGAGTTAACTCTATTTAGCAGTGGCTATATCTCTTGGTGGCAGCTGCTCTGGTGTAGCATGGAATTGAGCCCTGACAGTCAGAGTGCCACGTTGAGGGAGTGTAGTTCTACCAGCAACAAATACCCCTGGATCAGCTCTCCTTGAAATGGTCACTCTATCTATCTTCTCAGTCCCCGACTGAGAAGGAACATTAAAAGACTTTAATTTCCCGCAATGAAAGCGCTCATTAACCCCAGTCCAATAGAAAAATGGCAGATCGGGATCAACTCTCTTAGTGAATTCTTGGGTGATTTTTCGGTTGTTTTCCCGAAGGTTTTGTGGTCAAAATGGACCCCAATCATCTGATGGAGAGTGGCAATGAAACCTTCTACATCATCAGTGGAGGAGGCACGGGGGTGCTCTGGTGGTAATCCCTTGGTTTCACATTCTGCCCTCCTCTTCTCCTGGCTTTCAATGTTGGCAATTAATGCAACTATGACTTCTCTGGTGAAACCCCTGATTCCTTTGATTGGCCTGAACATAAAGGAAACACAAACACTAGTAAAACCTGCATCAAAATGCCTAACACTGTGGTACGAAAATTGTTTATGTATGGACTACTGATCTAACTTACCAATGAATACAAGCCCTACCTTTTAACTTGGTCATAGGACTTTCTAAAGAGGTTTTCCTTTTTGGGGGGGGGGTAAGAGTGGGGGGGGAGACAAATAAACCTAACAGCCCACTGGCCTTCATCGGCAATGGCATGGGTTACATAAAATTGTTATATAACACTGTATCCCATGAAGAATTTTATGATACAACAAATGTACCCATAAGGTGATTCTTTCTGTCAATTACTACTAAAATAAATACCACTCTCCCAGGTTAAGAGAGAAAGACATAATGTAGTTTGTATACATAAAAGGGGGAAGGTTTGGATACAGCTGCACCAAAATCATACTTTTCCTACAAAGAATGATAAATTACCTGTTTACATCCAGTGTTGAGTAATCCCTTTGCTCTTGATGTGCACACCAAGGAATCCAATCCTCCAATATGTAATTAAGCATGTCTAGGTTATACTGCTTACGCTGCACTTCAGACAAACCCCTTCCGTCTGACGCCTTATGCCAGTTGCTAACAACTTGAATAAACCTTGTCTCTTCGGTGTACCCACGTTTTGCCATGAATTTGGCCATTGCTGGTGATAGTAGCCTTTCAGCATCGGGAACTGACTGTTTGTGCTGACCGGTCAGGGCAGTGTACGTCAGGCCTGTGGCTGGATCATTCAGTGCCTCGGTGAAATACCGAAGGTTAATGCCGGGTACAGAGCCATTTCGAGTGCAAGCTGCTATACGCTTGAGCAGGTGATTGTGGTCTTCTCTTTCATAGAAGTCCACACCGGTCGCCTCAACTTCAGGCACATACAAATGTTGCTTGAAATTGATTCCAAGGGTCACATACTGGGCAATCTTTGCACGAAACAGGTATGTAGCCATCAACGACTTTAAGCAGTCATTCTTGGTCTCGTCACTCCCTTAGAAGAAAGGAAAACACACGAAAGAAATAGTGACTTCTTGGAAAATTAGGATTGAATACACAAGGGGATTGATGGGCATAGCATGCTTCTCGTATCTGTGGAATCACACAATGTACAAATCTTTTTAACACAGTCATTTTAAAGAATAGACTATTATTGGTTTTGTTCAGCAATAACCTCAAGTAGAAATTTATTCATATGAAAAGCCCATTCATCCATATTACCAATCTTAAACCTTATAATATCTCAGTGGTTTGTACAATGTGTCAACAAGATTCCACATCTCGCAGAGTATTAAGACTGAGCAGTATATTTCGAGCTAAATGAATCAGTAAACTAAGCTCAACAATTTAATATAAATAAATCATTGAAACAGAAGTAAGAAAAAGCTTAATTAAGCTAACGAAATTGTGCCTGAAATAATCACATGGAATAGATACAAATTATTACCAGGATGTGGATTATAGTGAAATGGGAAATGGGTCCTCCGAAGAATGTGGATTGCCCTCTCAAATGGCACGTTGTTGTCTCTCATAAATTCATGAAGCCAAATGACATCTTCATGGGGTACTGCATCATGGTGTGCGCGTGTTGTGATGGAATTATCAGCGTCAGTGATACTTTTGTAAGGAAGCACTCGAACAGGAATTGCATAAGGCTTCATGGCACGTTGCTCATCAGAAATCATAAAGATGAGCAGATGAGAAGCTGCTTCTCGTTTCTTCATGGTGACATTCTTCACATAAGCTTTCAGATCATCCCGAAGTTGTCTCAGAGCTCTTGCAAGGTTCCCTTGTTGTTCAGGAGTTGGTAGCATCTCCTTGACTTCAGCAATAAGTTTCCTGATCTCTGCATTTTTTGTAATCAGAGTCTCATACTCTTCTACGTCCCACGCCAAAGCAACCAAAGACTCTTCAGAGAGATTTTTCTGCTTTCGCTTTCTCTTATACACAGTCTCGGCTTTCTTCAACTCTGATTGGAGAAATTACTTTTCATTTAGCAAGCGAGCTAAATGAAAATCCAAATCTTGACTTATAATGTGGGATTCCTTTCGCATCCTTTCTTGTAAACTACCATCACCCAAATCACAGTCACCTGACCATTCATTTTTCATCGACTCTCGCAAACCCATCTGCATGTCTGTCCCGTCAGCTTTTATCCACCACCGTCCATTTACATTTGACGTCTGGGCTGCAGTTAAGGCTAGAAACTGGATGTAGACAATTAGGATCAGGACTAGGGTTAGGGCATTTGTACTAATGATAAAGTGAAAATCATAATTTCAATTTTCAGCTACAATGTAAACTTGTTGAGCACAGTGATCAGCACAAATCCTCACTGGTGGTCTCATACGTGCATTTATCTTGTACTGTTGAAGCTTACAGGGTTGCCACTCACCAACCAGGTTAAATCTATTCCCTGACCATTCCCTATCCAAAAATCAATTTTGACTGAAAAGAAATCCTTTGGCAACAAAGTCAGCTAATAAGCCACAGAATCAACCAATTTGTTAATGTTTCCCTGGTGTGAAGCAAAATTCCCTGATTTTTCATTGACATTAAAACTGACCTGGTTTTTCCCTATACCTAACAACCACATAAAGTATTTGAGAGAATTCTTTCCTTGTGTGTTCTTATTAGAAGTTAGAACAAAATAGTCGTCCATGAACACAAGAATTTCTGAAGATGTAATAAAAATATATTATTGTATTTGAGACTTAAATTTCTGTACAACATTATTCTCTGCTTGAGTCACTGCCCAGATCAATGCTATACATGGGGTGAATGAACACTTTTCAAACTGACATATTAGTTTCCCAGGCAATCGCACACCTGTTCATGCCAGCCTTATCTTTTAAGCTACGCAAACTGGTGTTAATATGTGTTTCTCCACTGTCTTCAACTGCATTGGCCATTGTCAGTATTGAGAAAAAAGGAACAAATGAGTCAATAGAACACATTTTATGTTGTCATTAGCAAGGGGAGATAATTATATATATAATATATAACACAAATATAATAGAGAAAACAACAGCAACAAAAGTGAAACAAACCTGAATATCTGTTTCTCTTGAAAAGCCACTGTCTTCTATGTGACGACGTATTGTCCGTGCACTTGGTCCTGCAACATTGACTTTTGCCTACAAATTAGAAAACAAGATACTAATGAATCATGCACTATTCCCCACATGTTTTCATTGCTTTCAGCCAATATTCAGTAGATTCAAAGGTATTATTTCAAAAGTGTCACCAAATTACAGTCAATAAGGGTTTATTAGTCTGAGACAGATTGGTCTTTGAAGGATTAGTTGCCCTTTTTTTTTAGCCATCAACTCTTATAACAGTTTTATCTTGTAATTCTTACATATGTACATCTTGGAGTGCAGTAACATGACTTTTTTCCTCCAGTAGCTGTACTATGCCCAGACACATGTCAAAAATTTAATAATTTTATGCTTTACATTCAGCCAAAAAGAAAATTAACAACTTACTGTGAGAGGATTTCTCTTCACTGCCACTCTCTTTGGTTGTACATGGAGAGAGGATACGCCAACTCTTTCTTGGTTAGCCAGTGCCTGACTAACTGAGGCTTCTTCACGATATTCTGGAATGTTAATTCTCTTTAGATGATGATGACCATATAAGAGAGACACTCCGGTTTGTCACAGGCTCATCTCCTCCACTGGTCGGCAAGCAGTCATCTCCAAAAGCACTCAACAGTTATATCAGAGCTTGAAGATTCATGGCTATTTCCAACAGGTTTTTGCACCAATGATTGTCTGCCCTCTACTCCATCACTGATCACCACTACTTCATTTGATGCTGTGCCACCTTCACCAATGTCATCTTCAGCATTGTTACCTTCAGCACTGTCATCTTCAACATTGTCATATGACCACATTGGTCCATTATGGAGACAAGCCCACTTGTTACCAAAGTGGGCATACATTGTCTCCACCCACTGCAAGTAATCCTTTGAGGCATGTAGATTGTTGACATCATCCAGAGAAAAAAACTCACAGTTATATGAAATAAGTCCAAATGGCATGCGCATTATGGGCATTCTAGTTGTTCCATCTGGACGCAGTTCTCCGACACACTTGCTTAGGTGGTAAATCGTGTTTTTTTTCCCTCTGCTCTGTAAATTCTGCATGCCACAAAGGGAAAGTTTCACAAAGTCCTTGGGGATGAACCACTGCAGTTCACTGCTCATATCTTTGACAGCAACTTCTTCATACAAATGCGCCAGCAACTGCAACCTTTGATTTGCAGAAAGTTTTTTAAATTGTAAAGTGACACTTTCTAAAAAATTTCCAGGCAGAATTTTCTTTGGAACTGGATGTCGTACTGGTGAGGCACGTATGAGTGGCGAAGGTGACTCGACCGGCAGAGTGCTGTCTGAGGCCTTTAAGTTCTCGTCCCCAAAGTACGAGATACCAAGTTTCTCTTCAGCATCATCTACAGACTTGAAATCAACCCTCAGTTTTTTGGTCACTATGCTGCGACATGCACTTCCTTCAAACAGAAAAAACAAAACCGGTGCATTAATTATAATAATCGAGGAGTAAAAACACCAGCCTTAAAGAGAGTTTTCCTAATTTCCAAAAAAGTAACTTAATTCTTGCTGATTAAAATAATACAGGTGTGTTAAGTAATAAGCTCACCACATCATAAAAGTTATAGATAAACCAAGAACAAACTTTATTTGTATAGAGGCAAATTGCAAGAAATTTACAAACCAGATCTTAAGGGGAGACCAGCATATTCTGCTATGGCCTCTGCACAGCTATCCCAGAAAGAACGTGCTTTGGTATTTGGCCAAGGCTTCTCTGCCCAATCACTTCGCTCTCCTGCAGGGTCATAAAATAAGGCAATGTACTGCACGAGTGCTTTAATTTCGTTGTCCGCCCAGGACGTCTTCACAGACGAGTTTTCACTGAATTCCTGTAAGAGATAAAACAGAATAAAGGCGGTTAGCGAGACGGGAAATTCTAGAGACAAAGAAACAAAAAAGAGAACACGAACAAAAGTGGCAAAATAACTTAAGCTTACGTCTGGACATCCAAATGATAAAGATTTTTTCGACTTGTTACATTCTCGAGCAATTTTACTGGACGGTTTACCGGGAGTAGACCCACTAGGACTGCCAACTGGACGCTTCTTCTTCATGATTTCCCCTGAAGAAATGAAACCGCAGAGCATAAGTTAAAAATTTCAAAACAAAATAAGACGATCACTCGCGTTATTTGGCGGGTAATTTTCACATCTCGCGGCGTGAGAAAGTAATATGGAGGATAAAATTCGACAACTTAAACAACGCATAATTCTTAAACTCGAGGGGCGCTAGCGGGCGCTATACGATTTTCTAAAAGGAAATTTATTCATCTTGATCTGGGTGTTAAATGAACGGTTTTTAGTTTTCAGGTTAGCCTACAATTTCTCAAAATGTAAGAGGTACTCAAATTTCATGACACCGCACCATGCTCGATCTACCTACAACGAAATTGTGCTCAAACTTGACTTACAAAAGACGACTGGATCCCAAAATTTAAAGACACCTAGAAACATACCAATCCTAACTATTCTTGGTAAATATAATTTGCCTTGCTCACAGATAGCACGTTAAAATGATAAGAAGTGAAGCTTACATTTACCTCATAGGCCGCCATCTTGCTTTCACGTCCTGGTCGAGAAACTGCTCGTGATTGGCTGATATAGCGATCCACCATGCCTTTCGGACCGTGTCAAACCACCACTGCTCAGTGTTCATTTCTTCCTTGAGATGAGAGGCTGTAAGTTTTCCCCTCAGGAGATCGCGGCCCATGTCCGGTCGAATCAAAATAAACAATGCGCAGTGCATTACGGTAAGTGCCAATGGGTCTTTAAGATACTTTACAGAACTTGATACATTTGCAAAATAATACTGATCAGCCAGAGCTTTTAGGACTGCAAATCAAATTCAACAGAGGAACCAAAAATGTTTCCATTGCTAGACTATTAAGAGGCATTCCGTGTAAAAACCGACCGGTCGATTTTCGATGGAAAATAGATTTCTTTCATTTTCTGTGCAGAAGTACAACATTACAAGTAAAGTACAAAAATCGCATTTGTTTGGATTCATTTGATTTTCTACCTGTTTTAGGCCGATAGTTCCGATGCGACCTCTGAACAAGGAAATCCTTCGACCGGAACCCCGATTTTAACACTAAACTCGAGAAAGCATAAAACAACACAGAGTT
>Ga0126336_10001861_pt1 | contig 11540 bp, 6 predicted proteins | sample SidCmetagenome_FD_92530 | JGI IMG/M metagenome (GOLD analysis project Ga0126336, IMG submission 92530) | Coral microbial communities from El Islote,Puerto Morelos, Mexico - Siderastrea C C metagenome | ecosystem: Host-associated > Invertebrates > Cnidaria > Coral | place: El Islote,Puerto... | reverse complement strand
TTCTTTACACGTGAAACGACCCACACTAAACATTATCACATGACTGCCTGGCCCTGCGATAAAATCCCCCCCCCCCCCCCCCCCTTCCCCGGAGCTATTAAAGCAAAATTTGGTCTTGACTTGATCACATGTACTCCACGTGATAAAATTCACGTTGTTTACCACACAGGCGAACCACGGCATTATTCTCGAATTCGCTCATTTAAAATTCCAACGATTCCTTCGCCCATTACCACCTCTCTACATAACAAAACATCTGTTAATATTATTTTCACCCAATTTTGCATCTTACTTTCACATCGAAATGTCATCAAAACAAAATTTATTCGCTGAACACAACCACTGATTTTTATGTGGCATCAGCGAAGCTGAGACCACTACCGTGTGGCACAAATGTTTTTGTGGGAGTTTAATTCTGCGAATGGCGATTTTTTGTGTGTGTTTTGCGGGACTAATTTTTGCGATTGGGGAAACTGTCTATTCTTTCTTGGAATTAATTTTTGCGATTTTCCGGAAGCCCCCTTCTATTTGGAATTATAACATTCTCGTTTTTTGAGTATAAAAAATCAAATGCAGGTGAACAACATGCAGATTTATAACACGTTAAATCAGTTAATTAATGGAGTACCTTCAGACGATCCTTTTCTTTAAAGCTTTTAACAGCTTAATACTTGTAATATACCGACTGCAATTTCATCGTTTTATTTCTGAATGTTTTGCTTCTAATTTCGTTTTATTTTTGAACGAAAGAGACGGTTTAAGTAAATGGGCACCAACATAAATATTACATCACATGTAAAAGGCGATGTTTGTCAATTTTTGCGGCAATTATTTTTTCACGGGAACTGTTTTTGCGGATTGTGAAAAAACCGCAAAAATCCCAAAATTTTGAATCCGGAAAAAATTAGTGCCACACGGTATGTCAGCACGTGCGATGTTCCTGGCTTTTTTGACAGTTTGCAGTGTGACTAGTCATGTAAGACTTGCACAAGTCACACAATGGCATGATCTTTTCTAACAAGGCACGCTTATTACTCGATTTTAGCCGTGTGTTCCAAAAGTCCGTGTGAAATAATGTGGAAAATAAAACAGAGCTTATTTATATATTTGTCTGGATACGGGAGTTGCCACGTTCGTCAAGCACGATGTCACGGAAGAAGAAGACGTACGTGACTTTCAAGATCGGCTATTCTCTTGTGGTTCAAACATTACTGAATTAATTTTTGTGACAAGTTATGCTTCCTACTAGATCCAAAATATTTGTCCATGGAAAAATAATCTTTATAATAGAAAGCCACAAAATTAGATTTCAATCCATTGAGCTTCTGAGAAACATCTGAGAATGAGCTTCAGAAAGGATTGTTTTGTATTGTTTTGTTTGTCCCATATTCACACTGTTGTCAGATATTCTACAGATTTATCTCACTTTCTTCTTGTTTTGTCGTAATTTGAAGCCACACTTGTACGCATTAGCGTACCATCTATTGACCAATGACGTATACGAATTCGAAACCACTAACATAAACTCAAACATTGATCTTTGATTGCCCTCAAATCTGTAAAAAGCCCTGGGAACAAGGTTGCACAATATTGGACACAGCTCCACTTACCGGTATAAGGTAAACTCTGTCTAAAAACCAATACTTTTCGAATGCTCAACGCTACTCAAATAAACAACATCACAATAGTGTACCTTGTTACACGCACGTTCATTCAATAACCATTTCCGTACCTCTCATTGACAGCTACAAAATAGCTCACGCACGCTATGCATGTCTATGTTTTTACACAGCTGCTTTGAAAGACTGATGGGAAAAATTGAGATGAAGCCCAGGACTGTTGTGTTAGGAAGAGAGGTATGTTTTGCATTTGCAATATAAACAGTCCTAGGATAAAAAACACTTGGCTTATCATCAACTTGAATTTTGTCTAGGTGAAGTAATGTTTCTGTATTAAAAGTTTTGAGTAAAGCATGGAACTTTGTCTTGTGAGAACCACCCCATTGATGGAACTTCTTTATTATTATGGCCACTTTTTTGGCTGTCATAATATATGCATACATTCTTTTCCTTTGGTAACCATCTGGATAACATGACCAAAGTCTCATGGTCCTTTGTTTGTTCTATTTAGTGTGTTCCACTGTATTTGTTTTTAATGCCAGTGCCTGTAAGTTATGATTTTAATGAAAACATGTTTGTTTTCTTTTCAGTCTGCTACTCAGAAGTTTCCTCGAAATGTTATTCGTAATCAGAAATACAATATCATAACTTTTGTTCCACTGGTAAGCATTTTTAACTGGCCATTTTATAAAAAAAGAAAGTATAGCAAGCATGTAAATGTCATCTAAAGGAAAGAGAATTATGCGTGTTCAGCTTCAATGTGGGCTCTTTGCCCTCTGTTTTGAATGACTACAGACTCTTGTTTAAAGCAACAATCCCCATCAGTGACCACCTGTACAAAGTCAGGAACCATATTTACAACTTTCTCGCTCCTTTTCTTCGGATAGATCGGGTTTCTTCGCCTTTCATTCTACATTTCATTCTATCCTTTTCTTCTGTTTGTAAATTTATTCAATCAGGTCGATTTATTAATTGAAATATATGCTGTACTTCTTTGCAGACACTGTATAACCAGTTTAAGTTCTTCCTCAACATGTACTTCCTTGTTGTAGCAATGTCTCAGTTTATTAATGAGCTTAGAATTGGATATCTTTACACTTATTGGGGACCTTTGGTAAGCATAACCATTCAAGATACTGTACACACTTGCATCTATCAAATCTCATGTAATAACCATGAGTACTCTTTCACGCTGATTGGCTTAGAGCTATTGTCAATAACAGTACATGTAATGAAAATGATGTCATGTGTAATGCAATCAAATTTTGCAAGTCTGGTGTGCCCTGCCGGTTATTACAATTTAAGTGACAAAATTACGGCAATTCAGGAAATTTTCATTGGGGATACAATCGGTAATCTGTAGATTTTGACTTTTAATTGACTGAACTTGTCAGAAACCAACTGTGAGGCAAAAAGAAGAGATTAATCGTTACAGTCTGACAGCAAAAATTTTTGAATGGCAAGAATCTGAAAGGCAAGGGAATGAAAATGATTTCCATAAACGCAGAGAAGTAAGCTTAATTCAGTGGATTTCAGCACTTCTTGGAATGGAATAAAGGTCAGTTTCATATAAATTTGCTTCTGAAGTTTGCTTTCGTGAAATCAATGCAAGTTTCCTGTGCATGTTTTGAGTGCATTTAGTGAAGCCATACTCAATTCAATGAATTTGCTGGATAAAACCTTTGCCGAGCAATTTGTCTTGGTACTTTTTCATGAGATAATTCAATTTGCTGTCGGTTACAAATACACAAATTGGTCAAAGCTTGGCATAAACTCCCCACAAGATTTTTTCACTGTATTTCGCTCAGCGCTAAATAAATGCCGAGTTGTGCAGTCAGGTGCGGTCAATTTGTTAACTTAAAACACAACTGTATGTACCTTGCGAGCAGTGGTTCCCGGCGAATGAGAGGACGAGGAACCACGGCAAGCAACCGTTTGGATTTCCTTCGAGCATGCACGAGTGACGGAGTGCCCATTGTCTGAGCTGTCAGATTTTGGCCAATCAGAGCAAACACGCACCCTGGACGAATGCGCAATAAAAGGTCAACAGTTCAACTGGTAAAAATATGAATTTGTAGCCTGAAGCTGCTGAAATTTCTTAGCTATTTTCGATTTTTGTGCCAGTAAAAGGGCTTTCGATTATTTTAGCATTATGGCGACTTTTTAATGACCAAGAAATCAAGGGATGTTTGTGTTGGTATTAAAGTGAGCCTCCTCCACTGGAGAGCGAGTCCGGTGGTCGCATTTATAATTTAGCGCGTGAAGAATGCGCCCTGTAGTGAAGTAAAATATCGGCGAATAAGCTTGACCAGCACTTCTATCTGTTTGGATATCTTTTGCTGGACTCGTACAATAACCAACAACATCCTTGAATAATGGGCACGTGAATTACAGCAGTCCTAAGCGTTAGCACGAGTGTCAAACCAGTTTGAAAGTGGTTTTCCTGGTTGTGAGTTAATTTATTCATCCAGAGTTGGGGATAGCGCTAAACGCTTGCAGTGGTTCCTCGTCCTCTCGTTCGCCGGGAACCACTGCTAGCAGGGTAAACTGTACGTACATTTAACATTATGATAATAATAATAACAGAAGCTTACCCATTTTTGGGGTATGCTACAGTATGCCATCAGATTACACTTTTGACTTTTCTTAACTTTAGATGCCTTTTTTTTGTTCAAGAAAGACAGATAATCATGGTGCTATAAAACATTGATTGTCTTAAATTGGTAATAATTTTTCTTGTAATGATTACAAAGTCAATGATATGATGTGACTTTAATGAAAGATCCACCCTTGTTTTATTTATTTCAGGCTTTCGTTGTCTTTGTGACAATGTGCCGAGAGGCTTATGATGACTTTGTGAGGTTTAGAAGAGACAGAGAGGTCAACTCACAGTTATACAAGAAAATCACAAAGAAAGGTACAGTGCATTAGTTGATACTCCTTCATAAGGACTCTGATAGGTGTCATGCCATTGGTGTCTGTATTGTGGAGGTAGATTATGTAAGAATTTTTCTCTTTCTGGCACCAAGTTTACCTTTGATCAGGCATTTTTTTCAATAACAAAAACTTTAGAATTATATGAAGATCATCGCAGTGAAGGTGTTTCAACTTAAGCAGTTGAAAAGAAGAAACCTGAAAAAATTCAGGCGTGAACGGGAATTGAACCCATGACCTCTGCGATACTGGTGCAGCGCTCTAACCAACTGAGCTATCAAGCCAACTGGGAGCTGTTCAATAGAGAGTTTGTCTTTATCCCGTAGATGAAGAAATGAATATTAATATATGAAATAATCATATATATAAAATTATGTAAACAAAAACTTTATTGACAGTCAACCACAGTACGGGTTACAGTTTACATTACAACTTCTTCTTCTTATTTTTATGTTATGTACTATACATTTGCATGAATATAAGGAAATACAAAGCAAGCCTACATTAAACATACTATATAGTACTAAACTACTTCACTATATAAATTATTTCCGAAAACACTACTTACACTACAGTTTTCATTGATGTTACTTACGACAAATACCAATATATACTAATGGGGATTGGGGTTAGCTTCCAATCAGAGGGCAACTTTCCACTTTCCATTGCATCTTAAGTTTGGATTAAAATTCATGTATATTAAAGAGGCTTTTTGTAGACCGTTTTTCACATGTACATGTATATGTAGCACTTCTTCGATCAGGTATCCTTTTTTTAAACAAAAGTCAGCAGAAGCAACAGAGGAAAAACGGAATACTGGATGGATTTACATGATGAGTCATCTGCCCCATAACAATTAAAATAGCTGTCCTTTGGACTTTTCTTGCTTCTGCCATTTTTTCTATCTAAAAAGGAGTGCCCTATCACAGGTAAGCACCTTGACTGAGCTGTCCGTGGGGCTGTCTTTAATCATGAGGTGTCCATGGTATGGAGTTGTTTGACAGGGGAGGTTTGACTGTATTCAGATGGCCATTCTAAAGTTGATGACAATGTTAATTATTAACGAGTGAAGTGTATATGGTTGATGTTTTGTTCAGGTGTTGTTAGCGTTCCAAGCTCAGCTATTAAAGTTTCTGACCTTATTATAGTTGAAAAGGTATGTACATTATAAACTGATAAAACAACTCTTTTTTTTATTTTTGCTCTGATGGAAGGGGATGTTTACATCCTCTTTTTCCATTTCTTTCTCCCATTTCTTCCCTTTTCCCATCCTCTTTCTCCCAGTTCTTCCTCCCATTTCTCCTTGTTCCCAGACCCTCTCTCCCAGTTCTACATTCCATTTCTGCTTGTTTCTAAGACTTACTCACATTTCTTCTTCTTCCCATCCCCTTTGTCTCAATTCTTTTTTCTGTTTCTCCTAGTTCCTTTCCCCTACCCTGCGAGCAGAGGCCCTTCGATCTTCCTAGATAAGTCGGGAAGAGGAACGGACCTCTGCCAGCCGCCTCGACTTTCCCTGTTGAGCATGCGCTAAATTCAAATGTAACCGAGCCTTGCTCGGTCTCACTTCAATTAACATGTTTACCAAATGACAGCCGCGTCCACAACAAAATATTCAGACTTCGGTCGTAACACAAGAGAGTTGAGAAAAGCTATAATTAAACCGTAAGGCTGAGAATAATTCTATTCGAATTTTATGTCACAGGTTGAAAACTTATCAGCCTCGAAATATTTTTGCTGATCAAGAAACTGTGTTTTGTTGACTGTCAGCATGTTGTTACAGTCCAGTGATTTCCAGTTAGCGGGTCACGGAAGTCTTGCATGGAAATCTTGGTCTTCGAGACTTATTTTATTTTGTCCCTCTTTTTGTCCCTGTCCTTCAGAAGTATTTTTTGTTGAGTCTCTTTCGTCCTCAACATTCTCGGCTTTAATTCAACAAAACGCATTTGTGTCAAGTTTGTTTCGTATTCAAACTTCTCGGCCGTCATGCGGTAAATTATATTTTGCACTGAGACCATTTCGTCTTCAAAATTACTGGCCGCCATTTGGCAAATAATTGCTTCTCTTGCCGTTTGCTTGTCTCGCCCTGGACCAAAATAAATGTCATTTCGCCATAAAAATAAGCGTTGAAGTGCACATTTGCGTAGCCCTTCGCATCGATTCCCGCTCAAACCAGAAGTAAAATTAGGTCCGAAAGCAATCGCAACGCCGATTCTTTTAATTAATTAGCGATTTGCTATGGCCGGTTGGCAAACAGACAAAAGAATCTTTACCACACTGAAAATTAAGCAAGGCCTTTGACTGGTGTTGTGTGAGATTGCTTATTCCAAAAGTATTCACTCTTCCCAGTGCACTTTTCACGGCTTTATCAAAGACCTCCTTCAAAAGAGAAACGTCTGCTGTTGTGAACTTCACGAGCGTACCAAATGTACCGTGGGCGCGTATTTAGTCAGCAATTTCTTACAGAGCACATGCGCACTGAGCAAAAACGGGGAAAAACTGGTTTCAAACCAGACTGACTCATCCGTTTCGGTGGATGAGCAGCAAATCAAAGAAAGTCGAGGCAGCTGGCAGAGGTCCCTTCCTCTTCCCGACTTATCTAGGAAGATCGAAGGGCCTCTGCTCGCAGGGTACCTTTCCCCATTCTCCCAGTTCTTACTCCCATTTCTCCTTTTCCCATCCCCTTTTTCCTCTTTCTTGCTCCCATTTCTCCTTGTTCCTATCCTATCTCTCCCAGTTCTTGCTCCCATTTCTCCATGTTTCTTTCCTCTTTCTCCCAGTTCTTACTCCCATTTCCTTTTGTTCCTGTCACCTTTCTCCAAGTTCTTGCTCCCATTTCTCCTTGCTGCCATCCTCATTGTCTTAGTTCTCCCTTCCATTTCTCCTTGTTCCCATCCTCTTTTTCCTAGTTCTTACTTGCATTTCTCTTTGTCTTCATCCCCTTTATCCCAGCTCTTTTTCCCATTTCTTCTTGTTCCCAACCCCTTTGTCCCACTCCCATATCGTCTTGTTCTCATCCTGTTTCCCAGTTCTCACTCAACTTTCTTTTCATTTCTATCCCATTTCTCTCTTTTATTACTCCCATTTTATGTTGCCACCCACTACTCTTTCACATTCCTGCCCTCTTGTTACCAGAAAATCAGAAAATGTATTGAATTTGCTTGTTTGATAGGATCAAAGAGTTCCAGCTGATATGGTGTTCCTTAGAACATCAGAAAAGAATGGTAAGGATTCTGCATTTTATTTTGTTTTTGGCTTATTTGTGTATGATGTTTTTTTTGTTATGTTCATAACAGCCCTGTACCACATGACGTTTTGTTTTGTTCAGTAAATGTACAGTGTCATGCTTGGGACTGTGTCATTCTCTAGGCGATACATAACAATATAAAAATTTTTTATTCCTAAAGGTTACATTTATCTTTGATCACAAGTACTAGAGATACTTTTATAAATTGTATTACCAGTTAATGAATGATTAATTTATGCTAAATAACTGTGAACTTTTAAGGTTACTCAGGACCTTCGCGGGTGTCCTCCGGCAAAAAAAATCGTATGTGCGCCATTTTAAAGGAAAACGTGGCAAACTATAATTATATTGTTGGAAAGGTTAATAAAAATGTAGATTTCGGGAAAAATATGAGTTGCCAGTTTCTTCAATTCCGCAGAAGAAAATTAAATCGCAAACAACCACGAAAATGACCATGTGTTACTCAGTTGAATTAATAGGGTATGAAATCCTAGTGCATTGGCAAAATAACTGCACAGTGTAATTACAAAGGATCATTAAAAGTGTGTGAGCATTTTTCGATATTCCGACTGGTTATTTTTTAATTAATCTGTCAAGTTCGAGCAGTAAAGAATATGCAATGTGCGTTGCATTGAAGATCGCCATGGGTGAAATATTATGGATTTCAAAAATCCCCGACACTCTTTGGTTTCACAACATCTAAGGATTTTGCTCAGGCCAAATTTCACAGAAATCTGCCGAATTTTGATACCCATTAATTCATTTATCTCATTGAATGACGCATGGTCATTTTCATGGTCATTATTGCAATTTTCTTTCACAGAATTTAAAAAACTGGCAGTTCATATTTTTTCCAAAATCTACTTTTATTAACCTTTCCAACGATATATAGTTTGCCATGTTTTCCTTTAAAATGGCGCGCATACGAATTTTTTCCCAAAGGACACGGGAGACGCTGCGAAGGTTCAGAGTAACCTCAAGTAATGAAAAAAAAAATGAAGTTGATGATACATTGCTTACACTTCTGTAGGAAGTAGAAGACATTACATGTACTTTTGAAGAGTTCCTCTATTCAAGTTTTTGCTGCTATCAAGTTAAATTATGATCAGTTTTCACTGTATAAATTGCCTTTTTCAGGAGCATGCTTTCTAAGAACAGATCAAATGGATGGTGAGACTGATTGGAAGCTACGTCTGACTGTAGCACCCTGTCAGAGACTGCCCTGTGATGCTGTGAGTGGTGTCTTGGTTAAAATGGTGCTTTAAAAATAACTTACCATTTTGTTAAAGGTCTACTGCGTACCCTAGTACCCTCTTAGAATGTGTTTTCAGGAATAAGCACCCTTTTTTGGCAAGCTCCCTTCAGTATAATTATTGTCCCTTTATCTAGAGTACATAAATAAAATACAATAACACAACACAGAATAAATCAAATTTATGTCCTCTCTTTAAAAATTGCCCTGACATTAAACTACGTGTGATGCCCAAGGTGCTAAATTGAATTATTACAGTACGCATACTTAACTACAAAACTTGTATTCCTGGCTACAGTCATATTAATCCTGCAAGCAGCAATAATGAATGTGCATTTTATCTCCTGTCAGGATATGTTGAATATCAGTGCCTCTGTTTATGCAGAGAAACCTCAGAAAGACATTCATAGTTTTGTTGGCACCTTTACTAGGGTAAGTTATTCTAATCATTAGTGTTTTTGAAGAATTTGAAGAAATTTCTTCAAATTTAAGTTGACAAGTCAAGACTCATCTTCTCCCAAATAGAGAAGATATTACTGAAGTAATAGCCTGTCTACATCATGCTGGGCTGGTATTTTAAAGATTTTAACTGAGAGTCCAAATTATGCATCAGTTGGAAATGAGTAACTTAAAATTGCAAAGATGAATTGAAAATTTATTGCCAGACTCTGAATTTCCATGTTAAGTGCAATTCTGCTTTCAAACTGATGTGTAATTTTGGAGACTCCATTAAATCTTCAAAACACTGGTCATGCATGACAGATTGATTGTTTAAAATAGAATATAGATAATGTTTTCTTTGGGGAGGCACAAACATGTCAGCTGTAAACCTGAAGGTTGGAGTTTCTGTTTCTAGGTCAGAGTGATAAAATAGCATACAAGGCATCCATTGCCGATATACCTAAAATCACCTAACAGCCATCAAGCCTGCACAGAATAATTGTTTTATTACATTCTTGGCTTCAATGATCATTGCAAAATTTTTTCTCCTTATTTTTGGACAGAATTTTTGGTTTGCAGTGACAAGTTTTGAATACTGTGGTACTTGACATGGCAACCAATTTCCTTGCAAGGAAGGGGCTATTTGCAGAAAACCTGTTCACATTAAACCAACAAGAAAGCTAGAAATTCAATAACTGAGATTGAAAATTTAATATGAAGTGCTATCAAACTTGAGCTAGGCACTTACACGCACGAGCCTTGTGGCTGGGATGGTCAAGTGCTCTACCTTCATCTATCGGTTTTATCCCCTTGAAAATTATGTCTCTCCTGGAAATTTTGCCAAAAAATGCCTTTTGAAGGGAGTCAAGCCGTTTTTAGGTCGCTGTCTAGCCAAAAGGAATCGAAACTGCCCAAACGTTGTTTACAAGTCAAGCACTAGACTAGCTTTCGTTCCTGATGCCAAATTACAGCTTTCGAAGTTCAGTCGAGCATGCGCAGAAAGCAAAATTTCGTCTTTACCGTTTGCTTTCTCTCCTCCCCACTTCTTTTGCTTTTCTTTCCCCCCCTTTTTTTCTTGTGTTGGGCATTTACTAGGCTTCCTTTCAGTGGGAAAAGGTTGGGCAAAAAGTTCCAAGATCGTGAATTTTTTTTTAAGGAAGTACGAGTGGGTAGTGGGACAAGATTTTCATTGGAATTTTCTGGTCCCTGCACAAGTTAGTTGTCAAAGTTGTCTAGGACCGTTAAAGCCGATGACGTGTTAAATAAAATGTTGGAATTTTGTTCTGACAGTATGATGGAGAAAGGACTGAGATTCCTTTGAGTATAGAGAACACACTGTGGGCTAACACTGTCATAGCATCAGGTCTGTGTAGAAAACTAATTTTAAAGTATACAAATGCTCAGTTAGAAGACTGTTTATTTAGTGAATGATTGTGATTAATGTCCTCAGATAGTGACCTTAACCACATCTCCTCAATTCTAATAAGGCCACAACACTCTAGCTTATTTTTTAGTCCAACATTGTACATGCTGCAAATACCCCTGTTGGCCCTTTTTGGCTTAACCAAAATCCATTGGTGCTGATCAATCTTTTGGTTTTCTTACAAATTACAACCTGCCAATAGGAGTTGTAATTGCAGTCACGTGATTGGTATATTAAATGCAATTTCAAGCCTGGGGGATCTTAGAGATGCAGAACGTGTGTCAAAATTTAAAAAAAAAATGCTTGTGGGTCCATCTGATTTGACGTCAATAAAAAAATATGCTGTCATCTTATGAAAAATCAGTCAGTGTGTTGCGAATATTGTAACAAATACCTTAGCCAAAGCGATATGTTATTTTGGCTAGCATGCAATCTTAGATATACAGCTGTACTTGATAATAAAAAAAGCTGTGGGAAAAGTTTGACAGCTATCTGATACATGCTCTTAAAGGGGCAGTCTCATGGCGATTTTCCTATCTTCTTTGTCACAAGTTTGATTAATTTATATCAAAGTACCTTGCTCATACATGAATTGCTTTTAGACCACAAGGGGACAATATTAAATGA
>Ga0126336_10001860_pt1 | contig 11541 bp, 4 predicted proteins | sample SidCmetagenome_FD_92530 | JGI IMG/M metagenome (GOLD analysis project Ga0126336, IMG submission 92530) | Coral microbial communities from El Islote,Puerto Morelos, Mexico - Siderastrea C C metagenome | ecosystem: Host-associated > Invertebrates > Cnidaria > Coral | place: El Islote,Puerto... | reverse complement strand
TTGAAGGTTTGGAGATAAAGGGGGATAAAGAAATCGGGAATTTAAGCCTCCCAGAAGGAGGGGGTTATTGACGTTTTGGACATGAAGGGGGGGGGGGGAAGAGCTTTAGAGAGAGAAGACTTCTTAAATTTTTCAAATTTCAGGTTTGGTGTACATCTGAAATGCATGCTTGGGAAGACAAATTCATCATAATACTAAGGAAAAAGCCAAAGGAATTCATTAGAAGTTGCAAAATGGGGGTTGTTGGTAGTGGTGCTAAATATAAGAGATAGGTAGTTATTTGAAAAGTTACTTTGCCGCAGGTCTTGTCACAGGGCACCCAACGTGATGCTATTTACCTTGATGAGTCGAGACAGAAGGAATCCTCCTTCATAACGATTATACAGTTCATCCCAGTTCTCCTGCACAAATTTCCAAGCCATCTCACGTCCTTCCACACTGAAAAAACGAAAAAAATCTTAAAATATAAGGGCAAGGGAGGTATTTGAAAACTAAATTTCCAGCCGTATCGGGGCTAACAAGCCCGGAACATAAACACCGAACCCAAGACAGCGGGGAGAATCGAGCCTAGAGGTTCAATTGTCAAGCGATTAGCGCATAGCACTCATCACAAAGAGCCGACAATTTTGCGAAATGTTTAAGATTCAACATAATCGACATAATCGTGGGTGTAGAAAGAAAAGCCACTGACCTGCCAGTTACGCCCGCAATCACAAACACAGTGTCCTGGGAACGAACTTTGTCCTGCAATAAAAAAAAAAGGCTAGACCCATTTAACCATTTTGCGCCCAGAGTCGTCAGCAGACAACATTTGGAGAAGTAGACAAAAAAATCACTTGTGACGTCATCAATTTCTACGACAGCAGGTGGTTGCTATAACCAACTAACACGGGAGGATCAGAGCTTTCAATAGGTGTGTCCATTTTGAATAGCGACTAAATGCTGACAGAGCTACTGAAAAAACACATGTTCAACTATTGGTGCAAAATTTGCAGTAAAATAGGCCATTACCCCCATAATTGATCAATGTCTCATTTCCAGGTTTTTTGAACGGTTAATACCAAACCTTTTCCAGCTGATAGAAAGGCAATAACAAGCAGAAGATAGCGAGAAGAGAAGGAGAGAAAAAAGGAAAGGAAAAGGAGGCAGGAGAAAAAGCGAAATGTATCAGCAAATAAAATATTAAAAAACAGTTTTGGCTTATGCGCATGCGCTTAAGTGAAATATTGCCCATTTCAACATAGAAACTAGTGGAAACTTTAGCTGAAATGTAATCTATTACTTTTCTAGCAAAACGTAGTGCAATTTAGCAACACAGCACCCTAGAAAAGCATTTAAAGCTAAAAATTACGGGTTTTTCTGGAAAAGAGTATGGGTGAAAGGGTTAATGGGGTAGTTGTGCGGCTTGCACACAGGTTCACGAGTTTCTCTCGCTCGACTCAGTATCGGAGGGACTTGGATGTAGTTTGCAAGGTTCTTATTAGATAACAGCAAAGGAAAGTTATCATTCGAGCAGTTGTAGGTTCTAAACTAAGCCCCTGTGTTTTAAATTTGATTAACGTTACTCATCTTTGTTTTTCTCCCAACTTCTTGGTGCCGGTTTAAGTTTGGGTTGTTTTCAGTAACTCCATATTATTTACCTAAGCGGCTCCGTACTAAGTCCCTGTTCTCCAAACCGATGGCTGAATCCAAGTCAGACTTCACTGCTTCCCTGTTTGGAATCTGTCAAAATGTAAATCGATTAAAGAGCAGAAAATTCAGTCGAAGATATTATTACCTCGTTTGTGCAAACAGTTGTTAACTCGCTATGTACCCTTTGCCCAGCTTATAGTCATTAGGATTGGGCGGTAATGGCTACGAGTTTATTAACCGGAAGCCATGCAAGAGTAATGTATTACCGTTATATTCCGTAACGTAACAGAGCCACCTACCACTTGACCATCTTACTCGCGGATATTTTAAGTAATATAAAGCAACAAATAACAGCTTACCACTGAGGCGCTTGCATGGCAGATGTAGACAAACAAAACACAAAAGAACACAGCAGATGAAAAACCCTAGAGAAAACAAAAACGTGCAGTATGTAGCCTTCAGTTGATGTAAATCTAGAAACTACAACTGATGAAGCCAGGCGTAATAGATGTAATTTGGCTATGCAAACTTGATGAAAATGAGCTACCATCTGTCCAATTTAGCTCTAAAAGGAGTCTCTCCGCCGAAACGTATGAACGTATGATAGGGGTTATGGTTTTAAAGATTTAATTCTCCCTGTCAATTTTTTCATTTTATTTTGTTGCTTTGCTTTGAAACTACAAACTTGAGGAGTCGTTCGATTTACACTCCAGCCTGCATACACTCATCATTATTACCATTGCGGACATTACTGGCAAATTGTTAAGGTTTGGTTGGAGGCCACGTTGAATCAGTTGGGATTACATAAATTCAAAATAGAAATGATAAAAAAGTAACATTTTCAATTATTCAGTTTCAAGGGATCTTCATATAGAACCTACCATTTTTGTGGCTTGTCTTCCTTTGACCTTCAAAAAATTGTTTTACTCGTGCACAAACGTCATCTCCTCTTATCCTGTTCTACAAGGAAGTAAAACAGGGGGAAATAACCTTTAAGCAACACAGGAAATATCAATACGCTTAACAAGTACGTGAAGTCATTACTTCCGTCAGCTAACGACGAAGCTACTAACTGGAAAACTGAGTTCCTGTTTGTCTAAAATGTGTGCTTATCTTAAGTAAGGTCGTGAAAGGTGATCAAACACTGATCTAAGTTGCAACAGCGTAATTTGAATTTGCATGCCTTCGGTAACTTTTTGAACATGAGTCACAGTAGAGTTCTAGACTCGTTTCTCGTAGAGTAGAGGCAATCCCTTCCTTGTCTTGGGTAAGGTGAAAAGCGTCACACAAGAAGAGAGTTCGCGAAAATGAACTCTCAGAGCGTGGTAGGGGAATCACAGGACATCACTCTTTTGTTCCTTGGGAAAGCTGAAACTTTTTGCTATATAATTCGGGTGGAATTCTCTACTACTTTAGCATACTGAATTATTTTTAAAACTTGCCTTCTACCCCGCTTCACAGGACTTTTAGTTTTCGCTTCCGCGAAAAGATCTGTGATATTCTTTAGTGGACTTGAAAATTAAACTTACGTTCACGGTATATTGTCACGACTGTATTTTTTTACCAGAGATAGTATGAACGCAAGGAGAAGTTCAGTTCTCGCCGATCCCGGGTAACTGCGTCAATCAAAATGTTGTAAAAGACGCCTTCACTAGACAAACTAAACGTTGAAAACCCTTGCCATCCAAGTTGGCGTGTGTTTTTGTGGCGTTCAAGGGCAGCAACTTGTTACCAACACGAGAAGTCAATGATGTTGATGGTGTCAATGAAACTAAAACCGGTTACACAAACCGGTTAATACTAAAACCGGTTCCACGTGACAAACCCAAGGTGATCCCTTCGAAACAACAAAAGTTGACGAACAATTTTTGTTTGTTAAGCTTTCTCTGAATGTTCACTACCTAGTAATATATCGTACTGTGTTATAAAAAGAACAGTCACAGATTTGATGTTAACTGTCAGTGAACTCATGTAAGACAATGAAGTGGTGTAAGGAGATTGAAAACGCTTACTGAGTGTTTTCAAATTCGTCCAAACTTCCTAGAGTGTTTGCACCAGGTCATGCCCGCAAAAGTGACCGTTTTTCATTCACAAGTCACCGAGAAAAAGAGAACGAATACTTTTCTTAGCAGACATCCAAATGGTTTAGTTTAAGCGGAAAACAGAGATAGTTAGGTGGTATTTACAAAAACCTCAAAGGAATTTTGACTTTTCAAGGCCCAAGCGCGCGACAAGAGAGGATGAAGGGAGCTTTCTTTATCCTCTCTTGAGTGCGACCGCTTTATCAATCACGTCACGTATTCGCAATAGCACACGATAAATGTCTATTAATTTCTTTTATAAAATTAAGTCAAACACATTAAACGTGACCTCATACCTGTGTTACCCCACCAATCAGATGAGAGCGCATGTTATAAGGCAGATTTATTTGCAGACTACAAGTATAGCTGTCGCTTTAGCACGTACGAGTAGGCCATTTACGAATTGCTTTTAGCCTCCCTATCAAAGCAAGGCTAGGTGTACGTCGCTTTAATGCGTATGCTGCAAATGATTCCACCCTTAATGTCTAACGCGTACTGGAGGAATAATGATTGTTAGAGTGGATTTATTTGCAGTGTACACGTATAGCTGTAGCTGTCACTTTGGCACGTGCCAATTTTCTTTTGTTTTTTGGCTAAGAACAACAGAAAATTCCCACGCACTTTAGCGACAGCTATACGCGTATGCTGCAAATGATTCTACCCTAGGAGTGGATTTATTTGTCACATTCGCGTACATTTCTCACATTCTAAACGCGTACCCCGTTGCAAATAAACATGTCGATAACCCGCAGAAAAACTACCCGTGCAAAACGCCTATTATTATTATTATTATTATTATTATTATTATTATTATTATTATTATTATTATTATTATTATTATTTAGCTTGATTAAAATGCTCAACGTCATGGCGGAATGTAAGGAAAGAGTCAGAAAATTCTATCTTGGGTGGCTAACTTGGCCTTAAATGCCGTGGAACGTAATAACCAATTATAGTTTACAGAGTAGTGGTGGAAGTAGCTTTTAAAATATGACAGCTCTGGTAGTGGAGAAAGATGAGGTAGTGGTATAAAGTGAAGATAATTTTGTACTTTCTCTATTTTTCTAAGGCGAAATTTAGTTCAGCTGATAGGGTTTATCGCTTACCCCATACGAGTAACCCAAATGCGTTGCAAACAAACAGGTTCACGCAGTTTTTGTTATAAGCGTATGCTGCAAATAAATATTGGTTTAGACTGAACTTTTTTGTAAGAGGAAACAAGATGCACATATTTTTCTTGCACATACACACAAACTGAGGAAGAAAGCTTTACAGGAGAAATTTAAAACGGATGTTTATTTCATCAACCTAAGTTAAGTTCGAACCTTGCTGACCTTGCCATCGCTTACATTTCTGTTAGCTATGTTATAAACGAATTGGTTCATGCTTCAGTATCTGTGCATTAATCGAGTTACGGGCGCACATGGGAAGTTTGGAGAGTTGGAGAGTTTGAATAGAGTTGCTCGAGGCCGATTGCTCTTACACTTCCCCGTGCGTACTTCCCGCTGTGTATCGATAACTCGATACTGAAGCACGCTAAGCATGAACCACTTCTTAATTCAAGGACAAAAAAATTACTAACTTAACTTTGGACTTAGTGTTTTTGAAACTGTCCTCGAATTGTAAGGAAAAAAAAACGGCTTGCTAGTCAGTAGGCTCATAAAAATGAATTAACGGTTTAGTCAATCAGTATCAAAATTTATTTCTTCCTTTTTGGAAGATGACTGCTTCAGTCGTGAACAAAAAAAAAAGGATTTAAAACGGTCCACTTAAGGACAGGCAATATCATAACAAACCACACTATTGAAAATGTGCTGCCATTTTGGGCAAACCCTTTTCGTATAAGGATCAAGCTTGCAGATAACCCAATATGTGCCGCGACGTTCGAGTACTTTCAGTAAGAAAACCCAATGTTCTGGACGACACTTCGAAATGGGCGGGAAGCTTGGACGATTACATAAAGGCACACCATGAAGGCCAATAGATCTGGCTGTGGATAAGAAGGAAAAAGTACATGGTTAAGAAAACAGAGATGCCGGTTTTACGGCTCCTGCCGTCTTTATAATTCAAGACAGTTCATAGTGTTTCTTGACATTCTACTCTCTTTTACTCTGTTACTCTCGTCCACATTTACACGTACAGTGGAATCCCGACTTTTCGAACCCTCGATTTTGCGAACCTCCCGATTTTTCGAACCATGGCACGTTTCCCTTGGATTATAATTCCTTCAGTCAAACACTGTAATTTTACCCCCGAAAAAACTCGAATCCTCGATCCTTCGAAACTCCTGATATTTCGAACCAATTCTTGCCTCCGATGGAAGAAATTTGTAAGAAATTTACCTTCGACTTCTTGAATCCGCAGGATAGTACCATTCAGTAGCTTTCATTTGAGTGGTCACACTTCAGGAGTTTATTCTCAGACGCAGAAGGTAAAACCACCCTCTATTACACAGTAAACAGTACCAAGGAAAGTACTGCTCAGTGCCTTTCACTTGAATAGTCACTCATTAGGCCTGGCTTTCCTGTGTGTGCTGTTTATTATGTGTAAGAGGTGGTTCTAACTTTCGAGTCATGAGTAAAATCCTAAACTGTGACCATTTAAGTGAAAGCTTAAGAACTGTACAAGAGTGCCATGGCATATCTGTTTGCTTTCTTAGTTGTTATAAAACAATACCTTGTAAATCAAGCGTGATTTCGTGCCACCTTTGATTTTGTGAAATCCCGATTTTTCCGACCAATTTTCGTTTCCCTAGGAGGTTCGAAAAATCGAGAATCCACTGTATACATTGGCTACCAGTTTTCACATGAGGTTTTCACATGAGGTTTTTATTTGCCCACACCCTTTCGCCTGAACTTAACCATATTTTGCTATCAGTGGCGACATCTTTGGGTAAGTGCTAAATTTCCTGTCAGCCTAAACTGGCCTAAAAGGTTGTCCTTAATACCAAAATAAGGGCAAACTAAGTAGATGACCGAGCTTAAAAATTTTCCAACATCTATCACCGAAGAGGTCCAGCTTTCGGTAATCTACGGGGAGTCACTTCTTCCAGTTGGGATGGTCGAGCCAAAAAAACATATGAACGGAACTCCCGCAAAAATCGGCTGCGACAGCTGGCTTACATGCACGATCACGAGTTCTTCTCGCTCGAAGGGTCAACTCGTAGTCTACCGAAGAGGTAGTTTGCATTACATTGTTTTTCACTTCATACTTGATAACAGCAAAGGAAAGCTATGATGTGAGAGGGTGTGGATTCTACAAGAACCGATAGTTTTGGACAATGTTTCTCATCTTTGTTTTTCTCCCATTACACCTTTATGGTGCGTTTAATTTTTGTTTGTTTAATCTCCACAGGTTAATCCTCTCTGTAACTTGTTTTATTTATTTTATTTTGTTTTTTATTTTTATTTTTGTGAGCTTCATGTTAATTTATTTCAAGTATCAGTAACCCACCTCGATTAGCCTTTGCAATTTTCCGAGTTGCTATTTAACTTATATACTGAGTGAAATAAAAGTTTGTTGTTGCTGTTGTTGTTGCTGTCAACTGCCAGAAGTGCGGGAAAAAAGATTGGTTTTTATCACTGTATAATTTACCTAAGCGACTCCGTACCAAGTTCCTGTTCTCCAAACCAGCGGCAGAATCCAAGTCAGCTTCCGCTGCTTCCCTGTTTGGAATGTCAAAATTGTAAATCGATTAAAGAGCAGAAAATTCCGTCAACAATGTTGTTTTCTTGTTTGTACAAATGATTATTCACTAGCTAGCTATGCCTTCTTGGTTCAGCCTGAACTCATCATTACTTCAATGGCTTCACTGGCTAATGGGAGGAAATGACCACCAGTTTATTAGCCGGAAACCAATGCAAGAACACTACCAAACGAGAGTGAGCTGTTATTCCGTAAACCAGCGTTAGCCAAGAACGTTTTGGTACATTTTCCAGTGCTCGAAGCGTTTTGTGCACTTGTATAGAAAGCGGGGGAAGGGAAAAATTTAGAGCTAACGTAGCATCATTAAGAAGTTGAACCATCGATATTGAAGCTCATGCAAATGTCCGGCGTAGTTCAATAGCCACATATATAAGCCGTTTGCTGACATGTGTATATTGCAGATGAAAGAGCTAATTACAACTTACCGCTGAGGCACTTGAATGGAAGATGTGTACAAACAGAACGCAAACGATAACAGCAGAGGAAAAACCCTAAGAGATGACATAAAACATGCAGTTTATGGTCTTTGCTTAATGTAAACCTAGATGAACTACAACTGATGAAGGCATAATTGATGTTACGTGGCTACACAAATTTAAAGTTGATGAGAAGTCCAAAATCTCGGTCTGAGCAGGGCACCCTTTCTTAACAATTCTTGTCTTTCTTTACCAAGTAGTGGTAGTAGTTGTGTTAATCTTTACCAAGAGTAACACACACAAAAAAACACTTGACTCTCAAATTACCTCTAAAACTACATCTCTTACCCAAAACGTTTGGCGATTGAAAAGGGTTGTGATTTTCCCGATTAATTCTTCCTGTCAATTATTTCATTTTGTTCTGTTATTATTTATTACGTAAATTTATCTGTAATCATATGACAAATGAATTCATTGGTCACAATCTGAAATTTGCTCGCGTAGATGGATTGTCAAAGAAAATTCGCCAGAGATTTGTCCAAAATAAGTCCCCAGTTCCTTCGCGCGCGCGTTTTTTGGAGCCTTTTGGGGGCCTACTGAATCATTTTAACACCACGAGCCTCCATTTCCATGGTCAATGCGAACTCACTATCTTCTTCTACTTGGCATTTTTAGCTGCATGTCACAACCAAGACAAATGGTATAACTTAGTGACTTCACTTGAAAACGAGCCATTTATTTTTGGATAACGTTTTTGAATTGCTTTGTGCAATTTTATGGCTTCCCCTCCTAGCGTGCTTGCTGTTTCGCTCCCCAAAAGCCATTACCGGCACGCAAATAAGGACACTTTGGTCAAAGAAAATTTGCTCACCCATGTACTGGGTCAAATCATTTGTCACAAAAAATTTGCTCGTGTCGTTGGGGCTTAACGCTGACGGGCGATTACTCCGGCAGACAAATGAAGGTCATTCATCATTATTACCATTATTGGCAAGTTGTTTGGGGTAGTTTGTTCATATACCAAGTAGAATTAGTTGAACCGTACTTAAATTCAAAATGAAATAATTCAGTTTCAAGGAACTAGCACCTACCATTTTTGTTGCTTATCCTCCTTCAACCCGCTCACTGACTTGTTTTACGTACAAAACCGTTTTCCCTCTTTTATCCTGTTCTACAAGGAAGTAAAATAGGGGAAAATAACCGTTAAGCAACACAGGAAATATCAATATGACAAATGAATTCATTGGTCACAATCTTAGCTTAAGCTAAAACTACTAACTGTTGACAAGTTCCTGTTTGTCTAAAATGCCTTCTCGTCTAATGTAAGGTCGTGAAAGGTGATCACGCATCTAAGATGTAACAACAAATTTTTGCCTGGATGTTCTTGAATGTTTGGATATAGCTTCTAACTCTGATTGAGCATTAACGTGCTACTTTCGAAATCTGCAAGAAAACGAATAGGTCATCATGCCCACAAGAGAGGTGTGATAGACTCATTGGCCAATAATTGTTTCAATTGTCACCTATTAAACACGTGCTTACTTTAGTTCACTTCGCGCTGTGTTTGCTGGGAGCAGGAAAAACGGAGAAAGGCAAATGCAAAACAACAGTTGGTGGATTTTATTTATTATGATACCCTCTTCTCGTTTTCAAAGTCATGACGCGCTTCAGTGATAGCACTTTTCAGTTACATTATATTAGACGCTCTACGTTTTCCACGAGAGTTGCAGATACCAGTCTTGAATTGCAGTCACGTATCTACAACCATCGTCTGAAGTGTTGAGAAAGTCACTAATTTTCTCTCCTTCTTCCCTCATTTTTTTGCGCCCTTCGCCCCAAAATAAGTAGAAAACGCGTACTTTTTGAGGCGATACCGCCTATCGTCCACACAACGCTGATGAAACTGGCGAAGGCTTTTGAAAATGGAAACCAAAGTAGGTAATTTGTTGATGAGTTAAAATAAATACTCATTTTGCATAGTAATAGCGATCACGCTGGGCCTCTTTTCAGCTTGGAACATGACGAAGGAAAAAAGGAAACCGGGGATTACATTCTGCTTCTTGAGGAAACAAACAAATGGTTTTTTGTCATGTGTAAGCGTAAGAAATTTCTATCTTTTCAAGCGATCAAGCCGGACATCCTACAGATGCGCTCTAAAAAGCAAATTGTTCATAGCTCCTCTTCTCTGAAAGGTCACGGAGTGCTAATACAGGTTTAAAAGATAGTTTCGCTCTCTCATTTAAGCTACCATACATTTCACGAGGGGGTTTTAACGAAGGTCAATTGTAAAGAAAATAGCAGTTTGTTATTCCACAGTGTGGTCGTTGGCTGTATTAACAAAACAGTCGAACTAAGGAGGTGTTCACGAGATGTTTAAAAGAGGCAGTTTCAATAGCAATAGTAGATTAGTCAAATCCACAGGGAGCACAGGGCGCCCATGTAAAACGCAGTTTCTGCTTCAGTGGGGCACTGTTGTGGAATAATCTTCCACGCAATGTCAGAGCCATCAGATCTTATAAAAAGTTTAATGAGATCAAATGGCTTATGTACTTTTGTAACTGTTTTTGCCGTGTTTAAATGAAGTTTTTAAAAGAGTGCTTCTAGTTAGGCCCTGCGAAAGAAAGGTCCTGTACATGCCTGTGTGAATGTGTTTATGCATGTTGAGGGGGGAGGGGCGAGGCTCACACAAATCAGCTACTAGGTTAGTTCTTCTACTGTATCAAAGTTTTATTTCTTTTCTTTCACGAGAACTCTGCAAGGAAGAACACTAAGTCCAGTTTATGGACAACGGAAATAAGCACAAATCACTTTGATGACGTTGGGCGAGGAAATTTCTCGCATGCAATTCTCGTGACCGACCCAGTCATTTGAGCAGGTCAGCCACTGTGTACTATGCTTGTAGCGGACTCTGACTACCGTCAGCCATTGCTCTGAAGTGCAACGACTGGGCGACGGGAAACCGTAAGAGGAACAGTAAGGCGCGCCAGTTGCCAACTCTTTCGCTGTAAATAAGAAAGAAGAAGTAAACGGTTAATGGAGCAGAGATACCATTTCTGGTATTCGTTTGTTCAAAGAGCGGACACCTCTACCCACCGGACAAATCACTACCCAGTGGGTAGCGTACTTTGTTTTCTTATCCGCTGGATAACGTTACCCACCCTTTCAACAACGGGCCCAGGACAGTAAACCAGCTGCTTGCCTGGACATCTTTGCGAGTTACATGTCCTTGATTCTGTAGCTCGTCCCAGTCTACTGCAGTTTCTTCCTCCATTCTGGGGACTGGGACTGGTGCATGAACGAGAGCGTTGCTGAGTTCCTCCTGCGCATGTCCGGCTACAGGGAGACCAGGCGCTCCACTCAGAGTATCCGCCTGGAAACAGATTTGGTGAAGTTACGCAATGTGAAAACTGATGACAGAGTTGTTGCAAAATGAAAGAAGTTGATTGTCATATCAACCAGGATCACAAATTTCTTTATGCCGAGCTTCAACCACAAAAAATATTGTTTTTACTACCATGCTGGACGTACAAATCAAAAAGTACCGACTGCAGACAATAAAAAAACTAAACCGTGGCTAGTACTTCTCAGCCAAGAGGGGAGACTACTCCAGTCAACAAATCAACCATTTTAAATCATCTAGCACAAGTCTTATTACATAACTGTCTGACTACTGGATTGGAACAGTATCCCGTCGCTGAACCGTTGCT
>Ga0126336_10001859_pt1 | contig 11542 bp, 8 predicted proteins | sample SidCmetagenome_FD_92530 | JGI IMG/M metagenome (GOLD analysis project Ga0126336, IMG submission 92530) | Coral microbial communities from El Islote,Puerto Morelos, Mexico - Siderastrea C C metagenome | ecosystem: Host-associated > Invertebrates > Cnidaria > Coral | place: El Islote,Puerto... | reverse complement strand
AGATGGGTATATTAAAGCAGGATTATGTGTCGTAAATGCATACTAGTTCTTTTTCTACCATTATAAATTATTTGAATTTATACACTGATATTCAAACCAAACTACCTTTTACAAAAGTACTTCTAACTAAAACAGGTGAAAAAAACGACGCATCAGGTCGTGTCAATCTCTTTTAAATCATAGTTACTTTTCTGCGGGTTTGTCCATCAGACGAGGATCATCTCGAGGGTTTCTCCAGCGCTTCTTAAGCAGTTCCTTGAATGGTTCTATAATTTTGCCTTTCTCAGAACTAATGGAGCAGGAACCTCGCCACCACCTTGTTCTAAATTGCTTGCAGAGTACATTTGCTGTCGAGAAGTTACCGATACACTTCCTCACGGAGAAACGTAACGTTGAGAAGATTTCAATCACTGTTCCTGTCAGTGATGTTTTTTGTTTTTATAAATAACTTACTTTTTGTTGAAATTTGGTTCTTGGTCAAGAAACCTCCAGTACTGATATTAGAAAATGGATGGCTGAAAAATGCACTTAACAAATAAACGCCGGGCCCCGAATAAACGCCGGGCTCGAATAAAAGCCGGGTGTACGAGGCCGAGTTTTAAATAAACGCCCCCGGCGTTTAATAGGGAAAATACGGTATTATTATTATTATTATTATTATTACTATTATTATTAGTCCCAGCCAAAAATTCGTCCAGTAAACTTACTTTTCCGTTGCCCACACAAATTCGAGGCAGTAGTCTTGTCGTTGTTCGTTGTCTTCATTTGTTCGTGTAAATAAATAAAATAAATAAAATAAATCAACTTTGTTTAACGAGGGTGACACTTAACAGTCTGGGACTGACAAACCTGTGGCCCTCGGGTTCCGGATCGACGCTGTCGCTGTGTCGGTTGATAGAGTTCAACTGAGAAATCAGAGAACTAACTTCGCAGTTTAAATTTATACTCTGCTGGAAGGAAACCACCTAATTTCCTACTGGGCGTTTCCCTACTAAGGGAATGTGGCCCACACGAGGTTCCAACTGAGGTGGGATTCGAACCCATTACCCCGGATTTTGATCACCGATGCTCTAACGACTGAGCTATGAGGTCAGACCTGAAGCAAATCGTGGGTAATTTAGATGGTAATTGGTGGCAATGAAAATGTGAACGGTAGAACATGAAACATTTTGTCGCACAGCGTTGGTTATAAAACCGAGAAATCAAAGATTTAACTCTGCGGAGTAAGTGCTCCTGGAGGAAAACCACATCAGTTGTACCTGTACAGGACACCTGGCTGCTTTCAATTTTGGTCGCACTTTCATACAATGGGTACATACTTTTTATCAAAATATTTCAAGCCGTGTGCCAAATATTGGTTTCTCTACAAGGAGATCCACTTTCTCCGTACCAGTTCATTGTCCTTGAAGTTTTAGTTATAAGTGTACGTGAAAATGATAATATTCAATGAACTCTGGTGGATGGGACTGAAATTAAACTCGAGCTCTTTGCAGATGTCTTAACCGCGTTTTTAAGGAACGATGAATCTCTCAGGGCATTCCCTGAAGTGGTTATGAAGTTTGGAAACTGTGCGGGCCTTAACATAAATTTTGATAAAACAGAAATTTTGATTTTGGGTAGCTCGGTTGTTGCTCCCATTCAAGATCGAATCACTGAGAACATCGAGATTAACGAATAGGTGAAAATTTTAGTAATGTACTTCACCTATAATCGCTCTCTGAGACAGAAACGTAGATGTCATCAAAACGAAACTCCAGTTTTGGAAGTGGAGGAATCTGACAATTATCGGCCGAATTCAGATTGTTAAAACTTTTGTGATTCCGATGTTAATGTATCGAGTTGATTCAATTTGCATCGATAAGGAAGGTATAATTGACGCTAATAAGATTATCTTTAATTTCATATGGAAAGGTAAAAACATCCCTACTTGGTGACACCAAAGAAGGCGGGCTGAAAGCCCCGCACTTAGAATCTATTATTAAGACCCAAAGAATAATGGCTTGCAAGAGATTTGCGGATAGCGAGCCTTGTGCCTGGAAAATCATTTTGTCACACTACTTGAAACCGGTTGGGGACAAAATTACTCGCTGCTGTGAGTTTGATGTTAAAAAACTCCCTATTAATCTTCCAAGGTTTTACCGGGAATGTTTTGAGTGCTTCACGCAATGTTCTGCAGCTGCACGCAAGGGTGAATTTGATCTGTCACACGAAGAAATACCCAACACTGTCATATGGAATAATAAATTCATTTGCATTGATGGTAAATCTATCTTCAATCTAAGGTTGTTTAATAAAGGTTTAATCAGGATAGGTGATCTGGTCACAGAAAGTAACCAATTTATCATTAAATGCAATTTACGGCAGTGGGATTTGTCCCCGAAGACGTTTTTGATCTGATAGCCAACCCTGCACAATGGTGGCAACCTTTGAAATTGAATGGGTATGTGAATAAAGGTCCGTTCGTCCTTCATGATCGAATCTTTCTTGTTTTAAATAATCAGGATGTTTTGATCGATAAGGCGATGTCTAAAAGCACCTATGGGGAATGAATTTCTGTTCTCGTAACTCCGCCAACAGCACAATCGAGGTATAATGAAAGTTTTCATACTGTTTGTTTGGAATGGAAGGAAACTTATAGCTTGCCGTTTAAAGTTGCTCTAGACAAAAAGTCACGAGAATTTCAATACAAGGTTTTGAACAAGAACCTAGCTACAAATACATTTTTAAAGAAAATAGGTAAAACGGATTCTTCAGCCTGCTCCTTTTGTGGTGTGACTGACGAATCCCTCGAACATCTTTTTATGACTTGCCAATTTACTGCAACGCTGTGGGAGAAACTGATAATCCGGTGTAACAATTTAAATATCGAGGTTGAATCATTATGTGCTGTAGATATTCTGTTTGGTGATTGGCGGAGGAAGGATGACTTTGCGTTTTTGAAACACATTATTCTTATTGCTCAACTGCAGGATCAATAATTCAAAACCATTCTTTAATGTTCTTTTAGTACGAATCAAGTCAGTCTACCTATTGGAATGCCAGATTCCTAAATGGAAAAATAGAAGGCAACCCCACTCTTTAAAAAGGGGCAAGTGCTGTTTCGAAGATAAATACCTATTTGAAACGTGAATCTTCGATTTATATATTAGTATATCAAACTGTTTGAGTTCCTGTCTTAATTAGCGCTTTTGTTGCCAGACGAGTGTGATTGTGTGTCGTGTTGCGTTAAGTGTGCGTGTGTGTTTGTTGGAAAGGGGGTGGAAGGGGGGTAGTTAGGGTGTCAGTGAAAAATTTATGCCTTCTACTTTTCTTGCTCTTGTTATTGTTTTTGTAACTTGAAGAAGGAAAAAATTAATAAAATACAAAAAAAAAAAATGAAAACAGCCCGAAACTGAATCAGACTTTTCTCGAGGCAGCAAATATAGAAAACTCTTTCTCGTTTATCCAATATCCTGAACATCAGGCAGCACTCAATCAGGGAACTGGCGCGTTCGATTCTCGATCGTACGTTATATACTGCTTTAATGAATTGTTTAGAAAGCTAAAAGTGAACTCTCAAAGCTAGAGTAGCTCTTCTGAATACCTGCGTTCACCTAAACAAGTGCTTAGTAACGACCATCTGCTTTCAGGTCTGGTTTTTGCGGAAGGGCGGCCACAAACTATAATTTATGAACAAGAGCACAAGCACAAGAGCATGTAGAAGAGTGAAAACAACAATCTTTTTTTAAAAAAAAGAACCCCCACTGAAGCTCAAATGTTGACCCGAGTCACAAGGGCAAAACAAATTAGCGTCATTTTCTCAGGTTTGATAAGTTGAATATCACGCTTACATTGGTTTGCTTTCACTAAGCGCAAACTTTTGTACTTGCATGCCTCGTGAAATTCAAGCTATGAACAGAGAAGGCAAAACCGTAACGATCCAAGCACAGCTTTATTTTTCGTTAATTTAGCAATTCTACACAACAAATCAACAAATCAAGAAAGCAACAAATCAATTATGTTTTGATACGAAAAACGTTCACCTTTCCTTTTTGCTGATTCTTAGATCTTTACTCAATTGACTTCAGACAAACTAAACTTACATCTTCCTCAAATCATCCTATCTCGAATTCCTACAACTAAATACAAATATTAAATGTCCCAAGCTTCTAAATATTAAAAGTCCCCGTTGTCTATCCAGCTGAATAAATTAAAAGTAGTAGCAGTTATCCTACTGCAGTGCATTAGCTCTTTTGTGCTTGGATCCAGCTCTTGGCTTTATACCCACTTGTATAGGGCACTGTTTATGTTGTGTTTCTGACCGTTGTGATGGTTTGCTACTGCCAGGTAAGTATGACCCTTATATTCAAATGACGTCATACCATGCGCTCCATGTGTTGGAAACTCTTGGTACTTGATGAACCGCGCTCCAGAGGCCTGGTACACAACCGATTGAGAGTTTCGTTTCTGGCTGGTATCATAGTGATTGGCCACACCCAGGTACGTTTGACCGCTGATCACAAATGGATGACAAGCAAGGGCTCCACGAGTAGGAATGGACTGAAACAGAACAAACCTGCCGCCACCCCACTTGTAAATGAAGGAGTCGGTGTTGGTGGTGCTTCCAGAGTAGTGATTGGCAAAGGCGAGGAATGTGTGACCATTGATGATAAAGGACTTCACGTCCCACGCTCCATAAGTCTGAAGAGACTGCAGTTTAATAAAGTGTCCTCCCGCCCACTTGAGCACAGTGGACTGAACTGAATGCTTCTGTTGGGAGTTGTAATAGTTCGCAAAAGCGATGAAAGTGTCATTGTTGATTACAAACGTGGCACATCCCTTAGCACCTTCAGTTGCTATCTCCTGAAACTTGTTAAACTTGGCACTGCTCCATTTGTAGATGACTGACTTAATGGAATGAGTATTGCCATCGTGATAGTTTGCCACCGCAAGATACTTGTCACCATTTATCGTGAAAAATGTGAAGTGGTTTGCTCCCTTCGTGGAAAGTTTCTGAAAGACGACAAACAGCTTTCCATTCCACTGATAAATTACCGAGTCCAGCTGGTATGTTCCGTCGTAACGATTGGCCACAGCGAGAAAATGTTTGCCAGCGATTGAAAAGTATTCAAGACCATAACCACCTCTAGTTTGCAGAGTCTGATACAAAGTGAATCTTCCAGTTGATTCGTCCATCTTGTAGATCATGGAGCTTGTTTTGTATTTATTGATGTAGCCATGATAGTTAGCAAAAGCGAGAAACAGGCTGCCATTAACGGTGAAATGTTTCACATCTGCTGCTCCTCGGGTTGGTAGGTCTTGAATCTTCTCAAAGAAGTGAAAACCCGTAGAGCATTCTTTGTGAAAAAAAAAATGGAAACAAAACATGTTCACTTGGTTTGTAGAAAAGCGGCTTTTTTTTCTCAATTTCTCTAAATGAGAAGGTGGTCCCGTTTTATGGGTTTATGACTGACTGGCTCAGGTGACTGCTGATTTCTGTAACATGAAGTAACCGAGAGCTGAACAACTGACTTATTTTACCCGGCCTATTGTTATCTGATGGTTCATTGAAAGACAACAGCTTTACAGAGAAATTTGTCAGACTGCATTAAACTTGAAGCATGGTAAACCTTTGAAAAAACCGCAATTGCTGCCTAAATACGATTGAACAAAATAAAAACGTGCGGTATTAAAAGCCTGAAAACGTTTTGAATATAAGAGGATGACCTGAAATAATGTCCTTACCAGATGGACAACAAGCTGATTTACTGGGAGAGGATCCCTGAAAATTGACAAAAGAAAGAAAAAATAGTTACCTTACCAGGCCAGCAAAATTGTTAAATATCTATCAATTTTTTTTTTCTCGTGTCTCTTCATAGTAAAAACAAAATTTCTCATTACTTTAACGTCACATGTTCCCGGTATTCCTTTCTGTCCTGGTTGTCCTTTTTCTCCTTGTGATCCTTTGTCTCCGGGAGATCCTTTCTCGCCCTAAAAGGGAGGAACGATTCAAAATGTTAACTTTCGAAGAATCCAAAGTCGTTGAATTGAAATTTCTTGTAAGGGTTTTATCTTTGTTATGTATTTATTACCACATAATAACTACACACAGAAAAACTGTTCATGCAGAAATCAGTTATTAAAGTTCTAATTTCATTTACTGTTTTGTTGAGATTGCGAAACATTATAACCACGTAATAAAGAAATAAATAAATAAATAAATATCAACAAAATTAAATAATAATAACAAATAATGTAAATAAATAAATACAAATATCAACAACTTTCTTTTTGTTATGCCAAAAAGGTTGGTGAAAATGAGTGTCAAATAAGGCTGTCTGTCGGGAAGACGCTTTATCGCTGCAAAATGAATATCTGAAAGAAAATTGAACAAATTTTAAAACGTAATAAATGTTAGACTTTCAGTTCAGTTTAATGTCGTGGACATAAAAGGCCACCTTATCCCACATCACGAGAAAAACACCAATCAGAAGGCTGGAAAACTGCATATCCCGAGGTGTCTGACGGATTGTTTTCAGCGATAGCCTGCCAGTATTTGTCAAGTCAAAATTTCAAAATCATCTTACTTTTGTGCTCAAATTACCACTGCTTCCTGTTATTCCTGGTTCTCCCTTCTCTCCCTTAAAAGACAAATTATAAACAAGTTATTCGATACATACATACAGCTCAAACTCGCACTTGACCAATTACTGATAGCTCTTTAACACTCTAAAAAATCAACCACAGTTAAAATGTCTTTTTGCTCTAATTATTTAATTTGTGCTTGCATTTGGTGATACTAAGAATAAACGAAACGCTATTCACAGCACGTAAAAGCGTTTATGAAGACACTGGAACGCTAAGTAACAGTTTAAAATCTTTCACCCACCTTGACGCCACCTTGAAATATTTTTTACTTTTATTTTGTATCTGGGTTTGCCGCAATACTCCACATAAGAAATAACTCACCTTTTCTCCAGTTGCTCCATCCCGTCCGTCTCGACCATCTTTTCCTGTGTTATAAACAACGATCAATAGCAAATCGTAAATTTGTGCTGATACATTTCAAACGCACTTATAGGAAGCAATCTGTGGACTTCGCCGTTGTGTTTACTTTCCATCCAAGAGAGAAAAATGTAAGAGTTCGTCATGGTTTCCTGCCCAAAATACCGTCGAAAAATTTTCTATTGAAACGGCATTTACTTCGTTTTCACTTTTAAATTCCGGTTTTATCTATCTCTCCGTGGAATCAATATAAACCCGCGGTTTTGCAGTTTTAAACTTTGATTACCCCTCCAAAGCTTTATGATAGAAAACAAGAACCAAGCTTGTTAAGATCGATTGTTTTAAGCTATACTGAGCCTTGACAGCTTGGTGTAGTGGGTATTTATAAAAACATGACTACATCACCGTTGACTCCATCTCGTCCATCTTTCCCTGCGTTAACGAAAAATAGAAATATATATAAACCACCGAACCAGGAAATCTGAAGAATTTTAGAAAAAGCACAACTCATCGCAAACTCACCGTTTTGTCCATCTTTTCCGTCTTTGCCTGTCGAGAAAAATTTAAAGTAAATGCATTAAACTAAGTTCCGCTTTCATAGAGTCAAATGACGATCACCAGAAAATGACGAAAGCTTATTCAACAACAAACCTAACAAATTAGTTTATACTATCAAATGTCTTCACTTACCGTCTTTCCCACACCCAACATGCTGCGTAGCTTCACAAGTGTTTTGTTTATTTGAAGTTTCGTTGGTCTACGTTATAAGGAGAACGATTTCAGTTGAACATACGACTGGGAATATGCACTTGGAAAAGACAAGGTAGTGAAACAATCTTTCCAAGATAACAACTGAACAGAACCGTAGCAACGCAACTGAAATTTTCCGAGACGATAATGAAAGCAGAAGTTATCGAAACTAAGCTGTTGAATATGCTTACCTGGTTAGAAGATTTGTTCTGCGATGTTCCAAAGGAACCTACCAAGAAAATGGCCAAAGCCAACACGAAGAACAAACGAAACATTTTCACCGAGCTCTTTAGAAGTGAACTAAAGAACAAATTACTCACTATGAAGTTAAAAGAGTGTCGTTATTTTATTTAGTTTTAGGCTACTTTTGCAACACGAAAATTCGAGATGGAATACCTTTTGTTAATAGTGTTAGCGTCAGCAGTTCAATGTCAAGGCAAAGTCATGGAAGTGTTGACGACATATTTTTATAAGCAACTGTTGAGATTCAAAGCTTAACATGCCACGTTGAAAAGTCTATATTCCTCTCACGAAAAATGTCAGTCTAGAGCTGTGTCCTTATGCTTTCTGCGTCGAAAAAGTAACTGAATTTTTTCAAGAATAATTTCTGCCGTAAAAATTTCGCCATGATTCAAAGGCACTCACGCAGTAAGTCTAAATTACAAAATTATTTTTATGCTAATTTTTTGCTTTTTCTTCATTTCGCTCTACCATCGACAACTGAGTCAATTTTTTAAAAAGAATTGTGATAGTTTTAGAAGATTTAAGGGAATATAAAACGCTTGTGCTAAGTATCGCTGTAGAATGAAACTGTTTATATATGAAATGGAAACTAAAATGTATTAAAAAAGCAAAATATTAGCAAATAAATGTTTTTAGATTATTTTTATTTCTTGCTAACGTTATATTTTGTGCCACGCTAGGTTTTTCAATCAAGAGCAAGGACTGAAAAATTGTTTTTGAAGGCGTAACAATAATTCCAATCGGTTAATCGAACTTCAAGTTTCGCTGACAAATATAGGCATGTCTTTAGCCTGCGAGCAAGCTCTCTTGGGGAGGGGGGGGGGGGCGGTAGGCGGAAAAATGGCGAGAGAGCTTGCAACGTCGTCTCAGGAATTTGAATTCAACCCCCAACTCAGCTGTGGCTCCCCGTTGTCTGAGCTGTCAGATTTTGGCCAATCAGCACGAACCAGAAAAAGGAACAAGCATGTTAAACACGTGAAAGAAGGTCAGATTTCACGCTTTATGCAAATTTGATACGGTTTTGAACTGAAACTAACTTCGGACCGTATTCGCTATTTCTTACCAATTCTTTTACAGTGGTCATTGACTTAAAGTTTCAATATGAGCCTCAGTTACTATTTCAATTTTTAATCGAAGGATAAAGTGCGCGAAAGAAAGGTTCGATTTGTTCCCACATCTCTCGCGCAATCAATTTATTTTGAGACTTGCAGTATGTAAATTCAGTGCACTGTGAACTGAAAATATCTCAGGAAAAAAACTTGCTATTTTACTTTAATTCTCATTCTAACATCATAACCTTCGATTTTTAGTATAAGTCACATTTAACGGTTTCGCTTTTCACGGCAGGTTTAGCGTAGGCAATTTGAATTCTGAAAATTTTACCTTCGTTGTTTTATACGTCGCATCGGGCGTTTGTTTTGTCCTCTTCGCGTGAAGATTGATGACGTTATTACCAAATTAAGAGCAGCTTTTTTTTTCTGACCGGGTGAGGAGTGGCACATCAGTGGAAAATCAGGGTTCTTCATATTTTGTCTAAAGGTAACCTATGGTAAACCACTTAACCCGGTATATTTATTTTGCTCAAATTATTTTTTAGTTTGGTGAAAAATTTGAAAAACCGTTACTGCCGTACATTGCCTCAAAATGCCTAAAATAAAAGCGATTTTTACGTCCACAAAGACCCTCGCTCGCAAAAGCGCAACGGAAAACTTGACTTAAATGAGCTCGGATAATGACTTAGGACATAATTACGAGCAATTTGAGCCTAAAAGTAGGATTATAGATGTAATCCTAAATTTCTCGTGATGGAGCAAAGATAGCTTATATTTTGATGTTTGAAAATCCGTCAGTCTAGAGCTCTTTTTCAAAACATCAGTTCTATGTCCGGTACAACTCAGATTGACTCAAAAATTCGGTTGCAATATCCGGAAGTGTTGTCCTTACCTAGAATATCAAAATTAGTTTGGTACTTTTCATCGCTCGCTAGAAAGAGCGAGAGTCATTTTGGCAAAATCGCAACGCTAACATGTCACCAACTTGTAACGATCATTTCACCGTCCTGGATAAATAATACCTAAACTCGAACATAAACTGGCTCAGAAACTCTGTAAGAAACCTTATGATAAGCTTACCTTTCAGAAATAATTGTTGACGATTGATTTATAGCCTATTTTCCTATCAAATTGGCTCTTCAACTCCAAAGGTCAACAAGATGTAAAATCGCCTGGGTCACGAACATCGTTTTTCTTGCCACTTCATGCCTCATTTCAACTTCGACACTGCTCTAATGTACAACAAATATGTATTTGTGAATATCCTTGTCATATTGAGGGCCTTTGTTGTAGAAATTAAAATCAAACCTAGCTGGCAATCTGACGCAAAGATCGCGAACGGAGGCTGTTTATGTTAATGGTGTCACGCAATCTTAAAGGTCAGCGGGCTTCAAGCCATTCTTCCCAATATCTCCTCCAATATCGTGTCCAAAGAAAATGATATTGTTGGCCAAATAACACTATAAATGTCTCAGTCTGTTAACAATTTTCTAAAAGGAAGGACCGATAATAGAAAAGCCGTTGGTAAAAAGAAGCGTGTAAACCGAGAAGTAGGCTATGGACTGAACGGGGACAACGACAGTTCTGCTCCGTGGCTAAGGGAACAGTTTGAACGCACTGGCCCAGTTTCACGTCGAATAGCAAGTTGTTATCATATATATACCTGTTAAATTTTGTATAACATTATTCGATACTGTGGAACAGAGCAACAATTCCTGTTTATCTACAGATCAAGTTGTCGTTGTTCAGTTGTGAACTCACTGTCAAAAACTGGCTGAACGCCTGTGACATCTAAAAACTTCGGATTTTCTAACAATCCTCTCGGGTGGACGCTCATCGAAAACAGAAAACAAAAGATTATGTCAAATTTCTGGCCTAAAAAGTTGTCATGGTTGCTTGGTACCCTCGAGAGCCTGGGGAGGAGTTTCATCACCCCTACCCCCCCCTCACCCTTGTACCATTGTAGTAGGGAATTTGAGATCAAAAGATGAGACAAGATTCAACAACAACTGCACATGTTTTTTCTTCTCTATGAACAGTCCACTCGAACCGGTTCCAACCGGTTCTGACTCTTGTGGCACGCTATATAATAACACACAAAGTGTCCTACTGCAGTCCACCCATTCTTGGGTTTAAAACGCTTAGAAACTCAACAAAACAGAAAGTCTAATACATCAAGGAAAACGAATGTTAGCTTATGAGTCCACCCCTTCTTGGGAGTGTTACTTGTTAAGTTCCTGGAAAAGCCCCATGTCCAAGATGAAGAGGTATGTACCCCCATGCGGCCCATCGTTCAGTGTTAAATAAGGGCATTTTGCAACAAGTCATTTGAGTCTACCATGGCGGTTAAGAATGTCTCTAGCATCTGGAAAGCTCTCATAAACAACTTTACGAGCCTTAGAAGCATAGCACTGAGGTTTTGGTAAGGTCCTAAGATACTGTCCGAAAGCAAAAGCAACCTTAGCTAATTCAGGACTTATGCTATTATGACTAGCTTGATGTGAAAGTTCATT
>Ga0126336_10001858_pt1 | contig 11543 bp, 8 predicted proteins | sample SidCmetagenome_FD_92530 | JGI IMG/M metagenome (GOLD analysis project Ga0126336, IMG submission 92530) | Coral microbial communities from El Islote,Puerto Morelos, Mexico - Siderastrea C C metagenome | ecosystem: Host-associated > Invertebrates > Cnidaria > Coral | place: El Islote,Puerto... | reverse complement strand
GTATTTAGCCCAAGTTATCGTCTCACTGTGTGTGCATGACTGTGGGAAATATCTAGTATATTTGCGGACATGGTGACTTGTCAGTGCTAATTTGTAGCACAACGTATCAATTCCAACTCTACCAGCGTCCCGTAGAAGTCGAAATTAAAGCGGCCTAGCTGCCAAGTCCATTACGACTTCCTGTTTTTAAAAGACTTCTCAAGAAGACAGATGCCAAACTATTCGTTTGTCATCGTTTTTTTTTCTTTTAAACGAACTAGGTCTGAGTTCAACAAAATGGCTGGCACCAATTAAAGACAAAGCTTCAAAGAAGGCGTTCGGATCAAGGAGTGGTGCTGGTTTTATATACGTCATTCAAGCTGTGGATACTAATCTCATAAAGATCGGTTTATCAGGAAAACCTGAACAACGAGTGAAGACTTTTCAGACAGGATGCCCTTATCAACTGGAGGTTGTGCGGGTATGGGAGGTGAGCAACATGCAGGCAGCAGAAGGCGCCGCCCACAAAGCCATGGCTGAGTACAATCTCCGCCATGTGATTCCGAATTTTAAGGCAAAAGAATGGTTCTTTCTGCCAGAAGGAGCAGGACTTCCAGAAGTCGAAGAAATAGTTGTTAATGCGATCCAGGGTTGGCTGATTTAAGAGAAATACTGATAGTAATGAACAGATAACTGTAATATTTGTTGCATGCTACTTTAATTTTTTTTCTAGAGTCACATTGTTGTGTAGAAGCAATTTCTCACAGAAAATAAATCACTTATATATTCATGCATAACGGCCGCATAAAACAGAATACATTCATCCGGCATACTTGTCTTAGCATTTGATTCTGTAATAACTCTGTTAGAATTGCATAGCTATAAGCAATGTTGTTACAGTAGTTAATACACTATCGAAATAAAACTATTATATGTTATTTGCGTCTTCTGAATGGTAAAAAACTACCTTTATCTTCATCAACAGTTTCCTTTATTCTGCATATAGCAGGAAGCTGGAAGGGGGGGGGGGGGGGGGCGGGGGAACGGTGTAGAATAAAAGTGCTCGCATCTCTCTAGTCTTTTTTTTCCCTCAAACTTTACGTGCACCCAGAAAGCCAACGGTGCCCGTGCTTGTCGCGATTTCGCCGCTTAACAGATTGCGTTTAGCGCGATCCGGCATAACAAAACAAAGAGAAGAAAGGGGATGAATGCAGTCCAGCATTCTCCCAGGGTATACACGACACATCAGTATTGAAACGAGGAAAGATTGAAAGCAGGCTAGACAGGAACTTTTTAATGTGAGAGTAAGCAAGTGCCTAGGAGAGTAAACAAGACTTGCTAACTCTCACTTACTTAAAAAAGGTTGATAGCTATAAATATTTCACATCGAAACAATGGTTAACCAAGCGAATAGAGAATAGAGTCTAAAATATCCAAGTTTGGAGAGAATTTCAACTACGACCCTTCTGGCTTCACAAAAGTTTAAATCTCACTAATCGGTTAGACTTGAAAGTTAGTTTGCGTGTTTTGTTTTGTCTTTTGTAGTTGTTGCTGTTGTTGTTGTTTGTGGTTTGTAGTTCTCGAAGATATTGAGCACTTCAGCTACTCTGAAAATTCGAGGTGAAAGAAAGTTAACGCAGGCCAAGAAAAATTTGATCTGATATTGCTTAGTCTATCGACCCGAACATTATCAAATTCATTTTTTTTTGGCAAATTTTACCATCGTAGGTGAGAAAACTATACTCACCGAGGTGGCCTTCCACACCAGGAGCCATGCAGCTCTTCGGAATAAATTTATTGAACCTGGTTATCATGCAGCTCCATTGTCTTCAGGGCTAGAGTCATTGTTATGTTGTTTGTTTCATTACGTTTTCAACCAATCCCGTGAGGCGTTCCGAGAGGTGCATGGAGCCTCTTTCACATAGTCTTTTCAGTTTTTCTATGCATTAGGTTATGCAACACGAAAAAGAACTTCTACAAGTTAAGAGACAACAGCAACACAATTTAGCAATAGGACATCGCGATGAAAAATTCGATTACAAGCACCGGAGGTACCAGAAACCTCCTGGAGGGAACTCGTAAATACAAGTGATGGGGGCACTCAATGGAAGTTTTAAAGGAATGCCCTAAAAATGTACCAGAACCTCTTTTTGAGGTTGTGGCTTGAATTCATTTTCATCCCTAAAAAAGTCCTAAGGGGTGCTAATTCACACAAATAGTTACATTTCCTGTCACATTCATTTCCGGTTTCTATTCTTAATGTTACTAAGATAATTCTTGCGGCGGTCACTCAAGATTTGACAACCTAAGTGGAACCAGACCACAAATTTTTAAACCCTAAAAGTACGACAAGTACCCCCGTAACTTAAATATGCGAGAGTTCTCTTGGTTTAAAATCAGTGTTAAAGTATCATCGGGTTAGGCGAAGCTGGCATTTCGTTAACCCGAATTTCCTGGCCCAAGGTTGAAATAGCGGCGAAAGACGAAATATTTGGGACGCCCTAAAAACTTGCGAACTTAAGACCCACCATCTTGTGCGATACGTCTCGAAACCATGGTATTCTCCCCCAGTAACAATGAGGAGCATATTTACATATTGCGGAAGCCAACGATTGAATAACAGCGTTTGAACGCCTCGAGCGGTTTTTAATTCTCGTTCATTATTAAGTTGACTCACAAACCTTTTGTTAACCAGGTAAGTTAAAGGCGATTAGAGATACCAAGGGTTAACCTGCTCTCGATCAACGGGGCCCTGAAAAATACTAAGCTTTTTCCGGTGTGTGATATGTGTGAAACCTGTTAACTGTGCAACCTCGTTCCTTTGATCTCTTGGACAAGAAAGCCAAAGATGGCAACCTGCTTACTTTGGGTTTTCTCGCACGCGACGAATTAAGTTCAAAACCTGGCGTTGGCAAACTCCAGGAAGTTAGCAAACACGCGTTTTCACGCGACAAACTTCTAGAAAAGCATTTTAAAGAATTGTAGTTTAAAACCCAGTTTATTGGTAATTGGTACCATATCCTTCATTCCACTTGGCGTTAGTTACCTTGCATGGGTGCCAGAGGTTTATTTTATTTTATTTTTTTCGGAAAGAAAGACCTCTAAAGCTAGGCTTTTCAACCGCCAGTGCCGATGAATCCCTCTCTTCTGTGGAGGAACAGGGGGCAGGAACCCCGGAGAAAGGGTACGGGAAAAGAGGACAGGAAGCGGGATTCCAAGGTGGCGAGAAGCGGGAGAAATACGGGAAAATCACTCAACATTGCGCAATATTTTGCAGTCGAAAAACGGCAATGAGGCGGGAGCCAACAAAAAAGATGTGGGAACCGGGATTCAAGAGTACGGGAAGCGGGAAGTTCGACGTCCATCCCCCCCTCCCTCACAATCCCCACCTTTCTTTGCTTCTAGAGAACGATCCTCTGGAGCCAGCTTATTTTGTCCTTGTAGAAGGAGTGGTCGGTACATAAGAAAACTGCTTCTTATTAGCGGGACTTACAATATTTCACGTTGAAGTCAAAGGAGAGAGGGGTGAATTATTTCGTCGAGTGAAACAGTTTGTCGATTGGTACCAGTTCGCAAAGATGCCGACCATTCGAAAACTGCATGGCATGAACAGAAGCGAGTCATGATTCTCGTTCGCTTCAGTCACCTGGTCATGACTTTTTATTCTCTTTTAACTTTATATTACAAACTGGAAAATGCAAATGGCAAAACAAATTGGGTGGTATACAAAAGGCACCTCATAAAATTTAATATCATAGCTAAGAAATGAAATAAAGCCATAAACTAATGTTAGCGATACACGTAAAGTGAAGACTAACGTAAGACCGGACCCACGCAAAAGAGAAAACGATGCTGCGGAGACAATAGTAAAATTTAAATGTTTTCCCAAATTTCTATGCATTCGCGCGCAAGCGGAAGCGAAATTTGTTTCCGACACTGAACAGAGCATTTCTTTATTAACTTAATTTGTTTTTAATTGCAGAAACACCATTTTTGTAAGGATTGCTCTTTGTGCGCGCGAAAAACACTTGCGAGCGGAAAGTTTGCACGACGTAGAGATGTTTACTTCGAGACAAGCTTGCTTTACAAATTTCTCGGAGAAACTCAGCTTCTGACAGCAGTTAGAGTCTAATCAGTGTTTTCTTTATCTAACCGTTTATTTTTCATGGAAATAATACTGTCGAGCGCCGAAATATTTTCACTTGACTTTTTCCACCCTTTCTCCAGCTCGCTAGCTTGGATTAATGAAAGCTAATGAAAATGCTGCTGTCATCTACTGCTTTTCTCATTTCCTCTTTGATGTATCGGAGTAATTTCAACATGACATCTTTAATAATGCTGTTTGCGCCATTCTTTACCTTCTGGATTACTTTGTCAATATTAGCATTGCTTTGCGGTTTATTCTTGTCTTGGTCTCGGAGTATTTAAACCACAAATTCCAGTGCTTTTAGCATTTCGTCTACATTCTCCGCAGATCCGACTTGAGGGTTCAAATTTGCCACGTTGCGTATGAATCGTACGTATATTGTGCGGTGATCGTTTGTGGCTTGCACGTTTCAAAGTCCGCGTCCATTATTGTGTTGCTCATCTCTTTAACGCTCTTTAAATAAGAGACAAGATTGTGGCCCGTTTCCGCTAAAACAATGATCTTTACCGCTTGTCCTCTGGCGTCCACTGGGATGCTGAAAACATTTTTAGAAAGATATCTCCAGCGATCCTTTTAACTCGTCATAGTTGTCAAACCGTGTTTCCAGCGCGTTGTTTAGCTGATCAAAAGGCTGGATTTTTGTGGCCATTTCGGATTTCAATTATCGAAATGCTACTTCGTGCCTGACTCGTTCAAAACGATGTGGTCACGATCTCTGTGATGTACAAATTATGCCCATTTAACCAGATAGGCTTTTTTTGCTAATGCAAGCCTCTTGGAAGAGGCCGATTTTGCATCTTCGCTTGTTCCTCTAAAATTGTCAGCGCGGAAGAGAGATTCTCCCTCCCCCCTCCCTCCGCCCCGAGAGTAAGCTTCTCGATAAGGCCAGAATTAGCACAGGACACTTTCGTGTGAACGAACACACAAGTATCAGCACAGTCACAAGGAATGGAAATCCTTTTCTTTTGCTTGCGTTTATGCTTGCATCTTTGCGTCATCCGTGTAAACGCGAGGAAAATTCAAGCACAAGTTGCACTGGTGTTCAGAGTTCAATGGACCGGAATCAGTGTACATGACAGTTTACACTAGCTTATGCCACATGTAAACATGCTTGTGGTTATATTTGCCTTGTATAGACACAAACTGAGAAAGAAAGCTTGTCCATTAGCTCCCAGTTAATTTCCTGTTGACGTAGTGGCCTGGGTTGGCTGAATTAGGCGACTTTTTTGCTTTTGAAGCATTACAAGGCCTTGAATCCATCGGAATTATAAGAAAGTGTCCTCCTACGTTTCTTAACATGTATGTCACACGACCCCTGGCCTGCATGCTTGCTACAGAATTTCAATTTTCCCGCTTTCTTTATGCAGCTCTGTAGGTTTTTTTCTGCTGGTACTCCTTAGCGCCCTGGCCTTGGCACTTAGTTGAGCCTCCACTGTCCAAAACCTCGATGCTTTTGTTCATCCAAAAGCACGAGCAAATCATTGAGGTTTGTCTCTAACAAGCTGGAGTCCCCACTACCACGCGAAAGCCGAGAAGTGCATCGCTCAATAGAGGAAACATCACGCGACTTCTCAATACAACAAAGTTTTCGCTCCCTAGTTTCTCCCGAGGGCTCAGAACTCGACTTGAAAAGATTTGTTATGTACTTAAGAAATACATTTTTTTCACCTGAAAGCGCATCATGGAAATAAATCAGTTGCGTGGCGCAGGCTTTGGCAAAAAAGTTCTTAATTTGTACTTCTAGCATTATAACAGCCAATGAAGTAAGCTCAAACCTCGCCTTTGTCTTGATTCAACATTGAGTTTAAGGTGTAAAACTATAAGCCGCTTTACATAGTGTGTACTCAAGGAACGGTGAAAACTATGGAGCGGCCCGGCAACAGGCCTTAATTTCGGCCAACTAGCCTGTGAAAAGGCTCCTTAGTGGGACATAAGGCGCAATTTTTTTGCCCTGTTTCCAACCACCATGAAGCAGTGCGGTGCTTTACGTGAAGATAGGTCAAACCGACCAATACGAGTGGTATCATATCTTTATTCATCATCGTCGCCATTTATTGTGCGAGTAGTGGAATTAATGTGTAATATCCACGGTTTCAGCTATAGTGCAAAAGTATGACATAAAGGGACTTGTGCTACAGTAAATGCATGGGCAAAATTAGGGTCTTGGTTTAAAACCTTTTTTAAAATAACATTGAAACATTTTAATTGCTATTTTGGATATATTCAAACTGTTTTGTACTTATGGGCTAAGCCAGTAAATTTTGTCGATTACGGTGGACGGTAACACACAAAAAATAGTTTGGTCCATTAAAGATACAAATCGCTGTCTAATACCAAACATTAAGCAAAAATCAGCGCCATTGACTAAACAAGAATTCTTAATACAACCGGTTATGTAATTTGAAGAGCCATGAACGAGGTAAAAACCGCGCAAATTGACCTGCCTTTCTGTAAATTCGATTTTTTTCCTTTTTTATTAACTAAAGTCAAAGCATAACTGCGATTGCAAATGCAATATTTAAAATTAAATCAACGAATCTAGGAAAGGGGACGTTTTTATTTAAATTACCCACAATTCACTTTTGGGGTTTCCTTATTTTCGTCATACCGTTATATCCGTTATATTAGAGACAAAGTTTGGCTGAGAGAAAACTAATTAATCATTTATGCATTCCAAGATATGAATCATTTATCCGTTGGGGTGAGAATGGCTGAACTAACTAAAAGGAGTTTTTTTTTTTCTTCTTCTTTTTCAATACATAGGAACACAACCATATAGCACAAACCCGTTTCCTCTTTACTGTATTTTCTCGTTTTAACGCCGGACCCCGAGTAAACGCTGGCTTCAAATAGACGCCAGGTCTACAGGGCCGAGTTTAAAATAAACGCCCCCGGTGTTTATTCGGGGTCCCTGAGTTTATTTGAGGTCCCGGCGTTTACTCGAGATGGGTGCGTTTATTTGAAGTAACGGCGTTTACTCGAGATGGGTATATTAAATCAGGATTTTTATTGTCAAAAATACATACTAGTTCTCTTTTTACCATTTTTCATAAATTTATACACTGATATTCAAACCAAACTACCTTTCATAATTGTACTTCTAACTAAAACAGATAAAACGACGCATCAGGTATCGTGTCAACATCTTTTAAATCATATGGTAACTATTATGCAGGCTTGTCCATCAAGCGAGGATCACCTCGAGGATCTCTCCAGCGTTTCTCCAGCAGTTCCTTGAACAATTCCACAATTTTGTCTTTCTCATAGAGCGGGAACCTCGCCATCACCTAGTTGTGAATTGCTGGCACAGCAGTTTTGCTGTCGACCAGTTGCCGATATACACTTCCTCAGTGTTTCACGGAGAAATGTAACGAAGAGAAGAGTTCAATCACTGTTCCTGTCAGTGATGTTTTTTGATAAATGACTAACCAGCCTCACTGAGATGAGGCAAAGTTGGTGACATTGTTTCCCCTTTTTTTAACGATTTTGTTGAAATTTGGTTCAAATTAAATAAATTTAATTCAATAAACCTCCAGTTCTGACGATAAAAGATGGAAGGCTGAAAAATGCGTTGAATAAATAAACGCCGGGTCTACAGGGCCGAGTTTTAAATAAGGTTCCTGAATCGAGAAAACACGGTATGTTTCGAAAACTTGGTACAATTATCGCCTCATGAAGAATGCAGCGCTGAAAAGGTTGACAAAACTTTTGCTGATTGCGTCAGCTTTACGTGTTTCATCCGTCTGTACTCTTATTGACAATAAAATTTTGCCAATCAGCTCGCGAGAATTCGCTCAGTTAAGTAAAAAATGTTTTTCAACATAAATTATTCATCTCATCAGTGACCCAGAGATGTTTTGACCGACATGGAAGTGTATTTTCATGAAAACCTAATTCGGACCATTGAAAGTATGTTGGTAACGACTTTAAATAGGGTTTAATCACTTCAAAGGAGCATTATTACCTATTGACTTAGCAAAACATTTTTACTGCGAAAATCTGGTGGTAAATAATAGAAAAGTAAGTTCAGGAATGAGAAAACAAGAAAATGCAATCATATGACATGAGAGGGTCGATCTACCTCAAAGAAACATAATCACAGGCGCGCACCTGCACGGAATAGTAAGGCCACCTAACCAGCCAGCCGACCACCGGCGAAAATGGAGTCATATGGAGGCTCCACTGCTTAGCTTCACTTCATCGCACTGACATCAAGAGGCGAAGACAAAAACCTTCAATGCTATACTTCTAACTTGAAAACCGGCCATACAAAATTTTGATAAGATTTCGTAAGTTTGTCTTTTCTCATTTCGCCTGTAACCAAGCTTTTAGAAGGCTTTTTCTGTCTCTATGTTCAGTTCGTTCTAGTTACTTTTAAGACTATATTTTTTTAGCAAAATGCCTATACAATTAATTAAAAACAACTTGCGTAAAAAGGCGCCGATCTTTTCACGGTCTGTTCAGTAGTTTGGGCTGATATAGGAGTATGAAAAACTGAAGAGGATGTAAAGTTATTTATTTACACAGAAATTGTACCTTTTTGGCAGCTGTCGCTAAATTGATTGACATCTTTCATTCACTTTTGTTTATTTTTCTTTGACTGTGTCAGGCTTGGGACTTTTGAAGTTGAAAGCAAACATTTACGTTTTCCTATAGCGAGAGAATAGAATAATAGCTTTTTAGAATTGTCGAATTAGGATAAATTTGACTTGATTTTATCTTATCCTGGAGAACTTTCAGTCATCGTTTGGAAAGCTTTGTTGTATTATATTTCTTGTATCAGGAATTTTAACTCCAGGATTGATTTAACAAAAGAAATAACCTTTGACAAACTTAAACTCGAAACTAAACATTAAAATCTAGAATGTTGATGAACTTTTTATATTCGAATCAGCACCAAGGTATAAACAGTGTGTAACGAGAGGTTTTTGGCCTGTATAGGTAGTGTTTGCCAATGCTTGTGAGCTGGACAAATATTGCTGTCGGCGACTGGGTTACTGCGCGAACCGAAAACTAGCAACAGAACTACGCTGGCGACTGCGGGAACGGGGAGAGCTCGGTAGAGCGGACTAGCTGGCACTCATTACAATTTGCCAGAGGTACAAGGTCTAGTTTCTCCACCCAAAAGCCAGGCAGGCAACAGCAAATCGAGACTTCAACTAGAACACAGGAACTTCTTTATTGTAGAGGAAACCTCATAGATACTTCACAACTAATCAGCTAGCTCGTTGGCAATCATTGGTAATAGTTTGTCGGTAATCGAAGATAATCGTTCTGCCAGGTAGTCGAAGGTAAGCGAATAACAATTTTTTCCGCGCTACTTATATATCGTCTTATACAAACACAGCTGGTAACTTACTTCTAAAGAATACAAAGAGAGAACACTAGGGCACATGTAAACATAAAACTTGTAAATGTCTGATTGGTTAATTCTCGATCTGTAAGGCAGCGAAACCGTACATCTGTTTCAACACTAACATGAGGTAACTTTGTTCTCGATTTTAGCTATTGAAAGCCCATGTGTTAAGAAAGCGTTCATTGTTAAAGTTCAGCAGATGTTCTATTGAGATGTAAATTACTACGTAAATGACAATAAGTAAAGTTGTGTTCTTTTGAACGTAAATGTGTTCTATTGTACTAAAATATTAGCATTTGACATGATTTGAAAGTACAACTACTGTATGTCATTCATATGCAAAGCAGAATCATGCTAGAAAGGTTAACGCATATATCGCCATGAGGATTTCTTCATAATTCACAGTACCATTACTGTGTTCTCTTGCTCGTTGTTTATTGAGTAGCCCCGCAGCTCTTAACAACCTCTAATTTCATTGGACCTTGGTATCACACAGCTCTATTGTTTTCGGGGCTAGGGTCCATTGTTTTGTTGTTTGTTGTATTGTTTTCTCAGCAAATCAGAGAAGACCTTGTAAGAGCTGCGACATCGCCCTGTTTATTGCTACATTGATATGTGCGTTTTCCTCACGTGACAAGTGACAAATTTATAAAAGCTTCTTCAGTTTTACGATTCTTCCCATATCTTGAATCAAGAAGGCTTTCATATACTCAGCTCTTTCATTCCCTGTCCTTTCTTAGCGAGAACTGAAGAACCTCTATAACCCTGGTCAAGAAAACTCGCGATATCTTGCTACTCGGTTTGCCTTGCGTGTGCTTGCGATGGCTTGCCAAAATTTGCGCTCAATTTGATCGAGCATGGGTATGGACAAAACATGACGGGGGGATCAAATCGGCGAAATATCTTTAAAAAGACTCAGGCCTATAGCTAAGCATTGCAATGAAAACATTTTAGTATAAGAGAACTATTATCCCTGAGGTTCACTTTTTAACTCGCGAATAAAATCACGAGTTTTACCATGAGCCATGGGAACATGTAGCTCGAGTTCTCAACAAAAGTTTTTTCAGCAAACAGCGCTCAGACAGGAAATTTTCTCCCTATGACAGAAAATAACACCGAGGAATTTTTTATTTGTAGGTTGAGAGCATGACTAAAGCAAAGTCGATGACGTTTTATCGTACGATTTTCCTGGTGCTATTCCTTGTGTTTGTGGTTTCCCTTGAAGCTGCGGCCAAACATTTCAATTTTGTTACAGAATTGACATGTTTGGCCGCAATTTCAAGAAAAAGATAGGTAAGGTAACTGATAAGCCAGTTTATTTCTTTTCCCTGCCAGTTTCGGATAAGGTGCAGTTTTGCCATTAGGGAATCCGATGTTGAGCGCTAGCTACTTTTGTTCAACATTAAAGATTCAGATTTATTTCAGTCTAAAATAGAAACTTAGGCTTCATTCAATTTTGTTACAGAATTGACATGTTTGGCCGCAGTTTCAAGAAAAAGATAGGTAATGTAACTGATAAGCCAGTTTATTTCTTTTCCCCGCCAGTTTCGGATAAGGTGCAGTTTTGCCATTAGGGAATCCGATGTTGAGCGCTAGCTACTTTTGTTCAACATTAAAGATTCAGATTTATTTCTAAAATAGAAACTTAGGCTTATTGCATTTTCAACGTACCTTGTACTCAATGAGTTTTAACCAAGCTCCCTATTGGAAAATAAGTTTACTTTTGCCGTACTTTCTTGAGCACCTTTTCCTTTTCACGTACATTTTTATTCATTCATTCATTCATTCATTCATTCATTCATTCATTCATTCATTCATTCACTCACTCACTCACTCACTCACTCACTCACTCACTCACTCACTCATTCATTCATTCATTCATTCATTCATTCATTCATTCATTCATTCGTTCGTTCATTCATTCATTCACTAACTCAGTGTTCGTTATGATTCGATATTTATAGGTAAACCAAAGCTACGAAAGCTGGAACGCGTCAAAATAGTGAAAGATGGACGTAACGTGGACGTGATTTGTAGAGCCGAGAATGTTTGGCCGTTACC
>Ga0126336_10001857_pt1 | contig 11550 bp, 7 predicted proteins | sample SidCmetagenome_FD_92530 | JGI IMG/M metagenome (GOLD analysis project Ga0126336, IMG submission 92530) | Coral microbial communities from El Islote,Puerto Morelos, Mexico - Siderastrea C C metagenome | ecosystem: Host-associated > Invertebrates > Cnidaria > Coral | place: El Islote,Puerto... | reverse complement strand
GCGCAAACCAGGAGTTCGTTCCATCAGAGTTTATGACAACTTTTGTGTCAAAGTTGTATATCGCTCCGGTCTGGCCAATTCCAATGCTAAGAACAGAGAAAATTGTACAATCAATATATGAAAAACAAACAAACAAACAAACAAACAAACAAAAACAACAGAAAAAAGTGCACTCAGTTTGCCATAATCCTGGAACTACAAAGAAAAATCTTCGAGGGTTTGGCTTCCTTCTCAAATCTTCGGTCCATAAATGTAGCTAATAGTGACCTTAAAGTCGAAGACTGGTGACATTAGTGACAGAGCTTGCAGATTTTTTTTTTATTTATATTCTTGTTTTGATATTTGAAACTTACTTGTTATACAGTACAAGATCTGGCTTCCAAACCGCCGTTGGGTCCACGTTTATCACCTTTATACCATTGTAATTTCTAGGTTCCCATGACAAGAAAGGGTTTTTCCATATCTGTAATGTTAAGAAGAGAGATCGTCTCAGCTAACATCTATTACTTCATAAAACTGAAATAATTCAGCCAGTAAACAATCAATAAATTCAAACTACACAAACGCATGACTAAAATAACACAGTTTTTGTTTGTTTATGCTTTTGTGCGTCTGTTATTGTTCTTTTTGTTGTTTTAGTAGTCATTTTATCAAATGGGGTATACATTTTTTTACACACGGCCAGATATTCTGGTACCGCGTAAACACCGCGATAACTAACGAGGACAAATCGCTATCGAAACATGCTTTATAAGCTTAAAACGTTGTTCCTCTGCTGAAAACGTTAATCTTGTGGCCTTTTGAAAATATCAGCGGATGTCTTACCTGTCGAATCCAAATCTTGCTTGACATAATTTGATCCTTGCCATCCTGTAAAGGGCGGCAAAAATAAAAAAAGAAAAAAAAAAGATAGGAAAAACGAATTTAACACAGATTTTCCAACTACCCTCTATCTTCGTGCTTCCCATTCGTGTGTTGTGCTTCCTGATTGGTTCCGACTGGTTTATCAGTTAGAGAGCGCCTTCCATTTTCCAGTTATGTAGCCTGTCATTTCGGTGGGAAATCATTTGGAACACTGAGCTGATTTCATTGGAAGCTTTTTTGGATAAAACGGTAATACCTTTCGAGATATTCTTGTTGAGCAGTACTTTTCTGTGGTGCTGTTTATTATGCTGTGCAAGGTTGTACAGCACTGTAATATACAACACCGCAGGAAAGTACCGCTCAGTAGCTTCCATATGAATGATCATACTGAAGGATTTCATCCACAGACGCAGAGATTAGAACCACCTGGTACAGCATACTAAACAGCACCACAGGAAAGTACTGCTCAGTAGCTTTCATGTGAATTAGAACCAGGTGGTTCTAACGTACAATTCTGTGAAGGAGTCCCTTAAGTGTGACCATTCAAGTGAACGCTACTGAGCAGTACTTTGCTGTCGTGCTGTATATTACAGTGCTGTACAAGGTGGTTCTACTTGCGTCTGTGGATTAAATCGTCAGTGAATGGTCTTCATTCAGCTGAAAGCTACTGAGCAGTGATTTGATGTGGGTATTGTTTGTTACTTGTCGAAAGTTTATTTATTAGCGTGTGGAACAAATCGTTATGTCTGACCCCGGGGGGTACTCTCCTGCATAAGCTATATAGGTATATGCGGCGCCAAAGGGTATGGTTTTTGAACCTTTTTGGTCTGAAGTAGGGTATAGATTTTGACCATTTTGGTCTGAAATAGGGTAAGGTTTGTGCTCTCTGATATGGAATCTGGTATGGTTCTTAGAAGAAGCTATCTTTTTATTAATTTTCTTCTCCTAAGAACTGAGGTTTAATTAACGTTGCGAATTTGAAGCCCTTCTCGAATGTTTACGCAAACGAAATAGGGTTAGGGTCTGGTCTGAAATAGGGTATCAAATTCTGCGTCAGGTCCGAAATAGGGTTGGGAAAATCACATATTTTGGTCTGAAACAGGGAAGGGGTTTCTAGAAGCGCGCCGCACACCTCCGCCCAAATCTTCGAGAAGTATCCCCCCCGGGTGTCTGACTATTTCAGCTGAATGACACCGAAGGAAATAATTTCCTGTGGTGCTTGTTATTGTGGTTCTAAGTGAATCCCAAAGTACGACCGTTCTTGATCGAGATCAAACAATCGGGAGTACTTTGCTGTCATTTTAAATCTTTTTTATCAGTTTGAAAACTGAAATTGTGATTTCGTTTTTTTATTTTGGACCTTGGACACTATCGGGAGGGTCAACTTTTTTTTAACACTATTAATTATTTAGTATCTACAGTTAAATGATCCCCCATGTTTATAACGAGATCTCTTCAGCCTCTCTCTTCCATTCTTTGGCCCTATCAGGCTATTTCTTTATCGTGGCAGCTTTGTCTAGAACTATGTGAAATAACTTGCTTGGGAGTTGAGTTATCAATCATGTGTCAAACAGAGTTGCCGCTAAACAACGAAGCACTTATCTTGTAACTTTGCTGTGCTATGCGGTCGACCTAACCTTAGCTTCTTTGAGAAGATGCTACCATGCGGGCGTTGGAATTACAACACAAGTAGTGCATTTAGACTTCGTATAAGCCATTAGAAACAGTGACTGTACAATTAAATATTGTCTCGGACATGAATTAAACATGTTCTGTTTTCCTGTCTTCGCATGTTGATGTCTGTTACTAGTTGTTCTTTGTCCTTTATACTTTCTACACAATGGAAACATCATGCATAGAATTTTAGATTAAGATAACAAACAAGATAATGTCATTGCTTATATGTGGCCTTCAACTGTCTTGAAGGTATTGTTTGAGCATTTTAAACGTGCCATCAAGCTCAATTATCATGCCGACCTTGGCAGGCTCTTTTGAAAAGCGACAAAAACACGGTTGGAAGCAAAGTATGTAATTTTTTTACCAGTCGCTCCATTAGTGTTGAACAATAAGGAAGTCCTGCTTGAATATGGTTATCTATCTAACTTGTAAAATACCAACTTTATTAATAGCACCAGATTATTCTGCTAAAGCCAAATAGAGAAGTATAAATATCTAACCGGCTCACCAGATCAACCAGCTGGCTGTAGGCAACATCTAGTTCTACATCCACCGCTTTGCTCTTGTCAAACACCGGGCGAGAATCCTTGTTGTACCCGTCGAAGAGGTCTTTCATCAACCGGTGTTCATAATCTTTGGCGTGACTCCCTAGGTTTCAAATATTATAAACGTCAATATGCGAAGATTTTTGGACCGCCAAGTCTGTAGAAGTCTAAGTTGTAAACCACGTCATCCCCGTAACAATTAAAATGTGATAACATTTCTCCCGTTGGGTTTTTGCGTAATGCATACAGTGGGTGATCGCTTTGTCTTGGGGTCACAAAAGCAATTTTGAGATAAATTTTGACCCTAAATTTGCAATCTCAAAGTCACGAAACACGATTTGTTTTTGCGAAATAAAATTAAGGGCACAATTGGCATACTTTGAAAAGCGACACGAGATTTTCTTACAGGTGGAACCCACCTTACGTACTACACTCTTCGGTAAATTATTTAGTTTCTTTGGCAACTGTGGCAATTGTTTCGGCGTTTATATTTCAGTGATGATGTCAATAATTGACGCCATGTCACCATGCCTCTTTAGTGGAAGAATGAGCCCTTCAAGCTATGACAGTAATTTTCATAAACGAGTTAATTTAACAGGTGTATATCAATTTAACAATTGAAACAGGTGTATAAAAAAGTGACACTTATAGGCCTTTATTATTAGCCAACTTAATCCAGTTACAATTAAAACGATGAAGACGTGCCTTTAATTGCTTTATTTTGCACCCTCAGTGTTAGGTTTCCGACTAATTTCCTGTTGTTGTCCTCTGTAGGAAAAGACAAATGACTTCTTTGCCTCTCGGAATGTACTGAATACTATAACCACAACCTGTTAAGTTATCCATTGATTTTCGAGCAGCGATGATTGAGTACATACATGATAACTAAAGTACAAATTGACAAATTAGGTTTGTTTAATTTTCCAAAGGTGTCTTGATCACAATACATCTTGTTCCTGTGTTGTAGGTAAGTTGAACAGTTCTTATTCGCTCTCGGGTAAAGGCTGTGATAGAAACTTGTCTCGATTATATTTGCTTGTGACCAAGAAAAGGATAACTTACACTGAGAAAACTTGACAATAGCAACTGTTGCGTTTAATTTATATGCGAGTGTCGTGTTAAACTGCCACAAATACAAAAAGATAATTGTAGATTGGAAATGGCCCCGACGTTTCATTTGGTTTTAAGATACCTTGTGTACTACTTTTGTATTGCAAGCAATACATAAGTCAGAGAACATCCTTACGTCCAACGGTAGCAGTTCAGAAAATATGCAGGGGCATTAAGGAGGATGTTTGAAAGATTTTGATATCACTTGCATTCAAATCAACGGAATATTTTTTAGTTACGGAACAGACATAAAACTGTATTTGGTTGACACGATGTCTCATGAAACTCTTAATCCAAGCATGTGTCAAAAAAAAAAAAACGTCCAAGAATAGATTGTCTTGGATACAAAAATAAGTGAATTCTTCGTGCATGAAGTGTTTGACAGCTTGACCACAAAAAATGCATATGCAATAAACAAGTGAGCAAAGCCGGTAACGCCAGCCAGTTAAAGAGATGCTTTAATTTCTTCTGCAATGGTATCGTTTTCTTTGGGAATTTGCATAGCAACTTTGAATCACACAAATTCCTTCAACATGAATTGCTTGAGTACCATTAATTGACTTGTTTAGCAGTTTGGGAACCTTTCCCTTCTCCGCCGAGAAAACAATGACAATTGCGATGTAAGTTAGCGCAGGAAACTGAAATTCTACAAAAACTCACAGCCGTGATGCATTTATCAGCACTAATGTTTTCTCGAAACGAGGTTCGTTTACATCGGATTAAATGAGAAATAAACATAAACACGCGGAAAGCATAAAGAGTGGGACAATACAACACGGTGTCCTATTCTCCCTATTCTCTGCATAAAGAGAAAGAAAGGCACAACAAACTACATTGTTTACCTTGAGCGAAGCCACTGTCCAACACCTGCAAGATGACAAGTACTCCAAAACAAACTGTTCTCAATTGGAGGTCCATCCCTCAGTGGCGCTCAGAGATGTCTCCTGAAATCCGTCTGCAAAAGAACGACGCATATATCAAAACTTCGTTGGGGTAACATGTCATGCGTGGTCAGCCAACTGCTTCATGTATCAGCTAATTCGTTGAATATCATAAGTATTTCTCAAAAAGGAAAATTACCGCTTAAAAAATACTGTGATGCCTCAGAGCTATCGATCTTGCTTTTCGTGCTTTAGCCCAGATTTCGTAGCATCATGCAATCTTGCGGATTCTTCAAGCCGGTTGTTTTGGAAAGTGTATGGTAAATGATAACGAATGAGCCGAATTTGTGACGGTTCGGTTAACTCTAATTAATCGATGGCATAAAAGAAGGCGTGTAAATGAGCTAAAACCACCGTTATTATCACCAGTCGATGATGGGTTTTATCGCAAGGTGTAACCTTCGTTCTCTCTTTGACGTCAAAACATCAAAGAGAGCCATTTAGCATTTTTAGTGAGCTAAGCCTGGTTGAGGTGAAAATTGGTATTATAAATTCATATAGATCGAGCAGCGAACGTCCCAGAATCCAGATCATAATAAAACAATGCTTTTGTCCACGCTAAAGAATGCCATAAAACCATGGCCTTTGTTTGAAAAATTGTTGTCAATAGCGTTCCGATAAGTTCTTTAATTTGACAAATAACTTTGCCGTCTGTTTGTTCAGTAAGATGCGTCAACCGTTTAGAACTTGCAAGAAAATTCCAGCATAAATTTGTGTCTATGGTCCTTTACCACGAATGCAAGACCGTCAAAAGCGTATGCATGCAGTGTTACACAGCTTTGAGTCATTTTCTACAGAATTTTCGACCAGAATAACTCGTTCTCACGATTGGCTTGTGCTGCCCTTTACTAGACAATACATCATCACATTTAAAGGGATAAGGTTGTGCACCATCGTTAGATAACTATTAGGATTGTTGTGAAATGCAGTAATTCCATTTCATGACAAATTGCGGCAAGAGGTACTGTAACAAAGTCCTTTGTACTGGCAAGAAGAACGTTTATTCGTTTGTCTCACGATGGAATCGCTTTGAGTTGTTGATCGCGACGTTTCGACTGCAATACTGCAAGTCTTCATTAGGCGATGAGGTCGATTGTTTACGTGTGGCTATTTGTAGCATGTTGGTTCGTGCATAGGCAAGCTAAATAATTACCTAATATCAAAAATGCTAAATTCACGTTTAGCTAACAGAACAGACACCAGGCTGTATACATCAATTGCGAAAGTTACAGAACACCCCGCTATCTCGAACCCTGCTTATCTGGAATCCCTTTCCTCCGCTTGTCGAACTAAAACCCGGCATTTCCCTTGGATTTGCTTACTATTTTCTAGTCAGTTACTACAGGTTATCTCGAACTCGGTAGTCGTCTCCCCTGCTATCTCAAAAAAAAAAAGAAAAAAAGTGCGACTTCGCCTGGCTGGATTCGCCTGGAGTGTGTAGTGATTATGATATTGAACGGATGAAAGCAGGACAAAGTGTTGCACAGTTATGAAAAGGTTTCCCTTAAAAACGAGTAAGTCGTAAATTTTAAGTGATGATGTCCACATAAAGCGGTACCCTTAATGGCGGTCCTATAGTAGCCATCGTTTTCACTGCATGATTGAGTTAAAAAGAAGCAGGCTTAAAGTTTTTTTCATACTATTTTTGTTTGTTCGAACGGAATTAAAACGTTTATGCCTTTTTTCAAGCAAAAAGTTAGCAAACGTTGTGGCTGAACCTGAAATTTATCTCTGAGCAGTTTTAAGGGAGACTTCGTGGTATTAGGTTTAATATAGATGCCTTTATGGTTACGATATTTTGACAGACGGGTATTTCCAAATTTTGCTATTTTCTTTTTTTTCTTTTTTGGCGGAAAATGAATACAGTTAAAGGTTTAACCTGAAGAACAAAACGAAATCGATATATTATGGCTTTTAGGATAACAATGTGTAATAAAAAGAAAATTTTGCTCGATTAAACCACCTCTGGAAAGGTCTCTGTGTTATACGCATGTCGCAAACTGAAATTTGTCCGTGGGTTTTAAACCCAGCAGCAAAGTCGCCGCAGTGATTTGACTCGGTAGAACAACAACAGACATGTATTTACCTTATAACGAGCTGACAGATTGTCCAAAAGAAAAAAATATGTTTAATTTAAAAAGTGTTTTATCTTATTGTGTGGTAATATGGCTGTAAATTGATGCGGGAAAATTTCTTTTTGATGTTCAATGTGGTTATGAAAACAAGTCAGATAAGAAATCAACAAAAATATTTAACAGAATTTGTTGCTTCAATGCTTGCCAGTCTACTTCTCGTATCATTTAAGTAGAGTAATCAGTTATTTACTTTCGGCAAGTTTTGGTGATTACCTGCTAAAACAAGCTTGTTATGAAATATTCACCCGACATCACGATATCAAAACAAAACTTGATTAAAAATTCGTTAACAGTCATTGACCATCGTTTTCGCGTAAACCCGTGTTTTGTCACATCAGAGGCGAACTCACTGAATGTGCAGATTATTTTCTATTGAGTTCAGTTTTTTTGTGTCTCATAATGTGTAGAACTTCCCGGCACCTGTCCTTAAGAATTAAGACGTAAATTCATTTTCATTCACACAATCGTATTACAGATCATGTTAAATGAAAATAAATATTCCCAATTTTCCATATTTTATAAATCTACGCATGTAAAGAAATCTAATTTTGCTCATGACCGCATACTTCAGTGAATACTAACGTCAGGAACCATTCATTTTTTGCACAACTTGCAAACCAAGGTGCAAATCTGAGGTGAAATAAAGGTGATGTGTATGATGTGTATGTGTACCAAATCTAAACCGGACGCCCCAAAACTCGGTTGAATCTCCTTACTGCACAATTGCGATCACTTCTCTTTAAAGTCTCATTCGCATAAAATATTTAACTCCAAATTCTATTTCGTCAACTTATAAAAAATGTGTTCCTCTTTAGCTGATGACAACGCGGCTGTTGATTTTGCACCTCTAATAGGCGATACAAATTTCACATTTGAATTTTCTATACAATCATTTTGATAAGTCGAACGGGAAGCGAATACTTTGTTGTGACTGGACGTTTCAATAAATTCTACGTTTTCAAACGCAACCGAAAAGGTTTGTTTTTATTTCAAATAACGAAGGAATAAAACAAAGGAATCAAATGACTACCTTATGTAAACGCCAAAACGTTTCTCGTTTATGAAAATTGTTCCAAGCAGCGGGCAAAATACTAACCTGTGGGCTGGAGATGTTCGCCTCTCTCATGAACGCTCTTTTTCTTTCTTCGCCTGAATTACTGAAGACCTTTTAATTAATTATACCGAGAAAAGCGATCTTGGAAAAGTGAGATTTCTTGCTGTTATCTGGAAAGTTACACCAGGTGCGTGAAGAGTATTAACCTTGACTTTGAAAAGAAATCGTGTTCATATGGCGACATGATACTTCACTCGATACGCGCGTGTATGCGAATACTTATATTTGCTAGGCGATTAAACACAAATGGAACATGCTAAAATGCTAATTAGTTACTACGGCTTTTTGAACATGGCTTAGTATAAATCATTTTCTTAATATCTGAAAAAAGGCTGTCATTAAACTGGCTGAACTTCAGGAAATTTAGCTATAACTTTGACACTGAAGAGATCACTGGTTTAGAAGGTTTTGCGAACGTTGTAGTCACTAGCATTTTAGTGAAATATTTTCCAGCCCCCTCTTCAGAATTTTTTGTCAACCATAATTGACACAAAAGCACCTTGTGTATTTTAGGCGCAAATATGCTTAAAATAAGATTGAAAATTTAAAACAGTCAATGTTGTCTTTAACTGAAAAAATGAACATTTTGAAATTTGTGAATTTGTGGATAGATACATTGTTTGCTTTCTAATCGGAAATGCGGCCGGTAATTTAAATGTGAATGATAATAGACGTATATTTAACGTAAGTCGAGCAAACGAAAGCCCCCCAAATTGTATAAGATCCTGTTTATTAAACTTAAGGCCATTATTACCCTGGATCCTTTAATCTTTGTTTGTAGTGGTTAACACACACAATACTTCAAAGCGCATGCAAATCGTGGCAGCTCTGTCCGTCTGAATTACAAACTCTGCCCTGAAGACATGGGTCAAAAATAAGTTTAATAAAATACGATTGGATGTGTTGCATTGTTAACTGCTGTGGTAAGGTAAAAGATGATAGTACTAAAAGAGACTGAAAAAAAAGGATACAATGTGTCTTTCCTTCAGAGTAAATTACTATGTGGAAATTGAAAAGCGAGATGTGGGTGTTTGCTTTATTTCTTTGCGCAAATCTGCTTAAAATATTCATTAGTCCTTTTTGTTAATAAACAATTTATAATAGGTCTTTCCACCAAGTTTCGTCATTGATGTCTTTTTATTAACAGATTCCTGCCACATGCCATAGATACATCTACAAAAACTAATATAAACAGAAAAGTTTACCCATCAAAGGAGTGCATGTTCAGTCTGAAACAAATTGCTTTTGATTAACATCTTGCCATTTCAACAAAAACCACTGGGCAAGTTCAAGGTTAATATTTGTTTTTGAAAACCTATTCCAATTAGCAACTTTTTACTAGACGCTTCTCCTTGTTTGTGGGAGTTATCTATTGGAAAATTAGTAGGATAGTTTTTAAAAAACTTTTTCTCCTTTGTCTGTGTTTTTTAATCCACGAAAGTAAGGTTTTCATTAAACGTTCCTGTAAATGGCTTTAGCTTCTGGGGGCCATGGAAGGAAAATTGATCGGTGGTGTGCGATATGATAAAACCTCTTAATTAGCGTGTACTGGGATGGGCGTGCGCGCGTTTGCCAAAATTATGCGTCCAAGTAGGACACCCGTATCTCCTCTAGGCTAAAAAGGAACTCCGAATAGTCACGCATCCAAAGTATGTTAAAAATAATTTTCAAATGAATTTTCAAATGATAATTTTCATAAAATGAAAATTTTCAAATGATAATTTTCCTTAAAAATAATTTTTAAATTAATTTTCAAATGATAATTTTCACAATTTTCAAATGAAGAACATTTGCCAGGGACTTACCTACCTTTAAAGCACCGGCTTACAAGTAGCTGGAAGTTGAAAGAGTAATGTTTCGTTTTAGTTAAAGTGACCGAAGTTGGTAGCCAACCTTCCATACGCGCAAAGACTAATTGTCCGAGAAGATGGCCTTCACAATGAGTTGAGTGGAGAAAGCTTTTTGATTTAAATAGAGATGAGTCGTTTCAAAACGCGTTAAAGAATCTTCAGAATATATGCTAAAAACAGTTACGTTTTACATAAGCTTGGAAACAAGTTGAAATTGTCTTTCTGAGGGAAACGTGACTTCGTAACCCCCTACCTCCAGAAAAATGCCGCAAAATTGGCTTCAGGATTCCGCTGGTTAAATTATTCATATCGAGCAAGCTAAAGTAAGTCTAGACTTAATATACTAAAAAGCGCATGCTTCAATGACTGCTGAGTTTTTTAAAAGTCATAGTGCAACCGATCTAGCGAGCTTACACTGTAAATTCAAAAGATCTGTTTCAGCACCAAAATGCCAAATTAGCCCTGAGACCCCTGGAGCTGATGCGTTCCACTGTGGAGCTATTTCGGTCACAGCTGGGACAAAAGGAACCACCTTGGAAAACCGTAACAGCCCACAGAGGGACCCAATTTGGCTCATGGTGCCGGCCCAGTCCCAGTAAGTAGGGCTATTATGGCCTTAGTTAGGAGAGCCAAGTTAACCTCCAAAATGGTACTGTATTTTACTTGCCGAAACGGCCCCATTTTGGGACCCAATGATGGCTCACTTAGCCAGACGCTTACGATTCCATTTTCTGTATCATAACTCGGGTAGGAGTGTTACAAAATCTCCCCTGAATGAACGTGCTTTCTTCTCTCGCAGCTTTACAGTCCAGTCTAAATTACTTATTTTACTTATTTATACACCTAAAATGCAAATGCTGAGTTTACAGTGGATATTCACTCAGCTTCCCCAAATTACTAGTTTACGGGCACTTCACTCAAATAACAAGAAATTCTGAAGAATTTACAGGCGGCGCAATAGTCTCTCACCCCCCTCCCCTCTCCCCTTTTCTTAACGAAAAAAGGTTTAACTTTAGTAGTTCGTGGTTTCCGGTGACCTGTTATGGACAATTTGCACTTCCGGTATGTAAGGAATTAAATGTATGTATGCAACTGGAGAACTTTGTTTGTTTGTAACCAGTGACCTCTGTACGACTCTACCGTGATATCATTAAGCTACAACAGGCGGAAACGTTTTTTGCTCAAAAAGCATTACTTCTCCTCTTTTGAGCTCAAACTTCATTTTGTCTAGTATTCTTGATTTCCCGTAGAGGTTCAGACCAATTTTTTATCGCCAGAAAGCTGTGTTTCTAGAGACATCTGGAAGACATATTC
>Ga0126336_10001856_pt1 | contig 11551 bp, 7 predicted proteins | sample SidCmetagenome_FD_92530 | JGI IMG/M metagenome (GOLD analysis project Ga0126336, IMG submission 92530) | Coral microbial communities from El Islote,Puerto Morelos, Mexico - Siderastrea C C metagenome | ecosystem: Host-associated > Invertebrates > Cnidaria > Coral | place: El Islote,Puerto... | reverse complement strand
TGCGGGGGGGGGGGGATTTTATAGAGATATGACGTAATGGATATTATGGAATTTTGTCCGGCCAAAAATGGGTTGTGTCCGAGCAAAAATAGGTTTGACCGGACAACTTGACCGGCGCCAGCCAGGAAATTATGTCAAGCCCTGTAGTCAGGGAGTAACTGCAGAATACCCTGCCATTTTGAGTGCATTCAGACAGTCATTCACGTCAGAAATGCAAAATATTGTGGAAAAATACCATACTATCCTGTGCTGTTTGTTTTGCAGTGCTTTGACAGACAAGAGATTGTATTTTCGTTTTAAGTGTTGACCTGGCAGGTGTTGCATTTCTTCTACATCCAATATTTTAAATTCATTTTAACCTTAGGCACTCCACGAAATCAGCTTTCTATGTCAGAAATAATTAACATGGCTTGTACAGATGCATCTCATTACAAAGAAGCTGGAGTGGTAAGAATTGTAACTAACAGTCAAAACTAGATTTTCTGGACTGGGTGGGATCAACGAAAAATTGTTCAGATAAGCAAGAGTCCAGGTAATCTACAAGAAAGTATTTTATATAGATAAAACCAAACTGAATACATCACAAAACAAGTTTTAGGTTAGCAATCATAGGCATGTTGGCTATTTGCAGAGGAATCTGTATAGTCATAGATGGCTAAAATGGCCACATGCTTGACGTCATCTTTTCTGATAGTGTTCTCAATGATTCTTCACTCAGCTGGGGAATGTGCAGTAAACGAAACCTGTTTTAAGGATTTGTAACTTCACACTTTTTTATGAGTTTAAGATGGTTTAACCCTTTAAACCCTAATGGTGATGAAAATGAAATTTCTCTTTACATTATCACTACTGGTCGAATATTCAAGTGACAAGAATAAGGAAGTGATCACTAAGGATAAAATGTCTTGATATTTAGACAAATTCTCCTTACCAGTTCCATAAGAAATTTATGGAGAACAGTAAGGAGAATATGCATTTTTATATCAGGGCTTATACAATACTCAGTGCATTCCGCTTATTATTTGGGAATGACTTTCATTAATCGGGAACGAATTGCATTACTGGAATCAAAATTCCACTTTCAAATTGAATATTATAATGTTCCAACGGTAGCCTTGTTCCAAATAAGGAATACTGATTGGTTTATTATTGACATCAGGCGAATGTTCACGTGCAAGTAGCAGACTGTTGGCGGCCAGACGTGTCTGACCTGATCTGTGTTCGCTCAACAAGATATTAATCGCAAGTACTTTTATCCCTGAAGAAATAGTCTGTTGTTATAAAACTGTGAAGAATAATTTCATAAAAACAAGTGTGCTGTAAATGCACGAGAAAAGTATCTGAATATTGAGAAAAATTCCCCGTAATGTCAAACCAACTGAAACCAACAGCCGCCAACGGTTTCGTATTTCGCATGTGAACTTTTGGCCCATGAAAGTAACAACCCAATCAGCATTCACTACTTCGATTTCAATCTTCAATTTAAAAATGGAATTTTGATTCCAATAATGTAATCCGTTCCCAATTAATGAAATTCATTCCTAAATAATGAGCGGAATGCGCTGAGTATTTTGACTATAAAGGGTTAAGAATTCATTTCAAAGGGTGGAGTCACGGTCTCTGCATTGTGTTCTTTTCTTAGAAAAGGGACTTTGCGCAATACTGTCTCTTTCCACCCAATTGTATTATTTTAAAATATCTACCAGGAAAACCTAACAAAACATTATTATGTTTGCTGGAGACCAGGGGGGACCTTGTGAAAACCTCAACTAAACTTATTTGCACAAGATATCAATTTGTTTTACAAAATGTACAATATGTACTTCCAGATTCTCTAAATATAAAAATAATTTAATTATTTATGTGTCAAATTGATCTAGCACCCTGACAGACACAAAGATACGGTGTGGTTTAAGTGGGAATTCTTCATAACAAACAGGCTCTATTGATATCCCCACTAATACTTTAATTTATAATTTACAGGTGTTTTATCTTTAATTATTTCATCAGGATGCTATAATGGTAGAGAACATGCACGATATTCCATATCTCAATCGACGAGTTGGACCTGAAATTGTTGCATCGATGAGTGTGATATGTAGTGAAGTCAAAAGGGAGGCAAACAACTTGCCATGTGGTGTTCAAATATTGGCAGGAGCCAACAAGGAAGCCCTCGCAGTAGCAAAAGCAGCAGGCCTTGATTTTATCCGTGCAGAAGGATTTGTTTTCTCCCACATCGCTGATGAAGGAACAATGAATTCCGATGCTGGTGAAATTCTCAGATACAGAAAACAGATTGGGGCAGATGACATTTTAGTGTTCACTGACATCAAGAAAAAGCACAGGTAGTCAAAGGAATTATAACACTTTAAACAAGAAGTTAACTATAACTTTACCGGTATATCTTGTTTTCCTTGGCCCTGTCTGTGAACAGTGACTTTTAGATCAGACTATGAGTGCAAGATTCAGTACGAGTACAACTTTTTAATTGCAAGCCAGTGACGTTTCCAGAGGGTTCTCCCTCACTCCTTCATGCTGTTTACCAGTCAAGAGGGACGCTAGAGGAATGAGATTGTTATGTGACATGATAACATAATGTATGGCCTAACTGGAATTGAAAAGTCATACTAGTTAGTTGTACTCAATCTCATACTTGCACTCAAATCTAAAGTTCCCTATTATAATAAAATTTAACCCTATTCAGGCTGGGCTTTTTTGGTCTTGCGGGACCAGGGGGGGGGATTCTACCCGTCCCCACCTCTTAACTCCAAGAATACTAAAGCTATGACAAGAAAGCTTAAAGGCCGGATAGCATGTACAAAAACGTTTCCATTGAGGTCTGCAACATCAGCTGATGATGTCATATGGTGTCAGAACAACATCATGTTCTAAAACGGCGGCCATCTTGGATCCACCATCTTGGATTTCTTGAATTTTCCAAACCTTCAAAAACCGCCAAAATTGATCAAGGAGTGATCAAAAACAATAAATTAACATGGAAACGATCTAAAAATGTAATATTTACTTCAAAAAGGTAATGATTTTTTATTTAAAAGAGGGAACTTCAAAATTCTGAAAAAAAACACTTGTCAAAAAGTGGTTGCCATGGTAATGTCACACTTAATAGGCAAGGACATGTTACACCAAATTGTTTCTAGATAAATTTTAGGAAAAGTTACCAAGTTTGGTGGCTTTAGCTTCCTTATATTCTGTGCAGGTAGAATCTGCTCCCCCCTCCCCCCCAGGGTTAATATTGGCATGCCTAGTTTCTTGGCCTTCTCATTTCACGTTTGATCGGTGTCAGATCAAGCTCAGATATTTTGGTGCCATATCCAAGCTTGGATATGTCACCACAATGAGCTGACAGTGAAGGAGCTGGAAGCCATACAGGAACTAGGAACTAGGCAACTATAGACTCCTGTTCATAGCACAAAATAAATGATGTACACAATCAAATTTTCTCTTGAAAAGTCCCCCCCCCCACAAACAAGGAGGAACATTTAGTTTGTCACAAGCATAGGACAAACAAAAAAACTGAGTCCCCAAAGGAAATCAAACCAGTTACCTTCTGTACACTGCTTGGGTGCACTACCTATCAAGCCACTGAGAGCCTCAACCTATGCATATGTAATATTATCTGGGTTCATGGTGGCACTGTCTTGTACCCAGGTGCTTCTGAGGTTTTTGACACAAGATTGAAGGCCTACAGGAAGGCTTCACAGAGATTGTAAGGTACCAAGGGAAGACTTAATGAAAAACGCAAAGGATTTTTCAGCTTTCCCATGACCCCTTGGGCCTCATCAAAATCCCAAAAGAAGCACCTGGGTACAAGGAAGGTGGTGACATGTGTCCTGTATTCTGCTGGGATCAGCATTATGTTGAGAAGTACCATGTGTGATATTAAACAAAGAAAGAAAGAAACTATGGTGATTAGCATGATAGTAATTTTTTATTTTATCCACTTGGTGAGTTTCGTTCCCTGGGTAATCAGTAATTCTATCTGAATGCACAACTTCTGTAGCTGACTTATTTACTTCCACAGCTCGCACTTTCTGACGTCAGATGTAAATATCCTGGAGATGGCTCAAGCAGCAGAGTTTTTCCTTTCTGATGGAGTGGTGCTCACAGGAAAAGCAACAGGCGAAGCCACAAGTTTAAAAGAAATGCAATGTGTCAAAGAATCTGTCAACATCCCTGTTTTGATTGGTTCAGGGGTGGATGATGCTAATGTGGGACAATATCTTGGTGCCAATGCTATGATCATTGGGTCTCATTTCAAGGAGGATGGTCATTGGTCTAATCCTGTGAGTTTTGACAGGGTACACAGTTTCATGTCCAAGATCGAAAGAATGAGAAGATAGTTTTGAAATTTGATTAATTTTAGTTATCAGTACTGTTAATGGCTAAGTAGGAGACTCTTAAAGCCCTGGCTTTTGCTAGTTCAGGTCACATGAGGATAAATAAATCTGTGTCACACATTAGGGTCTTTTTTCACAGAAAACTTCTGTGATATCAAATTTGATGTCATGAAAAAAGAGAGGTTTGTTACTCAACATTCTCAAGAGTTTTCCACTGCAAGATATTACCTAGTTTTCAAAATCTCACAAACATTTCTTGCAGTAGAGGTAGCACGCAATAAGTAGAATGATAGCTACATGATTTTTAGGCTTACTTAGCTGTTGTATTAATTATCTTTAAATTAAAAGTAATATAATAATAATATAAATATTATTATTGGGGTTAGTCAAATGGCCTATGAATTATTATTTGATTTAATATAAATGAATTTATCATCCAACTAAAATAAACTTGGGAATTTTGCAAAAACGTTACTTTGTTAGGCAATTAAGATAAAATTGTTTTCCTTGAACTTGCCACACAACACCATGCAATGTTCTGCAACCTTTAACAGCACAATAAACAGTAACATCCGGAAAAGTACTACTCATTGAAGCTTTCATTGGTCACACCTGGGGATTTCAGCTGACAAATGTAGATGAAAGCTGAATGCTGATAAAAATTTTCCAGTTTAGTGAAGATAAAACCCATGCAACTTTGACCGTACCATCAGTTTTATATTTTAAAACTATACATATACAATAAAATAATAATAACGATAATAAAATTAATAATAATAATAATAATGATGATAATAATAATATTATTATTATTATTATTATTATTATTAAACTGACATGATCAGCTTCTGTAATAACATTTTCTTTGTGGTTTTACCTCCTGTGGACATAACAGGTTGTTAGCATTTTGCATATTTATTATTTTAATTTATAACTGTCTACCACAGTTGTTTAGACATATTGATTTATTTTATACTTTAGTCAAATACAACATTCTTATCTTTCTTAGAACTAAATAACCTGCAATCATTGTCAAGCTGTTGGTGAGTCACAACTGTGCAAGCTCTCTTAATTTTCCATCAAAAGTTGTCATTAGCCTAGAACCAGAACTGTCAATCCACGTTGACATTTTCAAGGCTAAAAATAACTTGCAACTGTGAGCTGAGGCTAGAACAAGTGCCACAAATTTCCCACCGGTGTCTTGTGGCTAATTCCCTGCTAATTCTGTTTTGATAACATCAAAGGATATCTTAGTGTGCTCTGGTGTCCCTAAAATTTATTGACTGATTCTGTTGGTTAGTCATCTTAAAATTAACCTGAACAACGGTATTTTAAGAACTTAGGTGATTAACATTTCAATTTTGTTTTTAAATTTGCACTCTTAAGAATGGAAAAACAGTTCTTTGGTTTTTCACTTCTTATTTAACCAGACATTTGAGAGAGAGGTAATTTACAATATATTGAAGTCTTCACTTTGAGAATTCAAAGTAGATATGATGCCATCTCTTGGAAATAAAGTTTAAATTTCAATTCTTTAATTAAGTTAACAAGTGGAAAGAAAGTTTAAGTGTACCAGAAAGTTAGATATGAATATCACAGGCAACCGTATGACCTCATAATTCAAAATGGCAGCACAAGGGAAATTCAAAAGCCAAAATAAGTGGTATTCCTGTCCAACGTTTTGGTACATGAAACCTTTTTCACCACTTAAAGAATTGGAATTTAATAGCCTTAATCTCCAACATTTAATGTCAATTTGAGATAACAGCAGAGGTTGCTTTTAACACATGGAAATATTTTTCAGTCCAGCTGAAAGAAGTGGCATCTTTTAAAACCATGTTTTGCTTCCTCATTTTTTAGACTGAATGGACCTCTATTATGTATTTATTTCTGGTTACCATAAAATCTCGCACATTTAAAGCTTTTTATATATTGAGTCAAGTATCTAGTAAGAGTGTCAAAAAAAATAAATAAAAGATTCAAAGATAGCTCAGGATAAAGCATCAGATAATTCTGTTCTCATCATGTTATCAATGAGACATTTTGTAGATTGGTTTGAATTGGGCACTATACTAAGCAAAATTTGGGTTGAATTTGACAGCATATGCTGTTTAATTTGAGTCTTTAAATATTAAAAGACCTTAGATAATACTGCTTATGTTAATAAGAATCTGACTTTTAAACAGTGTCACTTGATCTTCAGACTGTCAATGCATATTGCCCTTATGCCTTTATTTTCATGTGGGTTTTCATGCAGCAGATAAATTTGCTTTTTGTAATGGGCATGTCTGCATTGACAGCTGTTGCTGCACTTCCATGACTCAAAACATTACACCGAAAAACTAGACTGCTCAGTCATGCAGTCCACTGTTTACCCATGTGCTGGAGTTAAATACATGGTACTTAAAACTTGGCCAACACATGGGATGTTAGGGTACCCTGCACAGTCCAGAAACCCATAAAGGTTTGCCAGTTTGGTCAGGATTGAATGTGGGGGGAAAGGTACATGTTAAAGGGCAAGCACTGGTAGACGAAGACTTCTTGTGTGGCTTGTGGGAGGGGGGGGGGGTAGGCTCGAGCAAAAGGGGGGGGGGGGGGGGGGGGGGGGCAGAATGAATTTAATGTTTCAGAATTTAAAAAAAAATGGCCCCTTGGGGTACCCAGCATGACAGAGGCTTTTCATGCACTGTACACCCAACCACATGCAAACTTGGTGTCTTACTTTCGAGGTTGGTGGAGGGTGTGGTGGGGGGGATATCCCCCTGGGATCCTCCCTCAAATCCACCAATGATAAAAGAAGATGTTCATCTCATGTATGGGGTTAAGTTGTTAAAAAAAAAGTTTACTTTAAGGATGTTAAACTTTACTATATATAGTCCAATTGTGCAATCAACACAACATAAACAATTTGCAAAAAAGATTTTATATTTTTATTTTAACCATTATCAGGTTGTTTATTCAATGGTTACTTTGTTTTTCCTTTTATGGCTGTAGTCCCTGTGGACATTAACAGTCTGATTAAACCTCATGCATTTCTTATTCATGCATGTTGAAAGGGTAGTGGTTTAATTTATTTTTGGTTTTGTGTCATTTTCCTTGAACTAACTAAATACACTTGGAAAAGGGAGGAAAGATTTAGATAAGTATTTGGATCTAACTAGATAGTAGCCAACGTTATGTTGAGATGATGTGTTCCATTCTTGAAGCCATATGGATTTGTTGATAAAAATTAAAATAATTATACAAATTACAGTTTTACCCAATTGTGATTTATAGTTCATGTAATGTTAGCTGCTGGCATTAAATTTTAGTGGAACAGTATTCCAGCTCTACTCAGTGCAGTTAGTGGTGATAAATGACAAAATGCTTTTGCAAGTAGCTGTGACTATTATTAACTAAAGTAATTTCTATTAATATTATTCTCAGATTTACTTGACTGCACCAGTAGACCTAAAAAATGCAAACTTAGGATGCTTTTTGCTGCTGGCACAAGTGCAACAGTAGAAATCAAAATGATATTTGTTCTCCTGTTGTCCTTGTGTAAATTTACATCACAGTTCTATTGTCAGATATTCCCTAAATATAGTTCAGATAGCTGCAGGAAAAAATCCTTTTAATGTGTACGTGAAAAAATAGTTGTTGAAGATTAACTTGCATTAATCTGCTTGATTTTCAGATTTTTTTTTCTCACTCAATTCGGTCCACTCAACCACCCACCCACCACTTATTTATAATCTTGATCACAAGCCAAACGAATACCATACATTATTTTCTTTCTCTTTAGAGCTTGCTAGTCATATTCCACATTTCCATATTTGTTAACAGATATTAAATAAAATATTCTCCTAGGTCACCCTCCCCAAGTTGTGTATTGATTTTAAAAGCGCTAATGTATTCTTTTGAAATCCACGCAAGAGGATATATAAATTAGAGACACTTGAATTTCCTTTATTCAAATCTCAAGCTAATACGCTAAGTTCTTTTCATTCAGAATTCATATATCACATGTAGAGTGAAATTTAATTTCTTTTTCGTATTTTAAAAACTATTTTATACTTTTTTTGTCCTTTTCCGGGATAAGAAAAATAAAATCGACGATTGAGAATAGACTCCAAACAATCTAATTCTATGCATATATAAAGGACGTATAAATTATATAGCTGGAAGAGTTTCTCTCCGCACGCTATGTCACAACATTGAACCTTTTTTTTTTGCTACAAGGATCAAATTATCTTAAAATTCTCCTAATAATAAGGAGCAAACAGTTCTTCGGAAATAAGAAAGAAACACACAGCAAAACTATAGCTAGAAACCTCCGCGAGAATATAAATAAGAAAGCTTTAAATATTTACATTGGACTTAGCCCTTTATGCTAATGAATCCATCCGCGTCGTCCCGGCCCTCGAATTTTAAAATTTCTCTGCGAACGTCAACAACCCCTTTTGCCATGCACTCCTACATGTTTTCCTAGCATCCTGTTACGTTTTTTATTTCGCTTGCTTCTGGAGTTGTTTTGAAAGTGAACCATGTTTTGCTTTTTCAAGTTCTTCCGGTTCGGGCGAATGCTTCCCTGTAGTGGCGGTTCGGTTTGCCGCCTCTTTTCAATCAGCTCGAGCTGTGCTTGAAATTGCACCGTCCTACGTGGCTCCCGTCTTTCTACATCGGCTGGCTGCTCGTTCCTTGGAGCGCTAGAACTCCTAGAAGCTGAAGAACCAGAAGGAGACTGCCGCCGAACACCTGGTCCGTACACAGACATAGAAGGATGTTCTATCAATAAATCTTCCATCGGGCTCGATTCCAAAACTTCGGGGGAAAGCCCGCTCGCTTCGAAACACGGTGGCGGAGTAACATACCAGCTTTCTTCCAACTGCACTTGAGCTTTAAGATTGGAAACCTCCTTTTCTTTTTCTGCTGCAAAAGTATAATGATTCGCAGATGAGAATAAAATTGGCGCAATATGATGTAACGGTGGTGCAACCCAGATTGTATGCTTATCGGTTCGTGACGAAATGAACGCGCCTGGATTCGCGAATAATTACTTGCCAAACAAAAAAAATGCAAAAAAATTTCATTTATTGGCGAATATAAACTTCACATTTTGCTTACCATTAATTTTAAGGAAAAGAAAGTTGTTTCAAGAGAAATTTGTGGCAAAAGAAATGCATCCTACCGGCCAATTTGCTCTGGCGAAGGTCCACCAAAATCCAATCGTCATCGCTTTGGGTGTCGTCCACGCAACAGCCTGGGACAACTTGTTCGTCTGCTTCACCCCAAATGTAACTCGAAATCGCCGTCCACATCGTGAGAAAAACGTGTAAGTCCACTATTTATGCAACTTGTGATAATACTGCCTTCGCTGTGAGAGAAAGAAAAGCGGAAAATTGTTACGTAAGGATTATGAAAATATACCACAAACAAGGACAGCGCAGCTGACGCGAAAATCGATCCCAAACTTGAACCTTTCGCTGCTGAATGATTCCTTTAAAGTTTTGTCGGTGAAAAATAAACACAATCCTACCGTTTCGATTTAACTTGAAGTGTAGAGTAGCCCGCCAAAATTCGTTATTTCTGGTCTTTGACAGATCTCTTCGCTGACGACAAAGAAAATTGTTAGGATTACAGGACGAAGTCGCCGGTTATTTGCTGTCCAGTAATTACAATATGCTGTGAATGAAATAGGCCTTAAAAGCACACTGTGATTCAAGAAAGTCTTGCTAAGAAGGGTTGATTGGATGTTTTGGAACTAACAACAGGACAAGCGCCGTTAGCAAAACGCAAAGCTTGGCTGCAAAAAAATTATCTTTTGGGAAAACTCAATGTTTTTGTTGACATTCTGTCAAGTATTCAATGACGTTACCAATCAAATTCACCACTACTTGCCATATATGGATGCGACGCAACCATTGTTATGAAAAAGAGGGCACGTGATCTGCCCGTGGCCCGTGTCTGCCGTGTACAAAGTTATTGAGTGCATTCGGCCATGCTGTAACAGTATGCTGCGACTTATGACCTTATATTTTATATTGCAATTTATACTACTCGACGTAGCGTTCTGAGAAATATAAGACATCTCTAAACTGTTTTATAGGAGACGAAATTTTTTGCGCTCAACATAGCATCAGGAGCCAACGATCTGACGTCACGGATCACTGGGCGCGGGAAATTTGGACTTTGCTTTCGAAATTGCTTTCGAAATGAATATCTTGAGTAGGCCGGTCATTTATTTTATTTGATCACAATCAAAGTCCACGTTCAAAAAAGTCGATAGTCATTAATGTAATCCAATCCAAAGTCTGCCAAAATTCACGCAGTCCAGAAATCATCGTTTCTCAGGTATTCTCCGGTAGGGGATAGGAGAGTAGGCCCGGGCGGCGGAACTCAGAAAAGTTTGGGGTGGGGCTGTGCCGCTAGGACTCTGAAGCCCTTAACCCATACCAGACCACTTTCAGGTCCATTTTGTAACCCTATTCTAGACTAGACGCCGAAAATCCCTACCCTATCCTAGACTAGCTATCTTCCAATAATCTTCCATCCAATACAGCCACATAGTCTTTTCAACGGAAAACCATCTGTCCATCAACAAAGTTGCCGTGATCGAATTTACATTTATTTCCGAGTTTTTCAAACCCTGTTTTGGTCTAAATTCGCCACACTACTTTCCAGTTTCCCAGGTAACTGATACCCTATTCGAGACCAAAACTTCCTGATTTCCATACCCTATCCCAGACCAAACTGCTTGAAAACCATACCCTTCACCCAAATCTAAACATTGTTTGTATTATATACATTATACCCTGTATATATGTATACCATGTTACCTATGAATTTTTTTATTTTTATTTTTACTTTTATTATTGTTATTTTTGGGGTTATTATTATGTATATATCTATTTTTTCTAAACTAGTTAATCATTAACCATTTGTGTATTTTTAAATTCAATTTTTTGGAGCCGTTATAGCATTTTCCTTCAATATAGCTCTGGCCCTGAAGGAGGCCAATTTTGTTAGCCGAAATATTGGCCATTAAATAAATCAGCCCTTTGCCGTAGTGCAATTCAAGCCTTGCATTCAACAAAACTGAATGCAAGGCTGGCACTGCGGCAAAGGGCTGATTTATTTAAGGCCAATATTTCGGCTAACAAAATTAGCCTTCCTCAAGGCCAGAGCTATACAGAAGGAAAATGCTATAACGG
>Ga0126336_10001855_pt1 | contig 11556 bp, 7 predicted proteins | sample SidCmetagenome_FD_92530 | JGI IMG/M metagenome (GOLD analysis project Ga0126336, IMG submission 92530) | Coral microbial communities from El Islote,Puerto Morelos, Mexico - Siderastrea C C metagenome | ecosystem: Host-associated > Invertebrates > Cnidaria > Coral | place: El Islote,Puerto... | reverse complement strand
CATCCTGGTAACAAGTAGTTTTAGAAAATTCAGTCCTTTAGCTTTAATTTGATACCTGTTTCACTAGGTATTAAGGGGGGTGCTACGAAAATCCATTTTTTGGGACTTGGCTCATGGACTAATAGCAACCGGATTCTTCGCTTTTACAAATCCTTAGTTTGAAATCACTACAAGCGGTAACTTTTGCGCATTAGCTATTACAATTTTGGTATTCGGTTAATTTCTTATCTTCTTCTGTCTTTGGTTTATTTCTTAAGAATTTCTGATAGCGAGTACAGGGCAACGGCAGAAATGAATGAAAAAGCAACAACAACAAATTCGCACACAAAATAACATGCATAACCTTTTTTTAAACACGGTTGGTTTAAAAGCATAAAACTGCTTTAACCGTCGTGTGTTTTCACAAAGACATCAAGTACCTCACTCAAATTCTCAAGAGGAACCTTTTCCTACCTATCTTATTGAAAGGGTTATTAATCAATATGTAACCAGGGTCGAAAGCTAGGTTTCTTCTGTGGGTTGTGTTCCTGACAAGGTCTCAACTTTTTATTTCAAGTTACCTTATATTTAACAATTAGATTATGAGCTCGAGATTTCTATCGCGTGATAGTTGATGAGGCTGAAGGCCGAATCAACTATCACGCATAGAAATAACGCATTAGAAACGCATTCGCCACCTTATAAAACGCAACTGCAATAACCTTGATATTAAGTTAAATTTCTGTTCTTTAAAATCGGAAGCTTGTTCAGCGCGAAAGACCCTGTCCCTAGCAATCTCCGTTCGAGTGTTGTTTACAAATTTTCATGTGCATGCTGTAACGCTTGTTACGTCGGTGAAACAACTTTTCAACACGCGTACGTGAGCATTTAGCTACGGACAGGGCCTCTCACGTATACAAACACTTACAACAATCTGCAGGTTGCCACAATTTGTTTTCGGCCAATTGTTTCAGCATTATAGACCACGCCACTACCAGCTTGCAACTTAAGATCAAAGAATCTTTACATATCCACTGGAAAAAGCCCACGTTAAATCCACAGGTTAAACATGTTAATTTAAAACTGTATGTTTAGATTTCAGATAATCACACTTTTTTGGTATTTTTGCTTATATTTTCATTTACAGTTCTAATCACTATTGCATATAAATAGCTTTGTTGTAGCATTTTCCTTGAACTGAGGATGGCATCAGGGATGCCGAAACATGAATTCTTTTAACTTAAAAGTGTTGTGCTTTGTATAAAAATAATAAAATGTTATCTATAACTTTAACAAAATTGAGACAACTTTTTAGTGGATAATAACAAGAAAATAAAGCAGTTCTGTGATCTGAAGTTATTAGATGAGTTTGGATGGTCTTCAGAAAGACTGACACTATCCACGGTGTTTAATTTGTTAAGTCTTTCAATGATTTTAATGCCTGAGAAATAAAACATTTATTGGCATCCATCCCAATGGGATGGTCTCAAGGAATCCTGTGCATTTTATCAAGATTGCAGATAATTTCCCTTATCATTTCATTGATATCAAAATTGCAATAGCCCTGATAAGAACAAGTGAACATTGCCCACAGGATGTCCCATACATAGTTTATGGAGTGAGGGGAGTGTGAACACTTTTTGGATTTGGAATTTGTGATTGTGGAAATTTTGTAAATTAAAAAAAAAAAGTTGCCAAGTATCTTTTGGAGTACATACATAGTAAACGAGCGGATCCATTCGGATAGTTCGCAGTTGTTTTTTAGATGTTACTACTCTCTGCTGTCTTTGTTGTTCAGTGTATATCAGTGTTATCAGGAGCAGGATTTGGTTGCATGATAGAGAGCGTCACCATTAAATAGGTAACAGGCAGCTCAAAATTAAAGAATAACAGGGAAACCACGAAAACGTTGTCCGGCAATTGAAAAGAAATATGCTATCATAAGTCTGGGAAATCTCTTTTTTTCGTAATAACAGAATGAATGTAGAAGAATACTTACATAATTAAAGAGAAACACGTTGGGCTAGTTTTTGAGTGTATACAAGTTGTTTGAGTTTATTTTAAAACTTGTGATTGACAAAATTTTACTTTCGTGTCAGAAATCATGCCAGCATTACCCCTATGTAAACATTCTACTAATTGAATTATGAAAATCAAATTTAAATATAGCTTTCGTGTCAGGAAAACCTCACGAATATGATCGTTCTAAAAGGCTAAGCGAGAGAAAACACAAAACATTTTTGCAGCTTAATGACAAGGATTTCAAGAGTCTTTCTGGTGATCATCAAAGAACAAACATCATTTGGGAAGTTCAGAACTGCGGACATGAAATACAGAAACCAAGAAAACTTCAATAACGGTCGATTCTGGAGAGCTCAATAACGGGAAAGAGTCAGGACTGTTCTGGCAATGATGCCTGGAATATTTTTAAAATTTATTAAATACGCGCGTACGAGGAAAATCCCGACTGGCCGATAATTCCGAGCAACATACACTATATAACAGCTCAAAGTAAAACCACATAAAACTCAAACTGAAAGCTGTCAATTAAGTCCTTGAACTCTGTAAGGTGTGGATGATTTTTTTGATAGTTTATAACTTAAACCCGTACCAATTGCAAACGTACACAATCGCCTTTCGTGGACTTCATTAATTATGACCAATTATATCCCCCAGACAACTTATGCATAAAGAAATGTTTGCACTTGTAGGTCAGAAACATCAACACACACAGACTTCTTTGCAATCTTTTCGACAGCAACTAAACTTAACAGCCAATTTCTTTCCTCGTCCAGCTGTTCCTAACCCGCTGGCGAACGTCAACCTAAACTGAAGACCAGCGAGTCCTAACATGCTCCTGAGTAAACTTTTCCTTCCGATTCGTTCCTGCGTTGTCTTTGCAAATCAAAATCTACGATATTTTCGAGGATCCAAAAACTCCGATTAATTCTTCATTCATAGAGACTGCGCAAAACTTGGTTAAGAGCCCCTCAAAACTTGTCTATTACACCTCGAAGGATTCTACTTTGAATTGCTTTGTGGGCTTGTTGCCAAAAAGTTAACACACTAACGCCACACGACTGTTTACGCCAGGACAGCCCCAATAGTTCTCAGTTGCTATAGCAACTGCGAGCTAATAATAGTGAGTAATAGTAACAGTGAGTACAATATAGTGACTTTGGTTAAGAAATTATCATTCTAGCACTGGCCCATAGGTATTTTGGGGGTCTAGTTCTGCCCCCACTTTGTTGCAGTTACCGCCCTTCCCCATAAGTCTATGTACCCAGTGTTATCCCAAAGGATGGTGTTGATGAGCGCTTAACAACAATGTTGTCACTTTTTGGGAACAACAGAGAGAGAGTATGTTTTCATGCAGCCAAGGATCTGATTTTTGCCTTTTTGGAGTTGCTTATGTTGTGTGAGAAAAGCTGACAGAGGACAGGTTTGTAACTTAATTGTCTGGCTCTGCAACGACTTTGAAATTGCAAGATGAAAACCTCTAGTCACCAAACATAACACCTGCAGAATGGCCTAAAGGAAATAAGTGTCTTTTTGGCCAAGGCAACAAATGCTGCAACATCTTCAAATAAACAATAAAATATAACCTTTGTCTTGTTTTATTCTGGTGTGATTGGAAATCTCTTTCAACTGGGATGTACTTCATGTTTGAAAATGAAATTAACTAACTGCAACCTCTAAAAAAGTTGAAGTTAAGGAATATGCTAAACAAATCCTAAAGTAATAACCCAAGCATGTAAGTGACAAAAGCACTCCATCAAAAGGACAAAATTCCGCTAATTTCTATATTGTTGATAGTTTTCCATCCCTCTCGCTACTTCCTAAGTGTCTTGAACAGAGCAAAGGAAAGGAAGTTTAGTATGATGTGTACATAATAGTTTGAGCAAATTGTGCACAGTATCATTTGCCTTTTGGGTGCTCAATTTCAGGTCGCAAACCTGGAACATGACAAGGGCTTGAGAAAAGTTTCTGAAGTAAAATGAGTCATAAGGCTGTCAAATGACATTACAAGACTGTGATATTCCTTGCACAGATGTCCATATACTTGATTCTCAAGAGACAATTTTAATAAACAGCAGCTCTATAAATTTATTTAGAAATCTGCTTTACTGATTTCCCATATAGTTTTTCAAAGCTTATGATACAATGGGTTTGATTTGCGCTACACTTGAGTCTAGTCTTAGTTGTTGCCTATGAGTGGAGGGCTTATGATTGTGAACTTATTATCCCCCTGCAGTATAGTTGACATAGTTGGCAGTGACAGGAACTCTTCTCTTTACAATAGCTGCTCTGTTTGTTCAGAATCTGGCCGGCCTGTCGAAGTGGAACAAAATTAGCGTCAAATGATTGACTCATTCAAGTTATTACATGTGGTTAATGTTCATGACATACACTTAAAACTTATCTTAAGAGGTTATTTTAAATTGCCGTTGAAACTGGTTTTGGATATATGACAACTCTAATATGTAAGTAAACAAGTCAACAAAGCAAAAATTTTCAACAAGTTACGTAAAAATGATAAGAAAAATACCTAAAACATGCTGAGATGATTGAACAAGACAGCTGACACGACCAGCAAATATCTATAGCTTCGCTGTTTCTCCACTAAATTTAGGGCTTCCAATCTATAATTATGGCATTCAATTGGAGCAAAAGATTTAGTACATCGAGGCACCAAACGAAGAAAGATTCAGCAATAATTCAGGAAGAAAAGATACAATTAAAATTTTGAAACTATTTTTAAAATATACTTACCATGAGTCGATCAAGTCTCTGGAACCCTTCGCTTTTTTCAACGGATTTTTCTTCAAACTACATAAAGATTCCGCAGCTTTGCCCCTCAGTTAGGCTGAACGAGGTTGGTACTTCCAAAAAATGCTTTTCTTATCCCTGTGTCTGCTCTCGGAGGGCAGAAATACCGGATTGAAATCAGGGACAGAAACGTGAAATTCAGGCGTTCTCCGGAGACCTCACTCGATGACGTCGCGACATTTCGCACCAAGTCGAGTCGAGTGAGTGGGAGGAGCATGCCTGGGTACTAGGCTGGAAAACGATCTTTTCTAAAAACGAACAATTAGGTTTGGAAATGAAAAATGTAACACGAAGCAAACTAAACACGAGCAAGAATTGGCGAAATCAGCAGGGAGCTCGTTTCTATTCTTTGTTTTATGACGATTCCGGCTTTCAGAGTAGGCCTGGTACGAGTGTTGGCGTCGGTAAAATTACATTGTGTAAACCACATAAGGTGTCCAAGGTGGCTCTGGCCGATGATATCTAATGCTAACTTCGGGAAAGAATGTGTCGACGTCGGGAAGACGTGGACATCCCATTTCGAACCCAGAGCTCTTCTGTTTTTGTCCTGCACGGCCATAAAACAACGACCGAAGACACTAGAGTCGAGAATGGTGGAGGTCAGTGACTGGAAACTAACTAAGAGAGGATTCAGGAGAAGCGAATTGAACGGGTTCAACTGGATCTTCTTGGATACTATAAGCGGCACAGAAGGATACACCAGTTACTCGTTTTAATTTTTCTGCTTTACTTTTGATTTTGAACCAATTTGTTCAATTTTAGAGTTCGAGACAATTTGCTGACTTTTACAGGGAGTCCTGGAAGAGCAAACCGGATTTCACGTCTACGTCATAAGACATGCTTTTAACGTGTTTGAGATAGAGCGACGACTTCGCTTTTTACTAATTTCTCCAGATTCTGCCAATGTGTTTGTCTTTATCGATAATCTTGTTTTGATAGTGCTATATTCACAACAGTATATAAATACATCGTTCACAACTCTCAGTAAAATCATGTTCAGGTGTGGACAAATTTATAGCGGCATTTAACTTTTTCCCAAATTCAATATTCAAAGCGATAAGACAGATGAGCTGAGTCATCAAATTTTAAACATAACATCATTCGGTAACGCAAAAAGCAAAATACCGTCACAATTTTCGTCACGCCGGTTAACACGTTGAGCTAAGTACAAATATTTATCGAGGGTGGACTGGATCAAAACGACTGGTAAATGCCTATAATGCGCTTTCTTGTAACCTGTATGATAGAGACGAAAATAATTTTAAGAGGGCCTAAATTATCCAGCTGTTTTGTGCCAAACTTCTTCGACATGAATTTCTAGGTACTGTAACCATTTTGCACCGATTTTGTCTGCTATGCAGGGCTTTAAATTAAAGAAATAGCCGTTGGGATTATTAGCTACTCCGTATCAAAACTCAGGCGAAGCCGACAAACAGTTTTGTTTATGAATACGAAATGAGCACGTATGACAGTTTTTCTAAGAATTCACAGGGGGGCGAGGGTGAAATGCGTGCCGGTTGCCCCAGTGGGGGAGGGAAGATGTATCCTTCATTTTTCAACCTAAACTACATATGACAAAAATTCATCCAGTACAGTTGCTTAACCTCTCTTTCCTCCCCTTCTGGGGTCGTTGGGCACGCCAACACTTACGCCCCCATTATAAAAGGTGCGAATTCTTGGAGAAATGTCACAAGTGCTATTTTCGTGTTCATAAACATGATAAACAAAACTGCTTGTCAGTTTTGCCTGAGTTTAGGGGACTTTCCGCAGGTACCGGAGCACATGGTTCTTCTTTTCTTTGTGAGACATTGTAGTTTTGTTCTATTTTGGAGTTGAATTGCTTTCTGTCTTTTGTTTCCTTTGTTTTACGTCATTCGTTCTCCTATACTCACAGAAGGAACCGAGTTTAGATGCGGAGGAGCTTATAATGCCAACGACTATTTTTTCCAATTCAAAGCCTTGCACAGCAGAAAAATCGATGCAAAAATATTGCAGTACCTTGAAATTCATGCCGAAGGAGATTGGCCCAAAACGGCTGGATAATTTTCGAAAAATATTGGAAAACGCTACACGGGTATATGGCAGGTTTTCGAGCATTTTAGAACGTTGACAGAACCGGTGAATACTCTTTAACAGTTCGCACGATTGGCAATCGGCTTGGTCCTCAGATTTGGCAAGCAGTGAGAAGGCTTCTCCCAAAAATTCAGGCTCGTGGATGGTGTTGTCAAAGAGCATCAAGCGTTGGAAATTGTTAGAGAATTTTAGGGCTGCATTTAGATGACCTTAGCACCGCCACATTTCTGCTCCACCGATTTTTCTGACTCTTGGTTAGGGTATGTATTACATTAATATAAGTGGATTCCCAAAGTTTAGCAAAAATACAACAGCAAAAATTTTTACTGGGTGCAATTTTATTCAATAATTGGGGTCCGCTTATGCTCTAATCGCGTCAAAGGCGGAAAACGTTAGTTTGTCATCGACGAGTGAGCGCAACGGTACAGCGGAGCCACCCTAACAACATGGTCATGACAAAACGTTGCTGAGTACTGTTTTCCAAGTACACAGTCCTGGGTTAGTTTATTACAGTGGATAATGCAAAGTACATGTAGTGCAATAGTTTATATTTATTTCAAGTAAAATGCACCTTTCACTGGGTTTCTCAGTAGAAGTATGTTAATTTGTTGTCGTCCGAACAGTTCTGCTCAAAATGGGATCATTATCCCCCTTATCAGTCGAATAGTCACGAATAAATTTCAGTGCACATAAAATAAACAAATTACGTCATCCAAAGTGATCTTTTTAATTTTTTTTTGCTATCGGCTGCATTATTAATAATAGGTCCAGTAAAAAATGTTGTAGCAAATGAATACAAAGGGAAATAAGAAACGTGAGGTGTGGTCAATAACGTTAGCGATCTTTTTAATTTTTTCATTTTCGTCCCAGTCTTGCGCTGTTCCATCATCCAACATGGCCTTGTCAGCTTTAGTTGTCATGTGAGCCATTTCCAGGTCATCATTACTTGCTGGCATATTTACAATACCATTCTGCAAATTGTGAAGAGTGGGTGTGTTAACTTCAGTCTTGGAGCCGATCACCGATTTGATAGATGAGCTGATTCTTTTCGATAGACGAATGTTCTTTTTCTGTAACAAGATTAAAACAGAGCTTGTCTAATTACTAGGATAACAAATAGTAGCTTTAAACCCAATCGCAGCGGTGGAGGTTGAGAGTCCCCGTGATATTAAATATTGTAACTTTGCAATAATAATGAAAAAATTGACGAAAGACAAGGGAAACAAATGCGATTCAAAAGTGGTCTATAATTATATTTGTATGCCAGTCCCTCTCTTCTGTCAATCTCTAGTTAATATTTTTGTTAATGTTGTTGTTCTTTAGTTGGGTTTTTTTTTAATTAAACAGAAACTCAATGGTGTTAGATTCTAGGCAGAAACTCAATGGTGTCAGATTCATATGTCAGTACTGAATGTTGCTGGGTAACTTCATCTTATTTGACAATGTTTCTCCAGCGAAAGCAAGCTCGACTTTTAAGATTTCCTTTTTTAATTTTGCCGCTGGAGAAACATCGTATGTCATTTATTTCTCTCTGTTAATTGCAAATTGTATTCTGCCCCAATTAATCCACTCCCAATTATGGCTTCGTAGCTCAGTGGAAGCCAGAGCCGGAATCTGAAAGGACATGGCTTTGAGTCCCTGAATTTTGTAGAATAAATTTGCAACCGGTTAGTTGACTTGCCTCTTGAACAAAACAAACCATACAAAAGCTTTTTTTCTCTTCCACTTAGGTTTTTGTTTTTGTTTTCCTTTTTCTCTCCGTCTTACATCTTATTTACAGGTAATTTTTAAGGCTTACTGGACTAATAACACAGTTTGTGCGAAGGTCGAGTATAGTGCTCAGATTTTCCTTGATCATAAAATTAAGTAAATGTCTTTCAACAGGTTGTTTCGAAATGTTGAAGACAAGACCCATTTGGAGTTCGAATAGACATTAGAGAGCCTTTCCTAGGTCACAAGTTGATGTTATAGTCAATCATCTACCTACAACTTTAAAACGATACTGCCTTCTTGATATGTGACAGTACGTCCTTTTAAAAAAAAATGTTTAAAAAAACGATATTTTTCGCGTTCAAATCAGCATAACAAAATAAAACTCAAACCAGGCACACTTCTTTTTTTCCACTCTTTTCATTTTTTTTCTGTTCTCTCGGCTCTCTGGGTTCCAATAAAAATACTCAAATTTGCATCGATCATGTTTTACAAATTGGGAAGAAATATGTATATATACACCCGTTTTCAAAAAGGTTTTCTTCAGAAAGATATTTAGATAGATAGATAGATACTTTTGTTTTAAAACAATTCAACCATGCTATTTGTCCACGTGTTACATGCACGCTTCTCGCCTATCTGATAACAAAGGGTGTAAATTTCATCGAAGTGAGAAACTTTGAAAAATATTAATGATCTTTTTTCCTTAAAGTAGAAGGGTTTTTTCCACTGCACTCGCTTTGTTTTGGTTTTTGCGATGAAAATATGCCTGCTTCAAGAAGCATTGATTTGCGTTGGCGCCTAGTTTGGCTCGATTTGTGTTTTGGGGACACAAAAAAGTGAATGCGAATGGGTGTCACGTGAAAAACCGTGAACAACATATTACGCCGCTTTCGCTGACAAAGGCATGTTTAGCCATCTCGTTTTGGAAGACCCAATGTTATGTTTACTCTAACAAGAGAACAAGCGTTGATACTTTTGCAGTACTTCTTGCGCCATCCAAGCGCTTATCCTATAGAAGCTGTGCATCATGTGGAGACCATTACGGGGGTGGGGGGAGCAGTTTAATACCCTACCTCTGATGGCGGTGTCTAAATCGACATAATTTTACACGCAAGATATTAACGGGCGTACAAGGGGGGGGGTAGATGCCACCCCCCCATAAGGTTTTCCTTGAATTTTTTCAAGACGAATTATCATCTAGACCTGGCGTTTCCAGTAGCTGTGCATCTATCCCTAAAACACATTTTGACATAAGTTTGATGAGAATCACTTGCTATGGTTACGAGATATGACGTCATATGTAGCAGGTGGTCAAGCCATTTTTGAAGAAAAATTCCTGTTTTTACCTTTTTTGGGTGAAAAATGAAAAAATGTCAACAAAAAGCAGCAAATGTTTAATTATGTCATATTCTATATGTCCAGCATCAAAAATGTCCAATTAAAACGTTTTTTAACGATTTCTAATTTTCGGTAAAATCCAAGATGGTGGCCAAGATGGCGGCCATCTTGAATGACGTCACAGGCCGCCAGCAACGTGGTAACCCAAAATATGTACCTCATCTTGTAGAGCATATCACAGGCTTTCTACTAAAGGTGAAATATTTTTAAAATATTGTAACATAACGAAAACCCAAGGGGGGGGAGGGTCCATCAACCCCCCCTTGTACCACGGTGGGGGTGTGACTTTGCTTGTACGCCCGAGGGTTAAGAACGTAAGAAAAATCAAGTTTACTGTACCAGGGTTTGCTATGCTAGTTTTACACTGTTTTGCCGTGCTGACTTTTTGTAAATTGTAAATTTATTTTATGGTTTTATTTTAGCTTACGCCACTTCCTTTTGGTTACCGACAAAATCTCATCGACGAATGTTGGACAAACATGCCGATCTTCATGGTTGAAAAAATAGCCTTTGTTACAAATGTTTTAAACAAAAAAGCATGATGCAAAAAAGCACTTAGCTGATGTTTCATCAAGATAAACAATGACTGGAGTCACATGCAAACGCGCGCACGTGTGACTGAACAAAAGTATATACCAATCTATATATTTCTCTTGAGGAAAGCCTTTTTGAAAACGGCTAAGAAACGTTGTCGTTTGAAAAGCATGCGCTATGAACGATATGTATAACTCGCATGTGTATAATACAAATAAAGGCGCATCGTATCTCAGCGTTAGAGAATTTGCTCTGGAATCACTTCCAGTTATGGGCTCAAATCCCTTTCAAGCCTGAATTTTTCCAGGCACGATTTGCAACTGCTTAGTGCCATTTAAATGCAAAGTTCTCATTCTTTTTTATCGCTATTACTGCCGTATTGATTCGACTGCAGCTCTTATGCTTCATCCGTTTCATAAACACAAAACTTTTCACCGATTATTTGTGTTTTCAAATCTAATTTTGATCGACTATAACAAAGTTACTATAAGTCGAAAAAATCAGGGAGCGATTGCAGAATACCCCGCATCTCTAGCTACACCGTCATAATTTATTCATAGCCCTCAAGTTCTCTGGAAAGCGGCTACGCGTCTACGCGGCTACGCCATTGTAATAAATTCAAAGGTCTCTAAGTTCTCTGGAAAGTGGCTACGCGTCTACGCGGCTACACCGTCATGATTTATTCATAGCCCTCAAGTTCTCTGGAAAGTGGCTACGCGTCTACGCCGTTTATAATAAATTCAAAGCTCTCAAAGATTTCTGCAGAATGGCTACACTGTCATAAAATAATAAATTATTTTATACCTCTATTGGTTCTCAGGAACGTAGATAAGCGTTTATAATCGGTCTTTGGATAGGCGTATTTCGTTTCGTTTCTGTTCTTTTTCACTGCGACATTTTAAACATTTTTTTAATATAGGAATGAAGATTTTAGAACGAGTCATGTAGACAATAAGCTTATATTTCTGGTTTACAAAGAATTTTTTTTCACTTGTCAGCTATTCTCAAGTTATGGACACACACTTTGTT
>Ga0126336_10001854_pt1 | contig 11558 bp, 9 predicted proteins | sample SidCmetagenome_FD_92530 | JGI IMG/M metagenome (GOLD analysis project Ga0126336, IMG submission 92530) | Coral microbial communities from El Islote,Puerto Morelos, Mexico - Siderastrea C C metagenome | ecosystem: Host-associated > Invertebrates > Cnidaria > Coral | place: El Islote,Puerto... | reverse complement strand
TTTATTTAAAGCTCGCATCTATCGATTTTCAAAGTTTTAAACACAAAACGTTCGGTGGAGCGATTGTTAACCACGAACTTACATGAATTACTTTTCACAGCTTCAGGTAAACAATGGGATGAAACTACTAATCAGTAACTATTGTTTCTTCACCACGGTATACTGCGTGTCGCTTACCGCGACGTTCGGTCACGTTCGTCCAAGACGAGGTTGAGCTTACCGCGGTACAGCGGTGAGTTCGCGGCACAACCGCGCGGCAAGGACGAGGGTTTCACCGCGTGCTAATGGGTAAATAGTTTCAGGCGGTACTGTAGATTCAACTTCCTGCCCTAAACCTGAAGGCGCTTCATGACAGCAAGTGCCTCCAAAGAGAATGTGGCCAATGTGGTGTAGATCTCTTCAAGCTTCTCCCTGAGGAAATTTCAGATGAGGGGTCAGTATGATGGTCACGTTACAACTACATCACCACAAGAAAGTTTCTTGCTAGTGGCCCTCATTCAGAAGGAAACTCTCCCATCCGAGCTTTTTAAATACTTTAAGGAGCTCCTTGCTGCCTACCCCAGTCACTCTTTCATGGCTAGATGGCAACGGGATCAACTTGACTGCTTGCTCAACAACCTCCCTGCTGGTCATGTGGTGTGTTGTGCACGACTACTCAGAAGGTTATGCTTGCTGGCAGCAGGATGAAATTCAATCTGAATACTTCGATGTTGCCAAAGTATCCTTGCATGTCACCATACTTCATCGCCATGCAGTAGAAGAAGTGGATGGAGTAGCACGTACTGAAGAAAACCCTCGCCTTGTGAAGGACCACATATTTGTCATATCTGATGACCCAGTTCAAGATTATGACAGTGTTCACAAAAATTCAAGAGTTGATTTGCGACTACTTGACCACTACTGTTCGCTATAACAACCAAATGATGCATGAGTTCACTGATGGATGTGCTGCTCAGTAGAAAGCACGGCATTGCATTGGTGACCTCTCCCGCTCTCTTGCTGACTTTGGTTTTTCTACCCAAAGAAACTACTTCAAAGCCTCACATGCCAAGGGAGAACAGGACGCAGCAGGTTCTCATGTAAAGCAGAAAGTCAGTCAAGCTATCCTAAGAAGAACTGCTACTATCAATAATGCCAGAAGCATGTACGATTTCTTGGTCGAGCACTTTTCCCAGCCAGCACGCTCAAGCTTCTCTGCAAGAACAAATCCAGTTCAGTTAAAGCGTCAATTTTCTATTATGTGCCATCTTCTGGGGAAGGATCAGTTGTCAAGAATAGACCTGGACGCAAATTTAGAGAATTAAAAGGAATTAGAAAGGTTCACTGCGTGAAGACCACACCTGAGCAGGGCAAAGAGTTACTGTGACACTGCTCGTGCTACTGCATCAACTTTGTCGTCAATGAAGAGGAGAAATGTACCAACAAGGCATGGCTTGACGAATGGAAGGAGGTGGAGCTAGCCAGGGAAGGTGATGTGGCAACCACTTGACAAGCAACTGAAGCCCCAATATTAGACCTAGATACTGCCTCCTACATTGCCGACCTTGTCAACAAGGGCAGTACAGTTGCCATAGCTGCTGAAGACGATCCCATCTATGACTTCTATCTCCTTCAGATCACTTCTTCTGGAGTGGAAGAACTAGAAAATGATCTGATGGATGACTACCAGTGTCAATACCAGAAAGGAGACAGAATTCTCAAGGGCCATTTGTTCATTGGAGAAAACATCCCTGACATGACTTTCACAGCTGTTGCATATGCTGCCACTGTCTGCCATATTTGCAGTGAATTGTCAGTCAAAAAAAGGGGATGAAAGCTTATTTACAAGCTCTCTTTACAAGAAAGTGAAGAGATTATTGCCTCATTGTGAAGTTATGTAGGTTAAAACTTTTAAAACTTGTTTTGTTCTTTTTTACACTGCTTTTTTTGTAATAACATCAGAGAAACAAAAATGTGCCACGCCCACAAGGAATTCTGGGTAATGAAAAAATCATCGATTATGATGCAAAATAATTCAATTATTTATAGTTATTGATTTGTGTGTGCACTGAGATCAAAATTCAAGTCAAAAAGTCATTAAAAGAAAAAAATGAAAAATGACCCATTTTGGGGCCATGTTACAGCAAATGGCTGGGTGACTGTGCTATCGCATCTTCCTGAAAGTGCTTCAAGTGTATTACAATATACAACTTGTTCAGTCGAAGACAAAACTTTCTGAACAAGAATGTTCCTGAACAAGGGTTTCCTATACTACATTTAACTGCACTACGTTTGTGATTTCTCTTTCTATTTCTGGGAATTTAACAGCTCGCATCGTCAACTTTGCAGGAACAGTAGTAACCACAAACCAACAAAATTCACGAGGCATTAGGAGCATTTACTGCTGGCCTTCCTAAACACGATAACCCAAGCCAGATAGAGTGAACTGTAGTCATCAGGGAGTAATGTCAATATATTTAGAGTTCTCGGTTCAGCCAGGGCAACTTTTAACTGTAATTCCTTTACAAAAGTCGGAAGAAACCAGCAACTGACCAGTGCCAGTGACAGTATTGCCTTCTCTGAACTTGGAAACAAGCAATGCAAAATCGCTGCCAACCATTGGGATGACGTGTACTTGTGTAGAAACGAAAAATGCCCTTACAAGTTGCAATACAGTATTATAAACAAAACACAATTTGAAAAAAAGAGAGACGGTAGAATGGTGTGCAAAGATTGTGGATTGACGGGAGGTTTTTTGGAGAGCCCAGCTCAGTGATACATAAGCTAGGGAAGATGATCTGTGATGGTTTATCACTGTGGTGAACATACGTGTCCGGTTATTAAGAGTACAGGGAAAAACGCCCAACATATAGAACAATTGGTGCGAGATAACCCTAACATTAAGCCCTCTGAAATTCAATCAGCCTGCATACTTTCAGCATTTCAGCAGGAACTTGATTGGAATGAAGTGGAAAAGAGAGTGGAGTATGCTAGACCGAACACTGGATAGCCAATACTAGGAAAAGGCTCAAAAAGGAAATGGAACAAGTCGGTTACGACCTTGAGGCAGTGGCAGTATTTGAAGAATATTACAACAAAAGGGACAAATTCTTTATCTATAAATTGAACGATCGAAGAGGAAATCCCGTCTAAAGATCATTGGTCAAAAAATTTAAATGCCTCTTCGATGATAAAGTTGTTTTGTTACCACCTGCCCAAGCCGACCTTCATTCTACAAACGAGACAGAAAAAGTGAAAAAGCAAGCAATAATGATATCCACCGAGTGGAACAGACCAAAAGGCAGGGGGTAAAATTAAGGCATTCTAAAGAGGACAAGAAGCAATATAGAGAAGAAGGAGAAAATCCAGCACTGTGCCGAAGATAAGTAAAATACCAAATTTGAGAGCCCGCGGCATGGTAGACGTGGCTGTGAAGAGGAATCCTTGCTCGCCTTTTTTGACTCCTACGCCACAATCAGCTTCCCTTCCATCCCAAAGAGGTAGGCATTCTAACCATCACCCTAAATCATCAGTACAAGAGCTAAACCGGAATTGTCTTGTCCTAGTGGAAAGGACATTTTGCTTGGCTAGGGAACATATGGAGTGCCGCACCTTGTGTACTGTACTTCAACAGAAATTTGCCAGTTGCCATTAAATATTGGGGTAGCGACTTGTATGAGGTGAAAAAAGAAGCAGGCATTATCTCAGAGCTGCAGCGGTAACATCATCCCAACTTGCCATATGTTATAGGCATTTGCGTGAGATTTGCTTGGGAGGGGGAACATATTGAGTAATGCACCTTGTGTACTTCAATGGAAATTTGCCAGTTGAGGTTAAACAATATAAGGGTAACAACTTCTACGAGGTGAAAAAAGAAGCAGGAATTATCTCAGAGTTGCAGCAGTGACATCATCCCAACTAGCCATATGTTATAGGCATTTGAGTGAGAGAAAAGCCATATTTAATGATTACACAGTTTTATGGAAAGGGTTGTAAGAGTTACTGATTGAGTGTGGCAACTGAAAGTGAAATCACAGTTTTTGACAAATTGGGTAATACATTTAAACAGATTGTTGATGCACTTATGTATGGTCACAAGGCTGGATGGTTGCACGAAATTAAGGAAAATGTGTTGTTGCATAAAATAGCAGAACAAGAGTGGAAGCCAGAAGAGAAAGATAACAGACAAACCCAAAGCGGTATCAGTTGACTGAGGCTCAGAAAGCGTTTTACAAAATGAAGCACCCTTGGATTGCACCAGAGCTAATTGAAGGCACACATGACCAATCCAATGCGCCTTTTCAGCATAGCTCTCCCAAACTATTTCTGTTTTTAAAGCTACTCTTAGAGCCTGCGTCTGCCAATGATGTTAGCAATTTATAGCCAAATTATGCCAAACCATATTGCCAGCAATATTGACTCTATTTTGGGGATGGTACAAGGTCGTATATCCCCCATCAACGTGACGATTTCGCTGATGAATGTTTGTAGCAATTTTTGTGCGGACACAGTACGTATGCAGAATGGACCTATGCGTCCGCATATTGTCATTGTCTTTCAGATGCTGTTTGTTTGTTTGAGTTTGGTACAGGTTCCTGAGTCAAGAGTAACTCGGGGCAGCGGTTTCCTTCGGGGTGGGGAGGCTTATTCAGGGGGGAGGTGTAAGGAAGGGTGTGGTTTTCAGAAACCTTGGGCTTTTTGGTCAGCGGCTTAGTGCCATGGTAACGAATCCGCTGGTCAAAGAATTCTTGAAAAGCTGGAGGGTTCTGTTTTTTTGTTATTCCTGAAAATGCTGGCACAAGCTAAGGAGCTTATGCAGTGTGAGTACGATATTGCATTCGCCTGTTTCTGCTTCATGTTTACTATAAATGTTAATAATAAATAAATGAAATAATGGTTTTCTTATTTTATTTTTGTTCGCTCAATTTTCTGGTTTGATTTCCGATGTATTTTTGGTTGTTTGATTATAAAACTGCTGGTCAACTTGGCTGTGTAAGCGTAAGATTGCGTGCTTTTTGTTTAATCATAAGATTGTATCGTCTTAAGTTCTGATTAAGTTCTGACACGTTTCACTCTTTGTTGATGCAACTGATCAGTGCATATTATCGTTTCAAAAACTTTGTATGGCACGTTTCATGTTCATTATTTATTGGAAAGGGGCTTAATTTCCGAAGGCACCAAATAAATAACCAACCAAGATGAAACAAAAGTAGCTTTGATTTTTGGAAAGAGCAATAAAATTGTTACTTTTTCATGTCAGAAAATGAGGACATTGAACTTAACGCGAACATGAACGTCAAGATTGGCATAGTGCCATTATGTGATGATTCATGCACTTCGCGAGGGACTTCAGTTTTCCACTTACATTCAGTAATCCTAAAGTTAGTTAAGAGTGTACTCTAACTATTTATGAAGAAACAACACTATGCTGTTCGGAAGCTCAACATTTCAACCAGCGACAACAAAGCAAAAATGAATTACCTACAGCACGTTCGCATGAATAAAATCACGCAATCATTTTGACAGATCTAACAGGCTGTCACCTTTCAGTACTTACATGACCCCAGCCAGGAGTCACACAAAGCATTGACTCATTGCAGTGGTTTTCTTTCCGTTTAGCGTGGTCAGAATTTATTTTTATTTCAAATTTGCTTCATTGATTTTTTACGTGGGTAACTCATTTTGAACTTTATCTTTTATTAGGAAATGCGTTTTTTAACTAACTTGAATTGGCTAAGAGGCACCCTTTTAAACTCATTTTAAGAGCGAGTTTCACTTTCCATTGCTCAATCACTGAGTCAAATTATGATAAGCAAATCGCGTTTTAAAAACACTCATGTGCACATTGCGGTATTTCATTGCATTTCCCTTTCAATAATTCATTTTATGCTGTAATCTCTGAGAACTAACCTAATGAATGAAGTTATTGTTATTAGCAATAAGAAAATAATCCTTCCAGGAAAAAGGCTAACATGCCCTTCTAGTTACGTTCTTACATGAAATTTTCATGACATGTTAATTTTGCGAATTTCGCGACAAATCACAAATTAAAGTAACGTAAACAATAAGTGTTGCAAACATGACAACCGCAAAAATTAAGTAACACATTATGTCTATAATCAAGAAAGAATGAGTTTATTGCAAGAACAAGGTCGCAACATGGTATTCAGCAGAAGTCCAAAAGCAAGTGGACAGCACAGAGAAAGATCGCCGTGGATCTAATAATAATAACTGGGGACCTTCATGCCCCACAGTCTCAATGATAGTGATGGTTTTTATGTTTAAAAACAATGCACGTTAGCTCTATTTTCTTAGTTGTGCATGCATAATAAGAAAATGTTAAATTCGACAGTTTAAAGATTGCCATACAATGCTTGTAACGGAGAGAGAGAAAGCAGTTACAAGGTTGCTTCTTGAGCCAACCGTGAATGTAAAGTTGTTCTAAAAGTGATCAAAATAGGGGTGATTTGTGCAAGAATTTTCTTGTTAGTTCTAAATCTTTTTCTAGTTTTCAAACTAGCAGGGTACGTCATGTTAGGCAGAGACTTAGCAGTACTTACATTTCCACAAATGTTATTCATTATGTGCAGAGTGAAGACTGACAACGGTTTCAAAAAACCAATTCAACTTTGACCTCTCAGCTAGAGGATTTAATGGACAAGATTAAGCAAAAAGGAAGCTGCTCTTTCATTCCTCTGTCAGCAAAGCACACCGCCTTTCACGAAAGACATCCAAACACACAGTCCTCTACTGCCATACCCATATTTTTTCTTTACTCCAACCCTTTTCCCCACCTTGCAAAAGCCTGTCAAAAATGCCATCTCTGCCCAACACTCAACTAGTGCCCAAGTGCCTCCTCTGTCCGTGGCCTCCGTGCCAAAACATTGCCTTGCTCAACATGCACTACCAAGTTGTTTAACGTTAAAGTTTACAAAGCCATCATAAGCCAAATGGCTTTACAGTGCACAAGGTAACAAGCCAACATTCTACCTATCCCACGCACAAAGCCAGAAGTTTCCCCCAACTCAAAAACATGTGCAACACGAACCTCTCTCCATATACATAGGTTCCCAGACCTGGCCTTTAAACACATTCCTGCCAGACACTGCCAAAACTACATGTATCAGCTCCAACTAGGAGCCAGCCTCCTGCCATGCTTGCTCGCTCAAAGGTAGTGCACATTTCTTGGAAACATCAGCATAAACATCATTGACCTATCAGGTCCATCCTTGTTGCATTCATAAAATCTTGCACCTTCAATGAACCCGCCAGTTTAGCAGTTTAGCAGCCACAAGCATCCAGCCACTGAACATTAGCTGCCATGGATCCACTAGCTATGCCTTTTGTCCAAGTAATGCAGTGCGACTTGACCTGCTCCAGTTTAGCCAAAACATATGACAAACTAGTTTTGCTTATTCATCTAATCATCAACTTTGCTTCCAATACTGACCATAGGTCCACTGGTGGGCTCACCTCAGCCTTCATTACCTCCCAAAAGCAAAGATCAACTGGACAGTCAGCTGGCTGAGTCTCCGATTCCAGGCAGCCCGGAATTACTACAAGAACGCTTGCATGATGCTGAGTCACACCCTACATACCAGATGGCAGCAGAGGAAGATGTGCCCTACTGTGTCACTAATAAATGCAGGGAAGTTGTCGAAATTAGAGACCTTACACAACAGGACAGCTGAGGTAAAAAAGGACAGCAAAATTGTGTGGTGTGACTAGCACGACAGCAGTTGATGCATGTATTTTGGTTTGCATTGCCTTCCTCTTGGCATTCACAACGTGAAAATTAGAAGTTTGGCATTGTGAGGAAAACATGAGTATAATTATCTACTTTGTCTCTTTATGGTTTATCATATTTGCAAATTTACCGTTACCTGCAAACTTTTCAAGGGTTGTCCAATACACCGCACCGTAATGGACAGTGAGACTATGGTTTCGGTCCATACAGTTTCGTGCAACCGTGAAACCCCAAACGGAATGTAGAGAAGGGTTGACGGACCATACAGTTCATACGGCCTGCGAACTTCACATACGGCCCATACAGACGAGTTCACTGTCCGTAAATTGCATCTCATTAGTGGGACTTATATTTCACTCTTGTTATGAGAGGGAGTTATCTTTCTTATGGAACGTACAGTTCGTACAAAGAGTACAAAGAACAGACAACAAACCTGTGGGAATGAAAAGGCAGTATTCATTGATCAAACCCAAATTAATATTACCAGGATAAAAGGATAATTGAAACAAATGATATTCATCGCCTTCTAGAAATGATGATTGAAAACACCCGAAAATATACGGAAAGTATTTGAACAAACGCGGCTTAAAACATCTTGAAACAAGAAAGGAGGTGTTTACTTTGGAACCTATGATGGCAATAGAAGACTGCCTATAGTTGGCACGCTTTGAGTAGTTTTACTTAACCCATCAAACAATATTTATTAGCATGTAGTAGAAAAAGGTAATTAAAAGAAAACAATGCAGTGTATCTTTTAAATGAGATAAACTGATGAAACGACTTAGCGTGTTCAGCTGCACATGATCAATTGTTGGAGCAAGAAATTGAGTATAAAAGATGCTTTCACAAATTTGGGGCCTAAAAAAAATTATTACTAAGGGAACGGTGCAGGTGCATTGAGCAACTCCCAGGCGATGGCATCACAATGTTTCACTGAAATGTTTTATAATTTGTTTCCTTTTTCTGGATGATACGCTCCAGATAAACAGGAGAAAGACACCTGTCTAAACCATAGGTCTCCACTTTTTATTTCAAGTTACCTTATATAGGCCATTATTCTGGCGTCACTCAGAAACGCATTCGCCACCTGATAAAATGCTACTTTAATAACATTGATATTAAGTTAATTTTCTCTTCTTTTAAAATCAGAAACTTGTTTAGCGCGAAGGACCCTATCCCAAGCAATCTCCGTTCGAGTGTTGTTTACAAATTTTCATGTGCAGGCTTTAACGCTTCTTACGTGGGTGAAACCACCCGTCACTTTTCAACACGAGTACGTGAGCATTTAGCTACGGATAGGGCCTCTCACGTGTACAAACACTTGCAACAATCTGAAAGTTGCCGCGATTTGTGTTCAACCAATTGCTTCAGCATTTAAGACTGCGCCACTACAAGCTTTCAACTAAAGATCAAAGAATCCTTACATATCCACTAGGAAAAGCCCACTTTAAATCAACAGGTTTAAAAACATGTTAATATAAAATTGTTTGTTTAGATTTCACATAATCACGCTTTTTTCTTGTCACTTTTGCTTATACATTTTCATTTACAATTCTAATCACTATTGGATATAAATAGCTTTATTGTAACTTTTTCCTTCAACTGAGGATGGCATCAGGGATGCCGAAACATGTCTTTGAAACTTAAATGTGTTTATATGCTGCTCAGTGGGTTTATTTATGGAAGTCAGTTACTTCGAATGAATGCTTAAAAATGCTTAGGAAATTAAATGTGGTCATGCGCTATTTAACTCAAGAGTCAATGAATGTTTGTTATCAGAAATTTTTGGAAAAACGGGATTCTGCCACAAACGTGTAAATAAGTGTCAGTAAGGAAAGCATCCCTGTCCCAGTGGGGAAGAGTTACTGTCTTTGAACTGGATGAGGAGTTTCATTGGATGCGGAGTTCCTGTAACGTTATTTAGACAGTGGTTTTCTTCTACAGACGGTATGCATGTGACATAATCCCTGCCATGTCTTAGCGCCGTTTCAACATGGTACACCGACATGGCCCCCAAGCAATTGCCATATGAATCTTTAGGGGTTGGTTTCATGTGCTCAATAAAACATCTATTTAGAATTATTTGTTACAGTTTTGTTCATTGTTTTTATTAGCAGTGCTAGAATGCCGTGAAAATACTCCAAACAGTTTGAAAACAAAGGCACACAATGTTCACAGAACCGATGACATTTTTGTACTTCATCCAATTTTCTGTTACATCAACCCTGCCTTCCCCTTCCCTTGAATGGAGGGCATATGGCACGTGTAACAACAGCATAACTATGTTATACTACAATGCCAAAAGTATGTCATTGCATTTCTCTTTGTCGGTTTAAAAATCAGGGCCCCGAATGGGGCAACACTGTCTGATGGTAGAGCTATAATGTTGCCTGCTTGTAGGGCCATATCCACAGCTTTTAAGTTACATGGTGTTTCTGCTTGGTAGTAGAATAGCAGCCTCCATATGATTATCAATTGCAGGCGATCGATGACGTAGAACCTTTACCAAAAAACAAAAAAATCAGAAAACTAACCAATAGAATATTTTGTAGAATAAGACCCAAGGTCAACGTCTGGGACATAAAAAAGACACTTTTATTGCCTAAAACGATGCACTGGGCGGGAGTTACGCTACTTCGGAGATCTGTCTGAGGAAGGGGAAGATCTTATCAACGGTGTTGATCCCGATGCAGAAAGATGTGTTTTGCTTCTATCCCTGATTTGAGGATGTAGAATACAATTTTAAGGTGTATTTAAGATATTTAAGCTTGTACGGTATTGTAATTAGGTTTCGTGTTTCGAAAATACGTTCTACTTTTCAAGCATACAGTAGTACCTTATTTACATCCTTTGAGGTAAACAAAGTGTTGTATTTTGTGTTGTTATATAGCTGGAGTCTTTCCGTTTAAAGTGCCTACGAAGTAAAATTAAGTTAATCTGATATGTTCATTGATGTCATTATTATCCAAATTTTTTGGCTTTGGCCGAATAAAAGCTCTTTTATGTAGCTAGAGGGCCTAACAAAGTCCACTGTGCCAATAAAACTGGCACACCAGGCATCTCAATGCATTACTTCCCCAAGAAGGAAAGTGCAAGATGGAAATAGACCCAATTTGTCTGTCTGCACAGAAAAGATTTCAAGCCAAAGAAGTCGTCCTGCTTATGTTCAGCTCATTTTGAGGAGAGTTGTTTTGAGCACAAGCCAGTCCTCGTGACAAATGAACACAGCCAGTCCATTGAGCTCAAGAAGAATTTAATTCCCGGTTCTGTGCCTACAAAGGATATTGTGGTGCCATACAAGCCTCCTTTCACTGCCCAAAAGAAACGAAATGTAAGAGTGATCATCTATTGCTATTTTTACAGCAGGTGTTATTTATTATCAGATAGAAAGCGCCCTCATTCCTGAGGCAGCTGAGGCAGTGGGTTTTCACCTTTTTTTATTGGGAAACCAGTAACGGTATTGTTCGTAATTAAAATAACTGTAATCTTTAACATAGAAAAGGAGAGTGAGTAATTGTGTGATATGCTAATATACGAAAATAGGTATTAAGCGTATGTTGTTTCAACACCTAGTAAGCGTATAAGCTTAAAGGTTCACCAATCATGAGTAAATAATCTATAGCGCCACTAAAGAAAGCCATGTTCATAATACTCCCTGCCATTTGATAAGCTAACATGTTAACATGCTTATTTCGAAAACACTTAATTCACTGGATTGATAGGTAATATTTTCTTTCTCTTAGTGTGCTTTAGAAGGAAACGCATAAACTAATATGATTTAAAAGACAGTTCAACATTTCCTACAAATAACGTTGACCTTTCAGATCATGAG
>Ga0126336_10001853_pt1 | contig 11559 bp, 7 predicted proteins | sample SidCmetagenome_FD_92530 | JGI IMG/M metagenome (GOLD analysis project Ga0126336, IMG submission 92530) | Coral microbial communities from El Islote,Puerto Morelos, Mexico - Siderastrea C C metagenome | ecosystem: Host-associated > Invertebrates > Cnidaria > Coral | place: El Islote,Puerto... | reverse complement strand
GGACACATACCGATCGCACGTGTTGATATAATTCTCTTCATTACTCACAGAAATGATTGGCGTAAAATAACGCTTTTAATGAATGCATGCTGCGAATTTTTTTCATGGCCAAAGTTCCTCATGTATGACGTCATATCTTGTAGCCATAGTAACCGATTCTCACCAATCTTGCGTCAAAATGTGTCTAACGGATATGCCTACAGCTACTGAAAACAGCAGCTGCTGATGAAAAAGCGTCTTGGCAAAATTGACCCCCCCCCCCCTTGTACGCCAATTTTGTATTACATTTCAGCTCTTGTCACCTGAGTTGATTTCGGTTTTGTTCTTGTCTTCAAATTTCAGTGCAAATACTGATACGAATGAAATGCTTCCTCCTATTTCAGAAATATCAAGTTTCTCTTTCGGCTAAAGGTGAGTTAATAAGCGATCTTATTCCACTAACTCATGTCACTAGAAACGATAACGGCTCCACGACCGTCCACATAACTACTTAGCTTATATAGGGGGTAGAATGCCTACCCCTAAATCTAGCGCTTCAATAGAGTATACTGCAGATACTACAAATATTTCTTTTATCATAACCAGAATAATAAAAGCCAAGGCATTTATTTTATAAGTAGTGACTTTCAAATGATCTGTATAAAATAGAAATAAATTTACAGAACACTTAGCTCTTAAACAATTCGATGTGGGGAAAAACGTTTTTGTAAGATGTGAAAAACAAGCTGAGAGAAACTTGACTGTTGCATTAAGAAAATAACCAGTTCGATAATTCCACATTGTGAATTTTTTTAAAAGCGTCGGAAGAAATATGAGGAAGAAAACTTCACTTTTGCGATTTTGAGCATTATCAAATCCTCAGCTATTTGATTTTTTGACTTGAACTTGGTAGTCTTAGTAGCCGTCATGCCTGTTGTTTCTTTTTTGATCATCGTTTTGATCGCGGATGATTGACCATATCGTATTTATTGAGCTGTTTGATCACGTTTGCTCAATACTTTTGCCCTTTCTTGAACAGGCAGTCCAGATTAATCAATATGTAACCAGGGTCGAAAGGGAGGTTTGCTCTGTGAGTTGTGTTCCTGACAGGGTCTCAGCTCTTTATTTCAAGTTACCCTATATAGGCCATTATTCTGGCGTCACCCAGAAACGCATTCGCCATCTTATAAAACGCTACTGTAATAACATTGATATTAAGTTAATTTTCTCTTCTTTTAAAATTGGAAACTTGTTTAGCGCGAAAGACCCTATCCCAAGCAATCTCCGTTTGAGTGTTGCTTGCAAATTTTCATGTGTAGGCTGTAACGCTGGTCGCGTCGGTGAAACCACCCGTCACTTTTCAACACGCGTACGTGGGCATTTAGCTACGGATAGGGCCTCTCACGTATACAAACACTTACAACAATCTGAAAGTTGCCGCAATTTGTGTTCGATCGGCGAATTGCTTCAATATTTTAGACTGCGCCACTACAAGCTTTCAATTAAAGATCAAAGAATCCTTACATATCCACTGGGAAAAGCCCACGTTAAATCAACAGGTTAAACATGCTAATTTAAAATTGTATGTTTAGATTTCACATAATCACGCTTTTTTCTTGTCATTCTTGCTTTAATATATTTTCATTTACAATTCAACTGAGGATGGCATCAGGGATGCCGAAACATGTCTTCTTTAAAACTTCAAAGTGTTGTGTTGTTTCTTAAAATAATAACTTGTTTCCTGCTACCAAGATCTTTTGGCAATATCATTTCAGTTGTTGTTTGCATGTTCTGTTTGCTGGCATATTTCTATCAGACCAAACTGTGTGTAAACCGTACCAGTCACACTTCCTAGGTGGGGAAGAGCAGAATGTTGCGAAAAGGTCAAACCCAGTGGTGAATGAAACATCAGACACCCGAAACAAGAGAGAGGTGTTATTTAGCCTAAGATCCGTCCGCCCAGGAGGGCATGCTAGTACATCCCAACGTTCGTCAAATACTTGTGTGAGAGCGTCGTATTATTGCCCCAAGTACCTTTGAAAGAAGCTGAATGCATCCCTATATGTTTTGGTTGCGTAGTACTCAAAGGCGTATTTGAAACGGCTTTTAGGAAGAAATATTGTTCACGTATTTATGTATTTATCATCTCTAATGATACTGTAACAATACTGCTCATGATTGATATTACATATATGTTATTAGACGGTTTAGTGTATAGAATCGTGGGATATTTTTACGAGCCACGCTGTATTTTGGCGAGCCCATAAGGCGAGTCAAAATACGGCGTATACCTTAACAGTATCACTATAGTTTCACAGCACATAAATGTTGCTTTAAAAGATTCGCAATCAGCTCTTTGTTCTTTACAATCATAGGGACATTCGTAACAGTATTGGTCAGGGCCCAAACAGCTGCTTGTAAATAAATGGCGAAGACGAATTCCGTGGCTATTCATAATATTAGTGTTCTGTCTACGCGTTAAAAAATAAATAAGTAAATAAATAAATAAATAAATAAATAAATGCGTTTACTTTTGCATTTTGGATATTTTCGGTGCTTGAAAATAGAAAAATTCCAGTGCATGGCTATTTGCAGAGTTTCCCGGGAATGTCCCAAAATACTGCGCCCTTTACCATTTTTTTCTTGTAACTTACAGATATGCAGCGATTCGCTATAACTATTTCCAAGCTTTTGATGAGTTCGTGCGACAAAATGACATAGCCAAGCCAAGAAAGTAAGAGTTTGTTTACATATCTAATCACGGCATCTTTTCTCTGAATGATCTCTCAATGATCTCTCGAAGCGGGGTTGACATGGGATCTGAGCAGCCCAGTCCCAAGGCGTTCTCGGCGCGTCAAACCTGGACCGTAAGCTGTGACGTCACCAAGAGACACTCCACCCCTTCCAAGACTTCTTGCGGACAACGGGGCAAGAGAGAACGCCTAGGGACTAGGCTGGGAACTGAGAGTCGCCAAGCAAAGACGAAAGAACGCCAATTTGGTGTCTTGAGATTCGTGATTGCCGACACGCACAAATCACTCTAGTTACTAGACGAAGTGGATAAATTAACTAACAAAGTTGAAATGTTGACGAAGTTAACATCGAACGTTACTGGCTCGAAATTATCTTGTAGTGACTGACAGTTTGAGTCTGATAACGGACGCCGTGAAATGGGCGATTCATGGAAAAGATGACGTGATTAGATATGTAAACAAACTCTTACTTTCTTGTCAAATAATGTCCTTTTCTGTTTCGGTAAAAATTGGTTGTTAATTAAAATACTCACGTTGAAAAAAGGGTTTCCAATTAATAACTACCAAGAGGAGTTTCGTATCAAGATATCGCTTTAATTCAAATGAAGAAATACAATGTCTGAGCACGAGATTACTTGTATGTGAACAGCTGATCGGCTTTTGGAGGAAATGTTGGAGCTACGTTTACGTGTATTGCTATTTTGGGTGTAGATTTTCTATAAGACGTTTCCACATACTGTAATATACTGTAATGATATATATCTTTTTTTCCCTCAAAGAACGATGCAGATCGGTTTTAGTTTTTTGAATAAATACTTTGCTGAAAGACCTAGGCGTATCTTCAGCTCCAAATTCCTAAGGTCATTTTTGGTGAGAATGGTAATTCAACAGACAATTAATCTAGTGTCAAAGATCGGATGTTAACTTAAAATAATAAATGTTGCTACTTGTAAACTGTCCGGTGAAAATCATCCTGCTAGGGTGGTAACTAAACAGAGAATATAATGCCACCTGTCGTATGTAAATTAAAATAAGAAGGCAAAAAAATGTTGCAACTTGTAACACTGTTTGGTAAAAATAAAGTACGGGGAAAAATTCATAGATACAGCAATAATACCGGCATTCAACCTGCCCACCAATACGTAAGCCAAAGCAATGGAATGTTGTTTTCTTCCTTTTTCGGTTGTAGAAGGGTGGGTAGATTCAACGTTGCAAAAAAATGGAGACCTTCGTCTCCAAGGAATGCGTCCCTAATTAGTCTTGCAGGAACTTAGCGTGAAACTTTTTATTCCATGTAAAGATCAAGAAAACTTTGTCCACGAATAGTGTAAAAACTTAAAGCATCTTAAAGGAACTCCGAAAAGGTTCTAAGACAAAATTTATTGCCGTCAACGTTTATTCCCCAGCACTTAAACTGATTCTACTAGGGGAAGAAGAGGATTATTATTCTCGTTTAGTAACGTTATATACTTCGTTTGATCTGGGATCCAATTTTCACTTCTTCTAAGTTCTACAAGTTACCCTTCCCTTATTTCAAACTACTTAGTTTTCTTTTGTCTATATTTTTTCTTAGGAAAATTACTAGTATCCATCGAAACATGCTTTCAACAATAAAAGCGGCTACGTACGAGAAAACAGAATTGAAATTTTCCGCTTTCTAAGACTTACTTACTCAAAAACTGTGCTCAGCCCAAAACTAAATAAAGAAGGGACTTTGTTGATAATTATAGAAAATGTATCCTATAGTCACACTCTTTCGTCCTCTCCATAACACGTGGCCCCAGGCAACTCTTGTGGCAGGTATAAAAGGCCGGTGGGATAAATGAAGCATAAGTCAGTTACAAAGATCTTCAAGAACTAGATACAAAAAACTTTTAGCCTCCAGTTTAAAGCTACAACCAAAGAATTATCCTAAGGTCGCGAAGATGAAATACAACATGTGTTCAAAGGTAAAAAGCAACTAAATTTTTACTTAGTTTATTTAAGTTGTTTATAAGTGGTTCATTTAACTTGTTCAAGGTGCAGTTTCAAAGCAACATTTTTTTCTTATTATTTTTCTTTTATTCCTTACTTACCTTTTCCATGAAAGTTTGATCATGCTTTTTAAATGTAAATTGCAACATCTCCCGGTTGTGGTAACCCTAAGTTTATACAAGTTCACGAGGCTTATTTTGGCTGGTAAGCACAAAATGTTGTGGTAGGGAACCGTTATTTTAGTCTATTTAGTGGCCTTATAAGTGAATGGGCCTATCAACGGCCTATTAACGGAATGGTACAATAAACGGACGGTTCATAATCGGGATTGCACGGTATAATAAGTCCCATCACCAAATACATGTCTGTTTGTTATCTGTTATTTTATTCTGTTTGCTTTATTTTTTTTATTTTATTTGTGTAGTTATTTATTTCTTTGTTTATTTATTTTATTGCAGTTATTGTTTGTACTGTTTGCTGGTGTACTGGTGCCAAACCAAACGGGGGCTAAAACATACCGATCACAAGTTCTAAGCGAAAAAGAACGGGTATTTGCGGAAGGAGACCTTGAATCAAGCCGAGTAGTAAATGAACCATCAGACACCCGCTTCCTGGTGAGAAACGTTGGAAAAGATGGAACTTTTCTGGAGTATAGTTGTTTATTCACTATGGATTTATTCTGGTTTGAGGAAATTGTGAGTCGAAATGGCCCATTTATTTTATGAACTAATTGCAATTTTGAGAAGGCAATTCTGCATTATATTGACGGCTAGTTGGAAGAAAATATATTTAGTTTTGTATCACAATTCAATCGTTTTTAGGGCAAAAGAAACGCAAAACTGAGAATTTCCTTCACGGATTGAAAGATAAATTCTAACAACTCGTTAAGTGTTGAACACGTATGTTTGTACACGCTATCAAATCTTTGTTTTGCACTTTCCTCACCATAAATCGGTGCTTCACACAAATAAATTATGTAGTTTTGTTAGGTTCCAGAAGTCGACAAAATGAAACAGGTAAAATAACGCAACTTCGACGACTTTTTCCTTCAAACTTTTTCAAAAACTAGCGCGCCCCAATAACACCTCGACAAATGAAAACACGTTATAATTCTCATCTTACCTTGGTTTTTTGATAAGACGGACTCTAAAGTTGACCGCTTTTTGACGAGAAACTTTGAATTTCTGCCTTGAATGGAAGGAGCTCAACAAGAACGGCACTAACTTTTCAACCAATCACTGGCTCGCTTTTGAGACGCCAATACTTAAACAATACAGTTCTTCTGTCGAAGGCACTATCGTGTGATAGGTTGCCCGAGGAAATTTGATGTTCACAACAAAAGTTATATTTTTGCGGTACAATTGAGTTTATCAAAGGATATAAATATTAGAGTACTGCCTGCCTGGAATATCCATACAGGCTAGTGGAGCTAGTCAAGCATTTTTCTTCTTCTTTTACAATTATTTAAACAATAGAGTTCTTCTGTGGAAGGCACTACCGCGTGATAGCTTGCCCGAGGAAATTTGATGTTCTCAACACATATTGGCCCGAGAACGTAGTTCGAGTGCTTACATGAAATTTGAGCATCAAATTTGCGAGGGAATCTGTCAGATGTAGGGCCTGAGCGAGAAGGACTTTATTGTTCTTATTGTACAACGCTAAATTTTGAGCGGAAATATAAGTAACTAGATATATTAGTTCTTATTTTAAGGAATTTTTAGTAGCTTAAATCTTTTTGTTGTGGAAATCCCGCTGGGAGAGACACTATCGCGTCACCTGATCGATTTCGACCAATGGGAGCTTGCCAAAATTTAGCGTTGTACTATAAGTAGCTATATTGACGTCTCAAAAGCAATCTAACGAAACTGAAAATCGTGAAACCAAGAAAACATAGCTCATTTAATGAACAGAGGTATGCTTTTGTGCGGGTGAACTGACAGATTAGTGTGCAACTTTTCATAATTGTAATACTCAGAGAGCGAACCTATGCCACAAATAGCAAGAGATATAAACAAAGAAACACCATTAATTTCATAGAATTTTATATTGATTTTCAGTCAGAACTAAAGCTTTAGCTACCTGTGGTTATAAATGTTAATTACGCTATTCACACCAGGTTTTTTGTGTATTCTGAGACCTGGGGGGCGGCTGATTCGACCCCCACCTCTTAACTCCGAGAATATTGAAGCTATGACAACAACACTTGGAGGGCAGATAGTGCATCTAAAATTGTTTCCTTTGAGGTCCGCAACATGAGCTGATGACGTCATATGACGTGATCTTGTTACCGCCATCTTGAATTTCTTGATTTTTCCAGAATCTTTAAAAATCGCCAAAATTGACCAAAAAGTAACCGAAATCAATGAAAGAACACGAAAATGATATTAAAATTTAAAACATACTTCATACTATTTTTTTTCAATGAAAAGATGAAAATTTAAAATTCTGAAAAACAGCCTGTCAAAAAGTGGTTGCCAATTTGATGCCAGGTAAGTTTTAGGAAAAGTCACCAAGGTTAGCTTGCTTAAGTCAGTGATGGCACATACGCCCCACCCCCTTTTTTTTCTTAATAGGGTTAAGAATTCCGAGTGCCATTTGCGCATGTTGTAATTTAATTAGCTTTTACTTTGTTTTCATTTTTCCTATCTCAAGATTACTATTTTAAAGTTCCGGAACGCATGCAGAACAAAGGAAAGACCACAGAAAATAAAAAATGAAGCCGAAAACAGTTCTGAACCCTCCAAAAAAAGGTTCCTACAACAGCATGGAATGTCCACTGTTTCCAAGTCTGATCCAAAATGTAGATCACACTTCTTTCTGCCTAAAAACGCAGTCGACAAAAGCTTTGCAAGATGTATTCGATTTCTTTGATCTTCTGTAAGTACAGCAAAGTCTGTGCCTGGGAAATCCTTTGCTGAAACTGTGGAAATACATAGCTAAGTCGCTTTCGTATTTTTACTGAATTGAGTCGCGACAGGGTAAGGAATTGAATTAAATATCCGTTGGAAATTTTGTCAAATGCCGTTGCAGCTGTGAAAGATTCTGCTGCCCTTTTGCGAGTGTTTTGTTTCGAGGCACGCCTTTCATTATCCTAAGAGAACTAGCGAAAACTTTGAATCAAATTGATCATGACGCAAACCACCTTGCATATATTGAGGAGCAACTCAGTACGTTTTAAGTAAAGTATTTACTTGAAGAAAAGATGTTAATATCATTATGGCATGTTAGAATACATCAATTTAATTTTCAGACAAAAAAAGGATGCGGATTGCTTTTAATTATTGGAATGAGTACTGTGCTAAAGGACCTAGGTGTGTCTTCAGCAGCCGCTTCCTTTGCAAATAATCTAGCCGGCTGCCGGCTGCATTGGAATTTAAATAATGTTAAATCAAAGCTCTTAAATTCGAGGTCTCCTCGGTAAAGGCAGAGTCGTAGCAACAGAAATAATTAATACTGGTCTTTTATCTTAAGTGATTACTTCGCTCTTTGCCTAAGGAAAATACTTTTTCGGCAACAAAAACGATGGCATATGCAGCGTTATAAAAGTCGTGCAGGCTATAAAATTCCACGTTGTAAAAATAGAAGTTAAATATGGCAGTGCGGTGTCTTAGCCTTTCATGGCCTTAGACTATAAACAGTTTCATCCTGTTTAAGTATAAGAAAAGTTCCATCCATTTTAAGTACACATCTTTTTGTATAAAAAAGGATGCTAAAAGGGACAAGTTTTGAAAGAAAGACGAATTACGTAATACACATTTTCATGTAAGACTGCATTTTTCTGACGATTTTACTGATTCCAATGTCGACACGCAAAATTACATCTTCCAACGCGTGAATTTATTCTAAAGTTTGTAAAGGGAACATGTTTACAGAGGATTTGCGCATTGCTATATTTTCCTTTCTTTCTTTTTTATGGGGGGGGTTTACCCTTTTTATTGACAAAAAACAGAAGACTGCAAATTTTAGAAAAACGGCATTACGAGGCAAAAAAGCAGAAAAAGGTTAAGGGTAACCACATTGCAGCAGTTGCAGTGGACACATGCTGTCATTGTTCTGCTTTAGTTTGCAGATACTCCACTCAAATTCCATGAAAAAAGGAGTAGGAAGTATCTAGAAAAGAACATTACGGGAAATTTTGTGAAAACTAAAGTGGTTGCAACCTACGTAGGAAATCGGATTCAAGTTCCCCGCCCGTTGGAAAAGTGCTTAAAGCGCCCAAAAATACGGAAAATACCGATTTCAGTAAAAGAAGAAAACTGGTGGTGTCATCTCTACACTCACGCAACCTCGCTTTCCCGCGTGGCCTCAGAATGATCCCAACGAACATATAAAAGGCCAGGGAACTAGTTTAATAGTCGGTTAAAACTATCTTCAAGAACAATGGTTCAGAAAACAGCAAGGTCTATTTAAAAGCGACTATAAAGACTACAAGGAAAGTGCTATCGGAGGACCAGGCTAAAGGAAGATGAAGTTCAACTTGTGCTTTAAGGTAAGATAAAAAAAATATATAGCAGGTCTAACTATGTTTGTTCCTAATTTAGTTATTAGATATTGCCTGTTTCTTCTATCTTATTAAAACTCTTTTACAATTTTTTTTATCTCGTTCCATTTTACTCCTCGGTTGGGGTAGGGGACTGCTCTCGTCGCGCTCGTTTGCTGAAGCGTACATAAGAAAATCCAAAAACAAATACACCGTTCTGGCGTAAATATGGCCACTAGCGTGACGTTTATTTGTCTAAAATATCCTTATCAAAAATTACAAGTATTTGATGGTACACGTGTTACGATTAATTAACCAATAAAATGGCTCGATATAAAATTACATTATATGGCTACATATAATGTTTGTTATCGTAGTTTCTATAATCCTATTGTAGTTTCGTCTCTCTATTTTATTGTGTCTCATGGCAATTTTTTATAACTTTTATCGTAATTGCGTTGTCACTGAAAAGCCCCTTTGGGGAGTGCCAATAAAGTTGTAACTTACAATGATTGGTTAATACACCTACAACCACAATCACATGATCTAGTGGCGTAATATATCATTGTACATAGCAGTAGTTGATTCAGTTATTAATAAAGCGGTTGTGTGAAACACTCCGTCTTACTTTATTGCGTACTCTATAGTAGTACTTGGAACCCTAAGACACAACAACTGGCGAGGATAGATAGATAGATAAGGATGGCCACTCTCGGATCTATAGAATCCTTCAATGCACCCACAAAAGACTGGGACACGTACCATACACTGGAAAAGTTGAAAATTGACATGCGCATGTAAATCGTAATTTACAACATGCAAATCCTAATTTACATGTTTTGTAAATTTACATTTACATGTTGGGATTTTGTAAATTGAATTTGCATGTTTTTTACATGTTAAGGAGAAGATGTGAATTTGTTGTAAAAACAGATTTACATGGTCCCCTTTAACCCCTATAACTTCAAGAACCATGTAAATAACATGTAAATTTTGGGGAGCAAATTGGAAGAGAATTTTTAAAGAACAGCAGCTTCTAAATCATTTTATTCTGTAATTTAGTTACACTTTTTACCCTTTCTACCTTTTTAATATGTTATTTCGTATTTCTTGTATTTTTATTCGTTATATTGTCTCGTAGTTTATCCATACTTTTAATATTCGTATTCTAGTGTATTTTTATATTTTATTGTAAATAATTTTAGAGGGCCACTGGTTTGTTAGTATTTTTTTATGCTATTCTAGTGCTACCCTCGTTAAATAAAGACTTTACTTACTTACTTACTTACTTACTTACTTATTTACTTACTTACTTACAGTATCTTCTTTGTAAATATCCTGTAATCCTGTTTTTAAACAAAACATGTAAAGAACATGTAAATGAGAAATAGAGTGCTGTTGTATACCCTGTAAATAACATGTAAATTTGGTGGCCCAAATCCTGTAAAAATCACGTAAATGGAAAAAGGGAGACTGGCCAGACAATGTAAATAGCATGTAAATTGGAAAAGGCAAACTGTCAAGAATATGTATGTAACATATGAAGTAAAAAAATGGAAAATCAAATTTACGTCGCAGTGTGATGAGTAGTCACCTAATCTCCCGAGCCATGGGCTCATGTGTAAGCACTTGACGTCCAGGTCGAATTGGAATTTGGAAGTGTTGGTTTTTATGGAGGGAGGAAAATTTGGAGAACCCTAAAAAAACCCTTCGGAGCAAGGACAGAGCCAACAACAAACTCAACCCACGGGCCAACCACTGGAACCGAACCCGGGTCACAGAGGTGGGAGGCAAGTGCTCCCACCGCTACGCCAACCTTGCTCCCCACAAGTGTAAAAAAGGGAGATTGTAGAAAGAAAGTAAAACAGAGAGATTGCCTAAACCCTGAAAACGACATGAAAATCAAAAAGGGAGACTGCACAAACCTTCTACAGAAAAGCCAAGTTTAAAATTAAGCACTGTTTTACTGTTTGGCTTCAGCAACAAGTCGCAGTTTATGTGTAGACGAATATTTGGTTAATCAATATTAAAAACTTACATTTCGGTAGTGCCAATTGAGAGAAGCAACAGAGAAGTGATTAAAATCCAAACAATCTATGAATTTTGAAAACAGATTTTTTCGTTAAAAACGTTTATCGGCCGCCGGTTTGAAGTGGGCGTAGCAAAAACATTACCCGGTGCCGGTACTGCTAAGAAGAGGATAGTGGATAAGCAAAAAACAAAAGAAATTGAGCGTGTCATTAAAGATGTGTTTATTGTTCATCGTGGTGTAAGATAGGTAAGATGAACGTTCATTCGTTTGTCTCACGATGGAATCGCTTTGAGTTGTTGATCGCGACGTTTCGACTGTAATACTGCTAGTCTTCATCAGGT